>OBVY01000050.1_pt1 | contig 155238 bp, 120 predicted proteins | sample 1538051 | NCBI WGS metagenome assembly OBVY01 (sample SAMEA2580017, study PRJEB22360) | human gut metagenome | biome: human gut; feature: human-associated habitat; material: faeces | place: Denmark | collected 2008/2010 | reverse complement strand
CATTGAGCTGCACGCTTTTGCTTATTGTTTATTATCTGTATCCTTATCGGAATCACTTCACCTCCTCGAAAATAAACCATACTGATAATCAGTGATTTAGCTTTTATTGGTACAAATATGGATGCTAAATTATGAGATTGAAACAAGCAAAAACAAGTCAAATATAGATGCTCATAGCTCCACATAATTCGTTTTCAGTAAAAATGGATAACTATCGGTAAAAATAGATGTAGCTTGTAGTGACACTAACTGGGCAATGGCAATAGCTTTTTATTTATAATTGGGCAATGCACTCTCTAAATGTTAAAAATCGCCCAAATGCAAAGATTTCCAAGATATAGTTCTTTAATCTCAACAACTTTCTTTATTTTTGTAGTCAATATTTGACAATTCTATCAAGAAAAAGTCTATTGGTTTAATCTAACCTCTGATCAATAACATTGGAAGATAACACCAAACAGCCTCCAACGGCTGACGCTTCATTGTATAATGGGCAACCTTCTGACACAGGTCCATCGTGTCCAAGTGCAGGACTTACCTCTTGTACGCCCTCCATCTCAAAGAACAAAGGTGGGGTGTCGGTAGAGAATGTGCCTTCTGGAAACAAGCAATGGTTCGTATTGAGAGTTACATATGGACGTATCATCAAGGCACAAACTTTCGTCGAAGCTAAAGGATTGGAATGCTATGTTCCTTTACACTACAAAGAGATTTGGAAACAAGGGAAGAGACGAATCATAACAGAGCCTCTTATCCCCTCATTTCTCTTTGTTCATGCCTCAGCAGAACGAGTAGACTATCTTTTGCAAGACAAGAGCATCAAGCCTCTTGAAAATAGAGCTTTGTTGAGTTACTATTACGACCATACCGCACTTTGTGAAAAATCGCCAACCAAGAATCCTCCACTTGTCATCTCTGACTCCGCTATGAATAATTTCATCCATTTAACCTCCATACATAATCCTCACATCATCCCGGTTACTTCGGAGAACATCAAATATAAGTTAGGGGATGAAGTTGTGATAACAGATGGAGAGTTTAAGGATATACGTGGTAGGGTGGCAAGAATTGCGGGACAGCAGAGGGTGTTGGTTGAACTCTTTGATGGGTGCTTGGTGGCAACGGCGTATGTGCCAAAGAATGCGATGAAACCGTATGTAGAACATTAAATCAACATAATATCTATGACCGAAAAAACGAAAAATATACTTAGTCTTAATCATACAGAGGCAATGGATTTCTTTTTGAAATCAGAACAATATCATGGATTCGAGTTACCTGAATATTTCGTATTCGATGATTTGCTTCAAAATGTCAAGAACGCTGTTGGCATAACGCCCTATGAGGAGTGCCTGCAAGAGGGCATTTCACCAGAGCAGTTACCAGATGTAAACCTAGACATTTTGCTTAATAAGGATGGTCGTTATGCTGTTCGTCCTATTATTCTTGCAAATCCATTCCTTTATTATTTCCTTGTCAGGGAAATTTGCAATGAACAGTCATGGACTGTCGTAAAGCAACTTTTTGAGACGTTCACCGTGCCACATATTACATCTTGCGCATTGCCTGTCATACCTAAAACGAAAGAGCCATTTCATAAGTCCACAACTATACTCAACTGGTGGAATACGCTTGAACAGCGAAGCATAGAGCTGTCCTTGGATTATCGTTATATGTTCGTTACGGATATCACCAACTGTTATGGTTCGGTGAATCCACAAGCATTTGATTGGGCTTTATCATTCAAAGATACAGAGTTCGAACAGAAAACAAAAAATCCGATAGCTAAGAACATCCAAAAGTTTCTTCGTGCCTTCCAACAAGGGCGCAATATTGGCATCCCACAGGGAAGTGCCATATTTGACTTTATCGGTGAGATAATCCTTGGCTATTCTGACCTGTTACTCCATGAAGCGATAAGAAAAGAAGGCATTAAGGCTAAATATGAGATAATCCGTTATCGTGATGACTATCGTATCTTCTGTAATGATAAGGATGTTCTTGAAAAGATTTCATATACACTGCAACACGTGTTGGAGAGTCTGAACTTCCGGATGAACAGCAAGAAAACCAAGATTAGCGAGAGTATTATTACAGATGCTATCAAATCTGACAAACTTGCATACATCTATAATACACCTATATTCAATAAGAAGGGGTGTGACTTTGACAGTTTCGAGAAACACCTACTCTACATCCTCATGTTTGCTCGCCACTATCCCGATAGCGGTTCCATCAGAACCATGCTTTCGGATATTGACAAACGCATGGAGGATTGGCTAAAGCCTTATGAAGAGGAGGTTACAACCATACCTATTCTTGAAGATGATGAACCTAAAACCGAAAAGATAACCAAACAACGCCGTCTTGTTGGCGGCAGTGTGCGAGCCATGTCGGCAGTATGCGCCCAGATAGCTTTAGAGAATGTTGGCTGTTGTCATTATGCTTTACGGGTTCTCAGTAGAATGGTCGATTCTCTTAAAGACGAAAAAGAGAAGAGCGCAATCATAAATCTCGTATATTCCAAGCTTTGCAATCAGCCTAACTCCGACTACAACCAGCTATGGCTCCAGAACATGACATATCAGAAGGACAAGAAGAATAACTCATCACCATATAAGATGCGCTTGTGCCGTTTAGTTGCTGGTGATAAGGATGTGGAATTGTGGAATAACGAGTGGATAAAGCAAAATTTTGTTAAACCCTTAACACTTACTTACATTTGTGACGCAGAGCGTTTGAAAAAAGTAACTCCTGTTATTACTTTCCGGGAGACAACTGCATACTACGAACTATAGTATCGTAGTTTGCTTTCATTAAACAACGACTTTAAAATAAGATTTACTTAAAATATAATTTACATTATATGCCTAAATACAAAACAATAGAAGATCTAAAAAGGTTATCTGTTCTTGATTTTGAAGATTTCTTAAAGCATTATTGGAAAACTGAGGAGTTTACATTTGTCGCAACTTTTGTATCTGAAAAAAAAGAGACGAACAAAAGGTCTGGGCGTTTTAAAAACTTTAGGAAAAAAGGAGAAAACATTTACCTAAAATATCCATTGTCAACTTTTTTCGTAAGTTACAATGTTCCAGCGAACAAGCCATTAGAAGAGGGGAACTATTTAGTACCTTGTCAAGTAATAAAGTCCCCTTCCCCCAATTATCCTTTCTGCCTTCAAATAAAGCTGAAATCCATACAGAAAATAGAAAGTACAAATAAAAAAACAGCCATTGCCACCGTGAAGTTTGGAAATAACTCACAAATACTAAAAAAAGATACTCGATACATTGATTTATGTAGACCAAAGCCAATGGGCTGGGGAACGAAACAACTTTCTTATTTAGTCGGCTTTTATGATGGTGAGCATAAATCATTTTCGAAGATCTGGACTAGTAATTTTCGAAAAATTGAAAAGTATCCCAACAGTGAAATCCCAGTATGCCCATTGGCTGTTTCTTCAGAAGAACTTATTTCTGAACAAATATATTCCTTTAAATGGGAATTCAGCAATCTTTCAGACAACATTTATGATATTATTGTAGCAAAGGACTCTCAATTCCAGCATATTGATGCTAAGCAGCTGATAGAAACCCTTTACAAAGATTCAATGTATAATGAATCTAGAGAAAAGGACATGACCGTGTCAGCAGTAGAGACGATAAAAAAACAAGTGTCAGGCCAAGACCCATGTACTTTTCTTTATGAGTTGCTACAAAATGCGAATGACGATCCAGACGGAGATTTTGTCGAAGTTGAGATTCGCTTGACTAAGAATATGCTCGTTTTCCGTCATACGGGCAAGCAATTTACAGCTCCAAATGTTTTGGGAATTTGTGGAGTTGGAGATGGTGGAAAAGCTGATAATAAAGAGGCTATAGGCTATAAAGGAATCGGTTTCAAAAATGTATTTATACGCAATAGCTATGTTTACATCCAAACTGGTGACTATTCTTTCTCATTTGATGAAAAAATGTTGGCGAGAGTTTTATGACAACGCCAAAGTGGGAAGAGGAGGTCCAATTAGATAGCGAAGTTAGAAGTATCTTGGCTCAAGATAAGGACAAATATCATGTTAATATATTTATGAAGCCACGAACCAAGAAAGCTTTATTTGAAGAAGAAAACAACTATAAATCACTTCTTCATAAAGCTTTTGATGACATCAAGCAGATACTTTTCATTTCTCATATAAACAAAGTCTCTGTAATGATTGAAGGTGAAGATACGTTCGTTTGCAGTCGTGATACGAATGGGGCGAGTTGGGCGTTTTCTAAAAAATACCCGGATTCTATCTCACCAAATCTAAGAGTTCGCATCAATGAAAGATTGAAAGAGGATACAAATCGCTTGCCTGCAAAAATGGAAAACAAGCAAGAGACATTTGCATCTTTCGCTTGTCAGACGGAGGATAATTATATAGTCGTGAACGAAAAAGAGACTCATATTTATTGTGGTCTTAAGGCTGAAAAAGCCAAATGGGGATTTCCATTTGAGATGAACACTGATATGGTTCCTACTGGTGCAAGAGACGACATTGAGAGTGGGGAATTTTGGAATGAAGAATGGGCTAATATAGCAGGTGCTCTGTTCTTTGAATGGCTGAATGATTTAATTGATGATGAGGAATATAACCTTTCATCAATCTTCAGACTTGTACCGAATTTTGAATTATGTAAGGAACAGCATGTTTCATATACAAAGTTCATTGACAATTTCCAAAATGGATTTGAAAATGAACTAAAAGAGAAAGTACTTATACCTGTAGAAGGAGAAAAGAAAAATATTCTATCGGATACAATACTTGATACAACAGGCTTTACATCATCAGAAATTATTACTGATGAAGACTTTTATAAAGTAACAGGTTATGTCATTAGTCTCCCTGCAAATGAATTACGTGGCAATGCCGACTTTGAAAAGGTACAAAAAAGATACTTGGAGCAATTCCAAAAGCAAGAACAGATATTCACAAAGGAGAATCTGCTATCTCTTTGTGACAATTCAATTTTTCAGAAATGGCTTCAGAAAACAGAGCATAATAATGCTTTCTTATCATTTTTAATAAATAAAGAATGGCTTTCTGATTTCAACAAAAAAGCAATATTTTTGGGCGAGAATAAAAGTTTGTATACTGCTGATCAAATATTCTTTAATATAGATCAATATAAAGATGATATTGCAGCATTCATACATCATGTCCCGTATTTGTCACTTGCTACACGTAGCTATTTTAATGATAAAGAAAAAAGTTTAAAAGAAATTGAATCTACTTTAAAGGTATTTGACCCGAAAACTTTTGTCGATGAAGTACTTTTGGCTGATGAAAACATTGAGCAGACTAAAGCGAGATTGAATTGCAAAACCACTTCGCTACATTTCTACCACTTTTTGGCAACAAATGTAAAGTTCTCTCAAGCTTACAAAAAACTACCATATATCAATGACAAGGATAAAGTTGTCTTATCATTTGACACTGACTTTATCTTTGTGGATAATGAAGAAGGTAAGTTGCAAACCAATGCCAAATGGTTAGAAGGTATACCTTTCTCTTTCATTTCTGCTGACTACGGGGAAGATGTGCTCAATTACTTCAAGGATTCCCCTACAGAAGGAAGCAGTGGAGTTTTAACTTCTACTTTTGGTGTACTAGACTATGACAAATCCATCATTATTGAAAATGTCATACTCAATGAAAAGTATGCTGAGAAAGTTAATACAAACCAGCAAAAAGATGATGACACTCACAAGAGTTTCATCTCATTCTGCTATGCAAATAAAGACGCTTTTAATACTGGTAGTCTCAAACAATATTCTATAAAAGTAAATGAAAAGAATGAAGATGGACAGACTCGCTATGAACTTACAGAGGCCAACATGTTCTTCGGAACTCCATCATACGATGCGGCATTAGAGCATACTTGGATAGGTACAGATTGGATGTTCAGTCTTAGTAAAGACTTATTATCCGCAGAAATATCAACTGATATTGAACAACTTAAAAAGTTCTATGAAGACAAATTCGGAGTAAAAGAGCTTACTGACCAGCTCTTCTACGATGAAATCGTATCCAAGAATATAGATGCTATATTAAAATCAACTTCAAAGCCAACAACAGAAAGCATAGGCAATGAGAACCTTTCAGAAACTGCCATAAGCGCAATAATAAAAGCAAAAAAATGCAATTTTGATTTTGTTGATTATCTCAATGATAATATAGACATCGTTTTCAAAGATAATGACTTTACGAAATTCAACAAATTAGCATTGATTGATTATAACGGAGAATTTATCACAAACGACTCCGTAATATTCTTTTACAATGAGGTTTTGCTCAACTTTATATCAAAAGAATGGTTGCCTTCTAATATCGTAAACATGTGCAGCAAGAACTATGGACTTTCAATAGCTCTTAAGAAAATGCAGGTAGACCAAAATCCTCGTATACAAAACTATGATTTTGCGACACTATACAATCTTGTTATTGTACCAAATTTGGTAGCTATAAATAGGTATCTTGATGACAAGATTATGAATTTAGATTTTCATAATTCTATTATAGCGAATATCGGGGCTATTAAACCCGATGACAGGAATAAAATTTCTAAAGCCAAAGTATTTATTCGTGGTAAAGATAAACCAGTAGAGCCTGCTTCGGGGCATAAGATTGTATCAAAGACAGTAGAAGAACTTGTAAAATTATCTTTAGTAGATTATGGCGAGCTTGATTTGCTTGACCAAGATTATCATGCAAATGAGCATACTGATTATTGGCATGAAGCACTTTGTAATGCATCCTTCTCTATTAAGGATTTCCAGAATTGGTTGATCTGCAACAAAGAGGCTATCGCAACGAAACTTCAAGATAAGACTTTAAATATTAAGTTTTGGCGATGGGCTAAAAAGAATCTAAAGGAGAATGTTTCTTGTTTATCTGGACTTCCAATTTTGGTAAAAGGGGAAAATGCTCCACGTGTACTTTCTGGAGAAATATATTTTTCCGATGAATATCTGGATACTTCCATAGAAAGTCTTGTTACAGTAGTGGCTCCAAATGCACCAATCCTTACCTCTGACTATATTAGTTTGGATGAAAAAAAGAAAGATTGGGTTGATTTTTGGACTCAATTGGGCGTACAAGAAAATGAGGTAGAGGTTCTTGAGAATGTTATCAGAACTCGTTTGTCTACTACAAAAGTCGTAAACTTAGTAGACCTTATATATAAGAACCGTACACTTTTGGAACCCAGATTCAATAACAATTTAATAGGGAACCTTGCTGATATTCAGTTAGTCGGGACTGATTGCCAATATCGTGCTGCAAAGGACTGTACTTTCGTATTGTATACAAATGGAGAACCATTTGCATACATAAGTATACCTAATCGTGTAGGTTCATCGCAAGCTGGTGTAAACAGCTTTATTGGTGAAATTATTCAAAAGCATAATGAAATACACTATATTACAGATTTGACAAAATGGCGTCAAGAGAAAATTGAGGTTTATCTTGCACTTCAAAATGAGAATAAACAAGGTAAAGTTCACATGGCCTTAATAAAAGACCTTGCATTCCTGATAAATGCTAATCAAGACAGCTTGTCTACGTTGCCCAAAATAAACGATATCCATTTGTTGGATAGAGACAATGCTTATAAGCCATGTAAGGCTTTGACCGAAGGCTCTAAATACCACCCATTCTTCGACTTTGAAGCATGTGGCATAACAATGGATTACATAAGTGATAGCTATCTTTCTTGTGGCGAATCAGTTATTAAATTATTCAACTACTTAAAAGTTCATCATAACTTAGAAGAAAGTGATCTCTCTTATTTATGTAACTATACAACAGCTTGTTATTTTTGGAAGAACTATCTTGGTGCAAATGACACAAGAAGTAGAGACAAAAACATAAAGCATGCAATGAACTTTATAAAACCCTCAAAAAATCCATTTAATGGACTTGCATGTGTGCCAACATTAGAAGGTAATGTTGTAAAGGCCGAAAGCCTTTATAGTCTACATATCAGAGATAAAGTTGCATTACTTACAGATGGCGAAAAACTATTGCCATTGGATATTGTTGCAGAAGGTGTACTTGTTGATGAAAATTCAGCAAGTAAAGAAAGCATATGCTTTATGGACAAGTTGTCATTCAAAAACATGTTGAGTGTGCAACATTGTTTCGACGCTCTTTGCAACATACCAGCAGATATCCAAACTACCAAAGAAAAAGAATTACGCAAAGAACTCGTTAAGTGGATTATTAGCCAAAAGGACGATATAGGTACAAAATTGGCAGAATATCGCGCGAACGAGAATGCTCTTTGGTATAATGGAATAACACAAAAGCAACAGATTTCAAAACTGTATGCACTTAATCCCAAAGACAATCTGGAACAATACTTTGGCAATAATGCAAAAATTATTGATGCTAGTTATGTCGCAAATAAAGATAAGCAGCAAGACGCTTTTGCAGCTCTTGGTATTAAAGTTATATCACAAACTGACGTAGCCACAGTTCCTTCTGCTGATAAGAAGCCGGCTTATAATAGTAATAGTATTAAGAAAGATCTTAAGTTTTATACACTTATTATTTCTGGTATTGAGAATTCTGAATCATGGAAGGACAGTTATGAAGAGTATTGTAGCAAAGTAGACAAAATGACATTTTGGACATGTTCTGCTATTGAAAAAAAATACGAACTGGATGGTAGCATTGTAAAGAAACTAAGTGGTTTCTATCATGAAGACGGAAATGACGAATTCTATTATAAAGGCGACCTAAATAGTCCACTTGTATTTCTTGATTATGTCAAAGGGATAAAAAAATATCTCGGTCTTAAAGCTGATATAGAGATTATTAAAAATGTCATGTTTGATAGGCAGGCTGCTTGTGATTTGGTTAAGGAGGAATATGGACGTTTGCTTTCAGACGAAGAGTTCGTTGAAGAAGTAAGGAAGACCATTCCTAAGTTTAATCATGAAGATGTAGTGGAGTCTACTACAAAACCAACTATAACAGAGCCTATAACTGGGTCTACAAATCCGAAAAAAACGGCGCCCGTTAATCCGCCAAAAGTTGTGGAAAAGCCGAAAGAGCAAGAAGCAAACAAAGAAAATTCAGAAAATGCTGTCCATATAGGTAAAGCAGATTCCAACCCATTATCACAGCAAGAACAAATAGCCCCCCAACTTGAAGCGCAAAAATACCTTCTCTCTATTAAACCTATGTGGAAATTTCCCGATAATTTTGCAGAAGTAGATGAGGACGGAAAGCCATATTGTTTCTCAACATTCCATATTACAGACGAAGAAGGAAATAACAGGGATATTGTGTTGAAGAGTTATAAACGTAACAATGCTCCTTTCTCAATAAATCCAGAAGAATGGGATTCCATCATGGAGCATAAAGCAAAAATACTCATTTACAGAGGAAAAGACATTGTTGAAATAGAGAAGGAAGACTTGGTAAAGAATCAGAATAGTATTGTTCTTAGGTTCAGTACGGAGAACTTGGATGTAGAAGACAGAATATCCCAGTTTTCCGATATCCTTCACTACTTCAAACAGATTCATTTTGATTTTGAAAGTTTTAATATTTCAAAGCGTGCGAAATCTATCGTTGGAATCACTAACAAAAATCAAGGAATACAAACTGATGGTAGTGACGATGACATCTAAACAAATAAGAAAATGAAATACATCAGAAAACAATATCAAGACTTTCTCTCTACAGAAATAGAAACCCAAGTTAATGGCTACGAGCAAATCGTAAACACTAAAGCAATGGTTTTAAAGGATCGTGGAGATGTATTTGTAGGAATGTTCATAAAGATTAATGAGCAAGGATTTGCGATATTCAAAGTCCGCCAGTCTGATAAAATGCCTCGTAAAAATTCTTTTTGGACGGCAGTTTATTACATTGATCCTATGTCAAAGTTTAGGCAATGGGGAGATTATTCTTGGCTAGAACTTCGAGAGAAATATCAGAAAGATTTTTCTGATGCTTATTGCTGTTGGCTATCAAAATCCGAAGATAAAGAGTTTTGTTTGGTGGGGTTTAAAAATATAACTGTTGAATTTGCTCAATTATTAACACCAAACTCTATCGTTGCCTTTGGACCAAATGAACCCCCTCTTCAATATCTGAAAAATTTGCTAACATACACGGAATTAGCATCTACAGACCTCATTTTGGATGCAGAGTTGAATACCCATATGTGGAATCCAAGTCCAATTGAGGCTAATGATGGTTCTAACAATTTACTATTAGAGAAATTGAACGATTCTTGTCATCTCATTATACAAGGACCTCCAGGAACAGGCAAGACATATCGTATGGCTAATATCGTCAAACATCTTTTAGATGAAAACAAAAGTGTTCTTGTGACTGCTCTGACTAATCAGGCATTGATGGAACTTGCCGCAAAGGATGCTCTTGAAGACTATATAAAAAGAGGACGCGTTTCTAAAACGAGCCTAACTATTGATGAGTCTCGACAACTTAATCTAAAGAAAGTCAATGAGAACAAATGTAACCCTATTAAAGGAGAACTGACACTTGCATCTTTTTATGTGTCGAGTGGATGGGCATCAGAGGAATCGGCCTTTGACTATGTAATAATGGATGAAGCAAGTCAGGCTTTATATCCGATGATTGCTATTTCATTTAAACTTGGGGGTAAAGTGATATGGGTAGGTGATCAAAAGCAACTTTCACCTATAGTACTAACAAATGAAGATATAATTAATGGAAACAACTGGAATAGTATCGTCAATGGTTTCAATACTCTTTGTTATAGTTCTGATTATAAATCCTTTCTTTTAAAGGATACATTTCGTTTAACAAAAAGAGGAGCTGAATGCACAGGCGTATTTTATGACAACTTGCTTAATTCCGTATCAGAATATCAAACCATTCCGGTAAACATAAGCTGGTTAAAAAACAATGGTGGTCCTGTTATGGAATATCTGTCACTTCCTGTTGGTGAAAAATCTCCAAAGATAGCTATCAACGTAATACTATCCAAAGTAAAAAGCATTCTTGCTGTTTCGCCCAAGGCTTCTATTGCCGTATTGTGTAAATTTAAAGATTCAATTCGTGCATTGCAAAAAGTGTTTGTATTGGGCTTGGCTGTAAAGGATCTTCCTGATAATATAAAGATAGAAACAGTTGATCGTGTTCAAGGTCTTACTATTGATTACTGTTTTTTTCTTATTCCGAATGTATCTACAAGATATTCTTTGCAAAGTGAATTATTTAATGTAGCAACATCTCGTGCTCGTTATTGTACCATTATTATTGCAGACAAATTGCTTTTAAAAGAAAATATGAACGAAGATGTTCGTAAGTATCTATTAAAAGCTTCGGACGACTCTTATGTATCGTTTGCAAGAACTATTTCATCAGGTTCTATCACCTTAACTGTAAAGGATAAAATAGACCTATCGAAATATGAAAGGAAAAGAACGGAGTTAGTTGATGGAAAAGAAAACATCTACATTATAGATACAAATGTTTTTGTAAATTGTCCTGATATTATCAACAAAATTGGTAAGAAGTACAAAATAATAATACCATCTACAGTTCTTGAAGAATTGGATAAGCTAAAGATAAAAGATGGTATTGACAAAATTGCACTTAGCAAAGCTGCTAAAAATATTTCATTGGCATTTACGCAACAGTATTCTTGCATGGAAGATGCCAATGTTGCTCTCCTTCCAAATGGTTTTGATAGGAAAAATCCAGATTGCAAAATTTTATCAGTAGCTCTTAAACACTCTGAAGAGAATCCAATACTCCTCACATCAGACAATATGTTAGCTGCAAGAGCAAAAGGATTAGGCATAACTACCTTAACTCTTAAAGAATTTTTAAGACGATAATCTTTATCTTATCCATAACATCAGAATAATATGAACATAGCAGAACAAATACGTTTAAAACTCCAATTGAAGGAGAACTCCGAAGTGGAGTATAAGTCAGCAGCAGGTGGTTTCCCAAAGGTTGAATTTTGGCGTTCTTTCTCTGCATTAGCCAATACCAATGGTGGAACGATTGTGTTGGGAGTGAAGGAGAAAAATCATAAGTTCACACCAGATGGTCTTTCTGAAGAACTTATAGCAAAATACAGAAAACAGTTTTGGGATGATGCGCACAATAAGTCGTGTGTGAACATTCCGTTGTTGGTAGAGAGTGACATCGAAGAAATAAAGACTGACGGAGGGCAATATCTACTTGCCTTCAGAATTCCTCGTGCACAATATGATTTGCGCCCCATCCACCTTACACTTACCCCGTTTGGACATACTTATAAGCGCAGGGATGAGGGTGACTATCTCTGTAGTGATGATGAAATAAAGCAGATGTACTCGGATGCCAACAACATGAGAGCATCTGCAGACTCCCGAATCTTAAGAGGCTATTCCTTTGATGACATTGACATACCTACTCTGCACCAATATCGTCGTGCGTACGATATTAAGCATGAAAACCATCCTTGGACAGAGCTTGATGACAAAAAGTTTTTGGAAATCATAGGTGCCTATCGCAAAGATAGAGCCACATCAACGGAAGGATTCACTGTTGCTGGCATGCTGATGTTTGGCAAGACTAACAGTATTACAGACCCAGAGTGCTGCCAAGAGTTTTTCCCAGACTATCGTGAGCATTTGAGTGACAACCTTCAGGTACGTTGGACAAATCGTATATATCCCGATGGGACATGGGAAGCCAACCTTTATCAGTTTTTCACTCGTGTCTTACCTTTATTGCAACACGCTTTGCCTGTGCCTTTCAGTCTTGACAACAATCAGATGAGGAATAATACAACCACGGCTCACGTAGCTTTGCGTGAGGCTTTTGCCAACAGTTTGATTCATGCAGCATATACGGTAAGGGGCAATATTGTGATTGACAGATACTTCGACCGTATTGTTTTGTCAAATCCTGGTACAATGCTTATCAGCATGGAAGAATACTATGAAGGAGGACATAGTGTATGCAGAAACCCTGTAATCCAAAAGATGTTTGTATTCTTGGGAATTGGTGAGAAAGGAGGAACTGGCGCTGATGTTATTGCAAAAGGATGGAAGGATAATGGTTGGAGCATGCCAACAGTTGAAGAAAAGAGTAATCCTGATAGAATAGAAACTTGCCTAAAACTGGAGGGAAATATTAATAGAACTACGGAAACTCCTGTTGATACTACGAAAACAACTACGGAAACTCCTTCTATAACTACGGAAACTTCTGCTGATACTACGGATACAACTACGGAAACTCCTTCTGTAACTACGGAAACTTCTGCCGATACTACGGAAACTATTCTAAAAATAATCAGCAATAATCCTAAGGTTACGGCAAAAGAGATAGCATCCGTATGCGGCATAACAGAAGATGGAGTTGCTTATCATATCAAGAAATTAAAACAAAGCGGTAGGATAATTCGCATTGGAGGCTCACGTAATGGAGGCGAATGGAAGGTTGTTGAATAATTCTTTTCTAAAATGTTTAAGTCAAATTTAAAATTGGAATTATAATGTTATTAGGAAACAAGATAAGGTCTCTTAGAGACGAACAAGGAATACTGCAACGCCAAGTGGCTGCATGTTTAGAAATTGATACTCCAATGTTTAGTAAGATAGAACGTGGAGATAGGCGAGCGAAGAGAAGCCAAGTACCTCAACTGGCTGAATACTTTCATGTGGATGAGAAAGAGCTGCTCACCTTGTGGCTGGCAGACAGAATATTGGATGCCATAGAAGGCGAAAAAGAATTGCAGTTTCGTGCTATTGAAGTAGCAAAACGCGAATTAACAAAGGCTGATTTATAAAGGTTATATCAGTTCTTATCAACAAGACGATAGGTTTGTCCAGTTTGGATAACCCTATCGTCTTGTTTTTTTGTAAGGTTTCAATGTTCTAAGCTCCTATAAGTCGTGAAGAATGAATCCGAGTGGATAAGTGAATCCAACTCTTGATAATCCTTCTTTCTCTTTTCATCCATGATGACCTCCTTGTAAAAGATGCGGTTGGTTCGGTCGAGATCCATAACCCGATTTTGATATAGAGATGAAAAGAGAACACAGGCGATAATGCCAAGAATGACAAGATACCATTGGAGCAATCCCCATTTGTCAGTCCGTTGTTTGAATCTATTCCATCTGTAGAGCCACCACGATTTCAGCGTAGGTGAAGGAGACGGTTTGGGACTTGTGATGTTTTGCAGGGCATCGCCCCATATCTTCAAAATCGCATGTGCTTTTTCTACAGATTCATTCTCATCAATGATTTTCATGCCGATGTAACGGATTGTCCGTTGGATTTCTAACGAATATTGTGGTGCCCATTCTGCTACTTGCTCAATGGTCATTAAGCCTTGCGCTTTTCGCTTTTGCAGATACACGTTGCGTTTGCACTCTCTTTCTTTTTCGTCTTTTTCCAAGTATTTTCCTATCTCTTCAACATACAGTTCAATGAAGATAGTCCCCATGCGTTTGAGGACCTTGTCCGATAATAGTTCTGTAGAATCAGACATGGCATTAAAGTAACTATCCATTTCTTCATGGACTGTACTTTTTATCTCGTCATACGGAATGGAGGCTGCTGAGGTACTTGAAACAGGCGTTATTGGTGCGGCCTCCTCTTTCGCTGCCAACTTCGCCAATAGATTTTCGATATTACCAAGTCTCTGTTCTGTTGCGACATTATTGTTTTTGATAACAGACAAGTCATCAAGTATATCCTCCAACTGTTCATTTGATTTAGCCATATTATTGATGTTTATAAGTTTGATTATCGTCTGCCTCTTCCGAAGCTGCGACTTCTACTGCTATATTTTTTCTTGTATTTATCATCATCTCCCCAACCAAGTTTAGAAGACGTGCCTCCACCACCTGTAGATATGGCAGGTTGATATGGAGGAAAGAGAATGGCTCCAAGGGAAGTGAGTCCTACTTGAATCGCTCCTTTGCCTATATCAGAAACATCATCTGCTGCTTGGTACAATTCATTAAAGAAATCTTGTCCCAAAGTCTGTTCGTTACCACACATCTGCGGGGCATCATACATTCTTGCTTGGGCTTGCCAAGGAAAACGCAAATCGAAATCGGGAAATACTCTATCTATATCTCTTACCTCATAGGCATTATGCGAATCGTACCATTCTTGCCGAGCGTCGTCATACATATCTCTTGCCTGTTCATGAACGATAGTTATAGGGTTGCCGAGTTTCTTGCAAATACATACAAGAGTGAGTGATGAATCCAATTGCTTGCCACTATAAGAGATGTCATGTTTCATCTTGCTGCTGATATTTTCCTTGGCAAGAGTGAAAGATATTCCTTCTATACCGTTTGTCTTAGTATTATATCGGAAGCGCAAACGGATTCCTGCTTTTGACAATTCGTTCTCAAATTCTTTCCAATTTCGAGAGACTTGCAACGATTCGCTTACTCGATGCAACATCTGATAACGGATGGCATCCATTGAGCGAAGTCTTCTTTCTTTGATGACCTCTTTTCCTCTTGCGATAAATAAGCCATATTGCTCAGTTAACTCCTTACACACTTTTATGTTCTTGTCTTTCTCATGTGAGTCTTTGGTGCATTTGCCTTTAAAGTTTACTCGATTTACCATGATATGAACATGTGGGTGCTCTTTGTCGAAATGACGGAATGCGACAAATTGATTGTCGTCATATCCCATGTGTTTCAAGTAATCGTTGACTATTTGCTCTAACATTCTGTCATTGATACGTAGCGCATCATGGGGTGAAAACGATAAGATAAAGTGTCCTACAGGTTTCTTGGTTCGAGCACTCAAACCTGCCTGCATCACGAAACTATCTGTTATGGTTTGGTTATTCGTAAGATTGACTCCGTCGCTTGAAGTAACCAATATCGCATTTTTGCGTGGGTCGTTAATGTAGTTGATAAGCCCACCGAATGATGCTCCATGAAGTATTTTACCATACATATGCTGTCGTGTTTTGTAGTTTAACTTTGATTTTCTTGTTCGTCTTCTTTCTCTTTGATTTTAAGACGAGCTTGATGGAGAATAGCATTGACTCCATCAAGGGCTTCGTTGGCTTTGTCTGCAATAACCATAAACCCTGCTTGATGAGCCAACTTGACCAAAGTATTGATATTCGTTCCAAGATTATTCAAATCTCTTATCTCTTTCATCAACTCCTTCGAAACAGGTTGGCGCACGATGGCATGAAGTGCGCCTTCACGAATGTAGGTACTTATGGGCATCTCTCCAGCCTTGCGTTTGATACGTACAAACTGTTTTGGTGTGAAACGAACTGGTATGGGCTTGCCATACTTTTCCTCTTCAGGGAGAGGCTTGCGCCCTCCTGGATTGTTGATAACATGTTTTGCCATTATATTTAAATCTTTCTTATTTCAGTTCTTGAGGGACAAGTTTCTCAATAGGTATTGACCTTTGCCATATGCTTGATAGGCAAAGGCAATAGCACAATCGGGTATACCGATTGGAATAGTTTTCGTATATCGAAAACACAAACTTGCTCCCGAAAGAACTTAATAATTTGCTAACGCATGTTTTTGACCATAGTGAAACATTTATCGCTTGGAGCTATAATGTTGCTTTGTATTAACTGTTTCCACCTTTCTCTTGCAGAGGTATTCATTCAAGTCCTTATCTCCTGCATATTCGTCTGAAGCATCAATCGTCTGGCTTCTGCAATTTGCTTTGAGTTGCAAGGTTGCATTACGTCCTGCTTCATCATTATCCAAATGGCAATAGATGCGGTTGTACTTGTCCAAGATCTTAATACACTTAGGAACATTGATTACAGAGTTCAACACAACGGCATCACAATCTCCATGCAACACAACATAAGATAGGAAGTCTATGAAACCTTCAAATACATGGCAGACTTCGTTACCTTGTGATATTACGGAAATATCCTTTGGAGAGATGCAACCTTTGAAATAAGCATTGCGAATCTCGTAACCACCTAATCGATTTGGAAAGCCTATAGCAAAATAGTTCCTGCCACGACTACGATAATGAACTTCCTTACAATACCGTTTTGCCACATTCCAAGTTATCCCTCTTTGTACAACATATTTGTACAGGGCATAATGGTTTAGCTCCTCAGTTTCTATATTGGTAAAAGCTATGCCATCTGCCGTCTTCGTTTCTTGTATTTGTTGAACAGGATTGGCAATCGTTAAGTTCCGAAGATAATCTTGAAAGTTGTTTGGATGAAATAACAGCTCTATTAAGGTTTTAACTCCACCACCTTTACCCAATCCGAAATCGTACCAAACATTTTTATTGATGTCCACCTTGAATGATGCAGTTTTCTCATCATGCAATGGAGATAAATACCACCAGTTTGCCCCTTTCTTTGCAGTAGGCTGATAATGGTGACTTGCAAGAAAGTCAATTATCTGTATATGCTTATTATCGAATGTATTCATCGTTAATTTGTTGTTGAGTTGTTGAATTGTTGAGTTATGATGATGAAAAGAGAAAATCGTTGAGCTATTGTTGACCATATTGTTGAGCCGTAAATGCTTATGCCACAATGTATATGTTCTTCTTTTCATCATTTCAACAAATCAACAGAGATTATATGTTTAATGATTCTATGAACTCCTTAGTCACAGTATAATAACGTCCCACCCGACTCACTGCACCAAATTTTGTTGGCTTAGAGTAGTCGTATTGGTATGTCGTATATGAAAGTGCATTGGGAGCCGGCTTCAAACGCCATAACTCCTTCACTACTTTGCGAATATGCCACAATTCCACCTTTACCCCATTAATCGAAAGCAATGGCAGCAGGTCTTGCGGAATAAATGATACCTTGTCCACTTTCTGACATTCCATAATGCTGCGCAATAACTCTACGAGATCAATCTCCGTATGGTTGCGGTTGCATTGCATGATGCGTTCCAAAGCATCCGTATGAATAAGCGTAGGATTGAACCACATACGACTCTCTTTAGTGCTATATAGTGCCCGATGTTGCAAATAATACAAGAAAGCTGGAATTTGCGCTTTCAACTTCTGCAAGAAGTTCGTATCATCACTTTCCAACGGCATTATCTTGCGCACCCAATAACGTGTCTCTCCTGTATCAATGATAACTGGGAAAAGCTCATTATTGGAGCACAAAACGAACTTGGCGAAGAAATTCACTTCTTGTCTGTCCTTACCTTTGGCTTCAACCTTGTATGTCTGTGCTGTGCTCAAATTCTTTAGGCGTTCTGAGTCTTCTCGTCGGCATAGCAGCACCTCGTCAACAACAATAAGTAACTTACCTGCCCAATCCGCATTAAATTGGCTTCGAAAGTCCTCATTGGTATTGAAAGTTACATTGTCCTGGAACATTGCCTTTAGAAAATTCAGAAAAGTTGTCTTGCCTGTGTTACGTTCTTCCGATACCAATAGCAATATGGGGAGTTTCTGCGTAGGTTTGGCATAGAGCAACTGCATGTAATCCATCCCTAACTCAAATTGTTCATCAAAAATGTGGCGTATCAACTTTATTATGTCAGGAAACTCTCCTTCTGACGGAACATGGTCGATTGGCTCGTATAAGTTGTAAAAGCCACCTATCTCTTTGTGATAGTTAGTATGACTCGGAACAGTACAAAAACCATCGTACTTTGTGATGGGGGGAGTGTGGTTCTTACCATAGTCTTGTCGGATAGTACCAAAACTCCATGGAATACGACGCAATATACTTGTTCCGTTAGCCAATGGTTGTTGCGCTATTTTGTATAAGCATGTACCCACTCTAATATATTCTTCTTTATTTCTTTCCATAACGCTTGTTGTTTATAAAAGCCATGGCTTCGTTCTCCAAATCTGCTTCCGATTTTCGATAAGTACCTTCTCTTAACCACTCCTCAATTTCTTTCTTGTTGAATATGATACTCTTTCCCTTCTTGTGGAATGGTATTTTTCTTGCACTCGTCCAACCGTAGATGGTCTGTTCTGCCGGGTGAGTAGGCAAAAACTCTATGAGATCAGCTACATTGAACCATTGCTGTTCTTCACTCTTCTTTGGTGGTATCAGTTTGTCCATCTTATCGCCCAACTCATTAAGTTTGGCATACATGACAGCCAACATCTGAGGCATGTCATTAAACGTGATGTTTTCTTGTTGCATATTTATCTTTATTTGGTTTCTGTGTGCAAAGGTACATCTACGTTTGTGTGGCAAAATGTGGAATTTTGTGGGATATAAAAAAAGGCAGATGCGCTATTCGCTTGATAATAAGTGAATAACGCATCTGCCAATAGTTAAACAATGTAAGCTTTGTGGAAAAGCGTGGAATGGTGGGGATATCCACACTTAGTAACTCCTTTTTATGGATTCATCTATTATTTCTTTGTATTCTTTGTTCTTTTCCGAAACTCCAACACTAAGGAAATCTTTATGATGTTTGTCGTAATACTCTGGAGATATATCGCATAGTTCCAACATACTTTCAATCCAATGCTTTGGGGAATCTGACAAAGCTATGGTGTGTGAAACAGCAAACAACATATAGCAAATACGTTGTTTTTGTCGAGGCAGTGGATGGACTTTGGCTTTATCTAATTTGAGATTCAAAAAATTGATGAAGTCGCTTGCGGGCATGTGCTTGAACTGCTTGCCATTACAGGTCTGATAAACCCCTACACAAACGCCAAGATTGACAATATCCCTCAACTGAGCTATTTCTTTCAGTATTAAAGAATTATCAATCATGTCTATATCTCCTTCTCCAAGTGTTCTCCATTTTTTAGGATGACATCTACTAATTTTGATATTTTACGAATCAGCAACTCCAGAAATTGCATCTCAAAATAATGCACCTGTCCACACTTCAATTGCTCCTGCCTATATATGCCATATAGTTCTTCTCCATGCCTATGCGCTTCATCGTATGCCAACTTTATATTGTCGCACTGTGCATCCAATGTTTTGAACTCCTCTGAATTTAAATCCATCATATCAAGCCTGTTGCTTTCAGTTTGATACTTTCTCCATAGATTCGTTGCTTTATTCTTGGCAACATCCCATCTTTCTTTATAGTCCTTCAAATGCGATTGTTCCATATTTATGAAATCCAATGCGTTCCAAGCACTCAAATCAAGAGAGACAAACTTATCCACCTCCTTCTTTAAGTCCGTAGCACATTCATAGAGAGTTCTTCCGTCTTGGCGTACCAAATCTTCAACATCATCAATAATGATGTTGGTGTTCTGATAATCGTGATAGAATTGTGCTATCACACAAGCATCGGCAAATGTAATGTCTGATACATTTGTTCGTGATGCTATGATATGGTTTACTCTTTGTAAACGCTTGATTATTTCTTCAATTATGTTTGCCATATATAATATAGGTGAATATGTTACTTGATAGCAGCCAAGTCTATCTTGATTGCATCGGCTGCATTCTCTTTCTTTTCATCTACCACTTTTGTGTATCTCTGCGTTGTACGAACATTGGTGTGTCCCAACATCTTACTCACCGTGAAAAGGTCGGTACCGTTGCTTAGTTGGAGCGTAGCATAAGTATGGCGGAAGCAATGGAAAGTGATATGCTTAGTGATTCCTGATGCTTCAATCCATCTTGCCAAGGGTTTGGAAATCCAGGATGGGGCAGGAAGACCTTCAAATACTAATTGGTCAGGATGCCCGGGCTCTCCACATAGATCATACGCTTGCTCAGAAATAGGCATGTACTCAACGCCCTTTGTCTTCTTTTGGTCGAAGTTGATGCGATAGTGAGTACCTTCCTTTGTCAACTCTTTCCATGTCATTTTCATAATGTCGCAATGTCGAAGACCTGTCAAAGCAGAGAAAAGGGCTGCACGTTTGATAGTGGCATTATCGCATGGTGTACAAACCAATCGGTTAAGTTCCTCTAAGGTAAGATGCTCCCTTCTTGCCTCTTTCTCTTTTATACCTTTTATCTTAGCTGCAATATCAGAAACAAAATATCCATCAACAAACGCTTGCTTTAATCCAGCCTTGAATATTGCGAAATAAGTGGAAGCCGTATTTTGTGAGATTGTACCTTTCTTGTTGCCCCCTTGTGGAGCATCCAACAGGAACAACCTAAAATCCTCAACCAGCTTTGTGTCTATGTTGGCAAAGATCATAGGCTGATTGTCGGTAAAGATGAGCATAAGTGCATATACACGATTCCAATTTACGATAATAGAGTCAGAACTATTCCTGTGCCGAATATCTATTATACTCTTGAAATAGGTAATGAAATCACATTGCGATTTCTCTTTCTGTTCCAATAAGGAGGCTTCTGATTCAGAGTAAAGTCCTGCGGTATCGTATTCCTTTTGTCTAATAGCCCTGACCTTGTCTGCATAGATGCATGATTCTTGGTCAAGCTCCGATTTGCAGAGGATAACACCATTGACATCACGTTTCGGCTTATATGTTACACTTCCGTCGGAAGCTGTTCTTGCCGTTCTGCTTTTGTCCCATATCGGAGTGGTTATAATACGGTTGACATACTCGCGCACTCGCTGTGGCTTGCCACCGTTTTTGGATATAACCGGATATGACTCTATGTAAAGATACCATTCCTTGCGAAACTCTGCCTTGCGAAGTTTCACGGAAACACGGGTGTGGGATAGAGATTTCTTCATAGGGATGCTTATTTATAGAGGTCGTCTATTTCCTTCTTGGGCACATATACGAAATTGCCGATTTGCCGAGTCGGAATTGAAAACTTTCTGATTTGAAGATAGAGTGTACTATCATTCATGTGATATTTCTCACACGCTTGCTGTATCGAATAGCAATCCTTTGGTTCCAAACTATACAGCTTGGGAATGGGCTTGGGCTGCTTCTTAAGCAAGCTCTTCCTTAGAGGGTACATCTCCATAAGCGTTTCTTTACTTACCCGTGTTTGGCGTTGCCCTACGTTAACACTTGGAATAACGCCCTTTCGGATTTGGCGATAAAGGGTTTCCTTACTGATGCCAAACATAGAATAAGCTTCGGGAACAGTTATGTATTCCTGGTCTTTCGGGATAGCTTTGGCTATAGCATCCAAACGTTCATTTCTTTTCTCTTCATCTTTTCTACGTTTAAATGCAACTTTAGAACATCTTGGTGAGCAATACCAAGACGTGATAGTCTTTGCGACGAATGGCTCACCGCAAATCTTGCATTTCCTTGTTATCTCAAACTTTGCTGCACCCATACAGTTCTGTTTTATTATTACTATTGTTATTATGTGTCACGTTATCTACCAATAAGTGTTGGTACAAATATGGTGCAAAAATAAAGCAAATATCCGAATATAACAAAAGAAATACAAAGTTTAACTAAAAAGAAAATCCGCATAACTCATTGAGCTATGCGGATTTATCTATCTATACCTTTCGGTAGTTATCTATACTTACTTAACCTCCTCAAAATCAGCATCCTGCACATTATCGCCATGCTTTGTATTATCCTGAGCACCGCCTTGTTGCCCTGCATTCATATCAGGACCAGCTTGTGCACCACCCTGAGCACCGCTCTGGGCATACATTTCAGCACTGGCAGCCTGGAATGCCGTATTCAGTTCGGCCATGGCAGAATCTACGGTAGCGAGGTCTTGAGCCTTATGGGCATCTTTCAGCTTCTGCAAAGCAGCTTCAATCGGAGCCTTCTTGTCGGCAGGGAGCTTGTCGCCGAGTTCCTTCAACTGATTTTCGGTTTGGAAAATCATAGAATCGGCCTGGTTCAGCTTGTCTACTTTCTCACGCTCTTTCTTATCTGCTTCAGCATTGGCTTCGGCTTCGGCTTTCATCTTTTCAATTTCTTCCTTGCTCAAACCGCTGGAAGCTTCGATACGGATAGCCTGTTCCTTACCGGTAGCCTTATCTTTGGCAGACACCTTCAAGATACCGTTGGCGTCGATATCGAATGTCACCTCAATCTGAGGAATACCGCGACGTGCCGGAGCAATACCTGTCAGGTTGAACTGGCCGATTGACTTGTTCTGTGCAGCCATCGGACGCTCACCCTGCAATACATGGATGGTAACCTCCGTTTGGTTGTCGGCAGCAGTAGAGAATGTCTCGCTCTTCTTGCAGGGGATGGTAGTGTTGGCATCAATCAGCTTCGTCATCACACCGCCCATAGTTTCGATACCCATAGAAAGCGGAGTAACATCCAACAATACAACGCCCTTGATTTCGTCCGTCAAAACGGCACCTTGCACGGCAGCACCTACGGCCACCACCTCATCCGGATTCACACCCTTGGAAGGAACTTTACCGAAGAAATCTTCTACCAACTTCTGTACTGCCGGAATACGTGAAGAACCACCTACAAGGATTACTTCATCGATGTCCGCATTGTTCAGACCAGCATCGCTCATAGCCTTCTTACATGGCTCCAAACAAGCTTGAATCAAGTTGTGAGCCAGAGCCTCGAACTTGGCACGGGTCAACGTCTTCACCAAGTGCTTGGGCACACCGCCTACGGGCATGATGTACGGCAAGTTGATTTCAGTGCTTGTAGAAGAGGACAGCTCTATCTTAGCCTTCTCGGCAGCTTCCTTCAGACGTTGCATAGCCATCGGGTCTTGAGTCAGGTCGGCACCTTCGTCGTTCTTGAACTCCTGAACCAGCCAGTCGATGATTACCTGGTCGAAGTCGTCACCACCCAGGTGAGTGTCACCGTTGGTTGACAATACTTCGAACACACCGCCACCGAATTCGAGGATAGAGATATCGAATGTACCACCACCAAGGTCGAATACGGCAACCTTCATGTCCTTGTGAGACTTGTCAATACCGTAAGCAAGAGCTGCGGCAGTCGGCTCGTTCACAATACGCTTCACTTCAAGACCTGCAATCTGACCGGCTTCCTTCGTAGCCTGGCGTTGGGAGTCTGAGAAGTATGCGGGGACGGTAATTACAGCTTCTGTCACTTCTTGTCCCAGATAATCCTCGGCAGTCTTTTTCATTTTCTGCAGAATCATTGCAGAGATTTCCTGCGGGGTATAGAGACGTCCGTCGATGTCTACACGCGGAGTATTGTTGTCACCCTTTACTACTTTATAAGGCATACGGCCGATTTCTTTCTGTACCTGGTCCCAGTTTTCGCCCATGAAACGTTTGATGGAGAAAACCGTACGGGTGGGGTTCGTGATAGCCTGACGCTTGGCAGGATCACCGATTTTACGTTCGCCACCATCAACAAATGCTACTACTGAAGGAGTGGTGCGCTTGCCTTCACTGTTTGCAATTACTACAGGTTCGTTACCTTCGAATACTGCAACGCAAGAGTTTGTTGTTCCTAAGTCAATACCAATAATTTTTCCCATGATCGTTATTTTTTTATTTGTTATTATTCTGTTTCGACGTCCGCCTCAGTGGCAGACGCCAATAAAAAGACAAACGTTGTGCCAAATTGTTCAGAGCAGCCGCAGATTTATACTTGTGGCAGTTTGTCTGTCAGTTTGGCAGAATTAAAATCATTTTTTCTGTCGGAAATTACCATTTGTTAATTTCCATTCCATTCAAAAGCTCTACTTTTGTCGCCCGAATCAGAGATGATAAAACATGAACAACATTAATCATTTCCCTTGCATACCTTTAACCGTTCCTCCATGGAGAAAATATTGTTCCACCGTGGAGAAAATATCATTCCACCACGAGGGAAATATCGTTCCACCATGGTGGAACGATTAAGGATTAGTTAACATTGGGCTTAATCGTAGCAACGGAAATGATTGGTTTTCACATATTAAAGAAATAAATAAGATGAGTATGGAAAAAATGAGAGACAGTATCGACTTCAAGAACACGGACATCAAGACATTGTTCCGCAAACTATTGCTCCCTACTGTACTGGGGATGATTTTCTCCGCACTATTCGTTATCACCGACGGCATCTTTGTCGGAAAAGGAATCGGCAGTGATGCTTTGGCGGCGGTCAACATTGTGGCACCGCTATGGTTGTTTTCTACGGGTGTGGGACTTATGTTCGGCGTCGGCGCCTCTGTGGTAGCCTCCATTCATCTGTCACACGGAAAGGTCAAGGTGGCACGCATCAATATCACGCAGTCGGTAGTCATATCTTCCTTGTTGCTGATGTGCACCTCCACCCTATTCTGTTCATTTGCCCCGCAGGTGGTAAAGCTGCTCGGAGGGTCTGAACGGCTCACGCCATTGGCTGTGGAATACATGCTTTGGTTTGTGCCTTTCTCTCTGTTCACGGCATTGCTCAATTCGGGTATGTTTTTTCTGAGGCTGGACGGTTCGCCCAACTTCGCCATGATGTGCAATGTGGTGGCTGCCGTTCTGAACATCCTATTGGATTATCTGTTCATCTTCCCCTTTGGCTGGGGAATGTTCGGTGCTGCACTGGCAAGTGCCATAGGTACCACGGTAGGTGCATTGATGATAGTATTCTATCTGATGCGCCACCGGTGCGCACTGCGCTTCCACCCCATTAAGATGAGCCGGAAAAGCATGCAACTGATGCGCCGCAACATTGGCTATATGTGCCGATTGGGTTCCTCCGCCTTCTTGTGCGAGGTGGCGATTGCCTGCATGATGTTTGTCGGCAATCAGGTGTTCATCCATTATTTGAAGGAAGACGGAGTGGCGGCATTCAGCATTGCCTGCTATTTCTTTCCTATTATATTTATGGTATATAATGCCATTGCGCAGTCGGCGCAGCCGATTATCAGTTATAACTACGGCCTGAACGAGAGCCAACGTGTCTGCCGCGCCTACTTGCTGGCACTGAAAACGGCCATAGGCTGCGGTGTATGTTTTGCCCTGGTCACAATATTCTGCAGTCCTGAAATTGTCGGTATGTTCATAGACCACAGTTATCCGGCTTATGACATAGCGGTAAAAGGGTTGCCTTTGTATGCCACCGGCTTCGTGTTCTTTGCCGTCAACATCGTATCCATCGGCTATTTCCAGAGTGTGGAGCGTGCCAAATACGCCACAGTTATCACCCTGCTGCGTGGTTTTATCCTGCTGACAGCCTGCTTTTTCGGACTGCCCCTGCTATTGGGAGACCGGGGAATCTGGCTTGCCACTCCTCTTGCAGAAATGCTGACAACCCTCTTTATCCTCGTGATTTACATATCCGGGAAAAAGGAACATAAAGAAAAATCCGTATCTTTAGACAAGATGGGCTGCACCCCAACATAACTTTTTCATGCAAGCATAAAAGTCCTGTCTTCGGTTTACACTATCTTTGCAGCATGGAAACTATGATAAAGAAATTCTGCAAGAAGTATAAACTACCGGAAAACACTTTGCACGAACTTCTGTCACACATGGCAGAAGTTCGTTTCAGCAAGGGAGAACTCATTATCAGCGAAGGGGAAAGGAACAGCAACTTCTATCTTTTGAAGAAAGGCATCTGGCGCGCCTACTACCTGACAGACGGCACGGAAAACTCCCTTTGGTTCGCCGCACCGGGCGACACTGCTTTCTCATCGTGGGGATATGTGGACGGCGAAGTTTCCCCCGTCAACATCGAATCGGTGAATGAAAGCATCGCCTATTGTATCAGTAAGCCTGAACTGGAAGCCCTTTTTTCGCATTCCATAGACATGGCCAACTTCGGCAGAAGAATCTTTGAGCGGGAAATTCTGTCGGTAGACAGTTCCACAGTAGCCTACGGCACCCCTCCCACTGCCAAAGAAAGGTACATGACGCTGATGGAAGAGAATCCGGAACTGCTGCAGGATGTACCGCTCAAGTATCTGGCTTCTTATCTCTACATCACTCCGCAATCCCTGAGCCGGATACGCGCAGGATTAAAGAAAAAGTAAAAGACCTTTTTATGTCAAGATGCAAAAAAGGCTCTTAGCAGATTATTTCTGTAAGAGCCTTTATTATTTCAACCTATCTTGTCAGTTCTTCACCAACACCATCACCAGGTTATTGTCAGCATCGTACAGCCCGATGCCTCCGCCTGCCAGCTTGCCAAAAGACTGAACGGAATTCAAGGCTTTCAGCACACGGTCTTCCACCTCCATATCAGGGCATGCCATCATGGTACTGATAACTTGCGGGAAAGAGATTGCCGACGGATTTTCATCATCAACCTGGAAAGCGCCGTTAATCAGATTGCAACCCGCATTGCCGTGCAAGCGCTTTTCTGCAATATTAAATTCAATGAACGGCTGCTTCTCCATTCCGTCGGGAATAGCCTCGCCCGCAGCCTCACTAATTATCCACTTTCCTTCCAAATCAGACAACTTGGAAACGGACTCTTTCTTCTGCAACACGACTATGGGACGATTGGAAGCACCGCATAAAGCTATATTTTCCTTTCCCAGCTTCTTATACTTTTTCACTTTGTTCAAAGCCGACAACACATTATTTTCTACAGTCATATCCGGACAAGCCATACGGGTACTTGCCAAAGCGCCAAGGTCAATCGTGCCGGGCTTGGCATTCACGTCAAACGAACCCATCATACGGTTGCAACCACTGTTGCCAAATACTTTTCCAGTCTTTGTGTCAAAACCGATATAGGGAAATTCCTGACCCGGAGCAGGGACTACGGCAGTACCATTCACTTCAATAATATTCCACTCACCGCTGATGGAAGAAAGAGTTGCGGCATTTTTGGTTGATGCACAAGAAGACAAGCCCATCAACACGCTTGCCATACATAGGGAAACAAATACTTTTTTCATTGTTATTCGTTGTTTAAGTTAATTTATTCAAGGGGCAAATATATAGAAAATAACCCAAATGCAAGTAATTTGTTTAATATTTGAAGCATTTGCCCCAAAGTATTTAGCAGGATTTTAATGTTTATCTAAGAATTAACCCTTATATTTGCTCTCCGTATTTTTATAAACCTAATATAATAATATAGTACAAAGAAATGGGTAAAGTTCTTATTATCGGTGCAGGCGGTGTAGGTACCGTTGTTGCGCACAAAGTGGCTCAAAATCCTGATGTGTTTACAGAAATCATGATAGCCAGCCGCACCAAGTCCAAATGTGACGCTGTTGTCAAGGCAATCGGTAACCCGAACATCAAAACCGCCCAGGTAGATGCCGACAGCGTGGACGAACTGGTAGCACTCTTCAATAGTTTCAAACCCGAAATCGTCATCAACGTAGCCCTCCCCTACCAAGACCTCACCATCATGGAGGCTTGTCTGCAAAGTGGAGTCAACTATCTGGATACCGCCAATTATGAGCCGAAAGATGTTGCCCACTTTGAATACAGTTGGCAATGGGCCTATAAGAAACGCTTCGAAGATGCCGGACTGACCGCCATCCTCGGTTGCGGTTTCGACCCGGGAGTGAGCGGCATCTATACTGCATACGCCGCCAAACATCATTTTGACGAAATACAATATCTGGACATCGTAGACTGCAATGCCGGAAATCATCATAAAGCATTCGCCACCAACTTCAATCCGGAAATCAATATCCGTGAGATTACACAGAACGGCCGCTATTATGAAAACGGAGAATGGGTGACAACCAAGCCGCTGGAAATCCACAAAGACCTGACTTATCCGAACATCGGTCCGCGCGACTCCTACCTGCTTTATCACGAAGAACTGGAGTCTCTGGTGAAGAATTTCCCCACCATCAAGCGTGCACGCTTCTGGATGACGTTTGGACAAGAGTATCTAACCCACCTGCGCGTTATCCAGAACATCGGCATGGCACGCATAGACGAAGTGGAATATAACGGCATGAAGATTGTTCCGCTGCAATTCCTGAAAGCCGTCCTCCCCAACCCGCAAGACCTGGGCGAAAACTACGAAGGCGAAACATCCATCGGTTGCCGCATCCGCGGACTAAAGGATGGCAAAGAGCGTACCTACTATGTATATAACAACTGTAGCCACCAGGAGGCCTACAAGGAAACCGGTATGCAGGGCGTAAGCTATACCACCGGTGTGCCCGCCATGATTGGTGCCATGATGTTCCTCAAGGGATTGTGGAAAAAACCGGGTGTATGGAATGTTGAAGAATTCAATCCGGACCCGTTCATGGAACAGCTCAACAAACAAGGCCTGCCTTGGCATGAGATTATCGACGGAGACTTGGAAGTTTGAAATTAATGATTAAACATTAATCATTATCCACTAATCATTAAACATTAACAAAGTGAATATAGGAGATAAAGCACCCGAAGTATTGGGTATCAACGAAAAAGGTGTAGAAATCCGCTTGAGCGACTATAAGGGAAAGAAGATTGTACTTTACTTCTACCCCAAAGACATGACATCCGGCTGCACGGCACAAGCCTGCAACCTGCGGGATAATTATGCCGACCTGCGCAAAGCCGGTTATGAAGTCATCGGCGTCAGTGTGGACAGCGAAAAGTCACACCAGAAATTTATTGAGAAAAACAATCTGCCTTTTACCCTGATTGCAGACACCGACAAGAAGCTGGTAGAACAATTCGGAGTATGGGGCGAAAAAAGCATGTATGGCCGCAAATATATGGGAACGTTCCGCACAACTTTCATCATTAATGAAGAAGGTATTGTAGAGCGTATCATCACTCCGAAAGAAGTGAAGACCAAAGACCATGCGGCACAAATTTTATAATCATTAAACATTAACAACGTGGCAAAAAAAGACGAACTGAATTTTGAAAATGGCAGCAATCTGGCATCGGGCGAAAAACTGAAAGCCTTGCAGGCTGCCATGGACAAGATAGAAAAGAGCTTTGGTAAAGGCTCTATCATGAAAATGGGCGACGAAAGCGTCGAACAAGTAGAAGTTATTCCCACAGGTTCCATCGGCCTCAATGTGGCTCTTGGTGTGGGAGGATATCCCCGCGGACGTATCATCGAGATTTACGGCCCGGAATCTTCCGGTAAGACAACCCTTGCCATTCATGCCATCGCTGAAGCGCAAAAGGCAGGAGGCATTGCCGCATTCATTGATGCAGAACATGCTTTCGACCGCTTCTATGCAGCAAAACTGGGTGTGGATGTGGACAATCTGCTGATATCACAGCCGGACAATGGCGAACAAGCACTGGAAATCGCAGAGCAACTGATCCGTTCCTCCGCTATTGACATCATTGTAGTGGACTCTGTGGCTGCATTGACCCCGAAAGCTGAAATTGAAGGCGATATGGGTGACAACAAAGTAGGTCTGCAAGCCCGGCTCATGTCACAAGCCTTGCGTAAACTGACGGCAGCTGTCAGCAAAACACGCACCACTTGTATCTTCATCAACCAGTTGCGCGAAAAAATCGGTGTCATGTTCGGCAATCCCGAAACAACTACCGGCGGTAATGCACTGAAGTTCTATGCCTCCGTACGTCTTGACATCCGTGGAAGCCAAGCCATCAAGAACGGCGATGAAGTAATCGGCAAGCAGACCAAAGTGAAAGTTGTGAAGAACAAGGTAGCTCCTCCTTTCCGTAGAGCGGAATTCGACATCATGTTCGGTGAAGGCATCTCCCGTGCAGGCGAAATCATTGACTTGGGTGCAGAGCTTGGCATCATCAAGAAAAGCGGCTCATGGTTCAGCTATAACGAGACGAAAATTGCCCAGGGACGCGACGCCGCCAAGCAGGTCATCCTTGACAATCCGGAACTGGCAGAAGAGCTGGAAGGGCTTATCTTTGCAGAATTGAGAAAAGACAAATAACAAAAAAACTTGCCAATAGAAAAACAAAACATTCTATTGGCAAGTTTCCCTAAAAGGTTACCGCTTCCTATTCCATCTTTTCCAAACGTTCTTCCAAAGCCTCCATACTTTTTTCAAAACGTTTCCATGTATCGGTATCCATTTGTTCTTTCAGATACTTGTTGTCTTTCAGCTTGGCTACATTTTCCAGCCCTTTCAATGCCAGTTCTTGCGAATGCTTCAATTCTCCAAGCCAATCGCGGTTCTTCAGCTTCTCTATCTCAGCCCAGTTTATATCCGGAAGCTGTATATTCACATTGTTACCATTCCAGCTGGTATTCTGATACATCATGATATTCTGTATATCCTTCAAAGTCATATCACCTTCCAAATAAACAAATTTCAGAGTAGCTGCACCATCTACAATCATAATCAGCTCCTTCACCTTTTCCCCTTTACGGCTCATGTAGAATTCAGAACTGGAGACTGTTCCCTTCTGCTTCATCAGCAATTCATATCTGGAAGACTGCACCAAAGAACGAAGATCCTTACGCATTTCTTTCTTTACATTATTATCCATTGTAGAAAGTACCTGCACAGAGTTCAACTGTCCGGACACTTTCCCAATATAAACATCTTTAGTAAACAAGTTGGGATTCGTTTCTATCATTGCCTTGGATATGTAGACGGACGACACGCCTTTCATATCTCCATACTTGTTGAATAGGTTCTTCTGTGCCTGGCAAAGCAAAGGCAACATCAGCAGTACACCTGCCAAAATCATTTTCATTGTTTTCATATCAGATTATTGTTGAATTTCTTTTCTTACTTCCTGGTTCACCTTCGTTACGTCTATCCGCGTTTCCTCTATCTGTTCAATTCCCTTGTTCAGATTCGCAGACACCTCGATTAAAGTGGCCTGCAATGCCTTATAAGCAGCTTCCGGATCAGAGAAAGTGTCCTGAGGTGTAGGAGGACGCATATCCTCTCCCATGTTCGTAATGCCATAACCTACACCTACAAGAACCAGAATGGTGGCAGCAATACCTCCTATCCAGCGCCAATTACGTTTGGCCTTGTTCCGGTGGAAAAAACGTTGTTCCTCTTCAGCCTTTTCATCAATCATCCGGCTCAGTTTATCCTCCAATCCGGCGGGAACATTATCCACCACTTCCCCGGGAAAAAAGCTGAGAAAGAGTTTCTTGTCCTTCTGCAAGTGCTCGGGCACTTCTTCGGTTCTGAAAGCTTCCTTCAACAACTCTTCTTCCTGCTCGTTGGTATTCCCTTCATAAAATTCGGCGAGCAGCCTTTCAATTTCCTCGACTTTCATAGTTACTCCATTTATTAAATTCCTCACGTATCTTTTTTCTTGCCCGGGACAACAGTACACGGACATTGGTAGCATTCAATCCCGTGACCTGCTCTATCTCTTCATAAGAACATCCCTTGACATCACGCAACGTTACTATTTTCTGCTGTTGCACCGGCAGACGGGCAATGATGTGCCTTACCTGCTGCGCTTCATCCCGCACTTCAAAGTTATCTGCTTGAGACACATTATGCACTTCGGCCAACTCCACGCTCTGTCTGCTCAAAGTATACTTTCCTGAACGAAGCAAATCAAAGCACATATTTTTCACCAGAGTAACGCTGAATGCTTCCGGATTACTGATAATGGCCAGTCCTTCCCGCTTGTCCCACAACTTCAGATAAGCTTCCTGCACCAAATCTTCAGCGTCGGCAGCATTCTCCAACAGCCTATAAGCTATGCAGTACAGCTTGCGATGATATGGCAGAAACTCTTTTTTAAAACTTTCAGCGTCCATGGGCTATTTATCAATAGTAGATTCCTGTTTATACCCTTCAGACGTAGGGGGAAAGGATTTTGTTACACGACCAGGAAGAAAAAATGGAAAAAAAATGAAAACACCAATAGCACCAGCCCAAGAGTGCGTTTATTTCAAGACATCAGCAATCCGCTTTTTAAGATTCAATTTTGCAATGTCTTCAGGCTTCAGCTCAAGCTCCACCAACACCTTCGCTGTGGAGAGTCTGTATTCCTGCTCTAACGTATCATAATTTATCTGTTCCTTATGAATGGAATACAACAAAGCAAAATCGTAGTTCAAGGCACGTGAGACATTATACAACGTATCCGTATCAACACTTTTTCTCGTAAGCATATAGTCTACACTTTGAGGCTTAACTTTCAGTCTTCGTGCAAGTTCCGCCTTGGTAACCTGCTGTTCAAGCATCACGTTCTTGATTATCTCTCCGATGTATATATTACTTTTTTCCATTTATATGAAGGTACAAATTAATCATTCATATTATAAGGAACACCAATACCAATTTGTCTGTATGTATCGTTCTTTTTATTCATAATTCGTTTGTTTTATCAAATATTTTATGATACTTTTGCAACATATTCATATAAACAAACAAATAATATCTGCTATCATGAATTTACTGACATGTATTCTCATAGCCATCCCTATCGGCATTATTTTTATTATGCTATGGATATACAATGACTACCGGAAATATAAGAAGAAAAATAAGCTGGCCATTTTGCTGTTTCTCCTATTTCCAACCACTTTATCTGCACAATACGTTGATGCGGGATGCCAAGTATCCTTTAAATGGCTGGAGAACCAAAAAGGGAAATTAGAGTATACAAAAGATGGGGTTACTTATAAGTTTATTCCAAACGACTCCCAATGGGAAATTATAATTCGCAACAACTCTTCAGAAGATATCCGAATAAACTGGGAAAATATGCAATTCATTGTGGACGGAAGAACCTCAGAAGTCAAATACCCCATACTGGCAGAAGCGGAAACTCCCTTTGCAATAATAAAAAGCCAGGCAGAAACAAGCCAAAAGATTGGTGTGACAACTTATACGACAAATAACTCTCAAATATACAACAAGAAAGATATTCGGAAAGGAAGGAATTCCTCCATTACCATTATCCTTCCCATATCTATCGGTAAGCACCCTCAATTCTTCACCTCTTTCGACTTTATCATCAAAAAAGTGAACTAACTATGACTTCTCAAGATATAAAAAAACAGCTGAAAGAACCACATTTCTGGAACATTGTATTAACTGGTCAGCACGCCGAACCGAGGACAAAAGCAACGCTGGAAGCAAAAGGTATCATAACTTGGCTTCCACTTGCTCCGGTCCGGCGTCAATGGGGAAGGATATTAAAAGAAATACACACCCCGGTTATCCCGAGATGTGTATTCGTCTATATATCCAATGAGGAAAGAAATACGTTGCAAAAATCCTACCGACTTCTTCAACCGGAAGTTATACTTCAAGAACTGCCGGACCGATGCAATCAGAACAAGTAGATATATGCCAACGTGCTCACACTAATCACTATCCACAACAAGGTGCCTTGTATCAAGGGCTTGATGCCTACTGCCTTCAGTACATCACGTGACAGAGAGGCACCGATAAAGAACAGAGTGATAGTCAGCGTCTTGCGGGCCAAAGAATTGATTCCCTCCCCAATCATGGCACCCGTTTCGGTAGTCCCCAGCACATAAGTATTGAAAATCATAGCCAGCACAAAGAAGAAGATGAACCAGGGAATACTGATTTTCTGTCCCTTACTCTTAAAGATGAACGAAGTTACCAGAGCCAAAGGAATAATCCATAAGGCACGTGTCAGCTTTATAGTCGTTGCCACCTTCAGGGCCTCCTCGCCATATGCGGCACCTGCCCCCACTACCGAACTCGTATCATGTATGGCAATGGCCGCCCATGTGCCGAACTCATGCTGGCTCATGTTCAAAGCGTGGCCTATCATCGGAAAAACAAACAATGCAATGGCATTCAATATAAAAATGGTGCCCAATGCCACAGACATCTCGCTATCCTTTGCCTTCAACACCGGCCCCACAGCCGCAATGGCACTGCCTCCGCAGATAGCCGTACCGGAACTGATAAGATAGGAAGTGTCACGGTCCACTTTCAGGAACTTACGTCCTATGAGCCAGCCGATGAGCAATGTCCCCACTACAGAAATAATCGTGAACTCCATTCCTTCCTTGCCCGAAGCCAGAGAAGCCTGCAGATTCATTCCAAATCCTAACCCTACAACAGAGTATTGCAACAGGTACTTTGAAGTCTTCTTATTGAACTTCGGATGTGCCTGCCCACACAGCAACGCAAAGGCCAACCCCAAGAACAACGCCAACGGCGGAGTGACCCATGCCGAATAGGCATGCATACCGGGCACATAATCCAGCAGCAGAAAGAAGGAGAGGACAACCAGAAGAGATACATAAATAAATTTATTATTACTTTGAAGAAAAGGCATATTAATGCTTTTAGCCAAAACTCGATTTGAAGCCATACTGTTTATTTTACTATTATTACTAATGTTTATTCCTTAATTTTCCGGATGCAAAGGTAGTTCTATTTTAGTACACCCGCCAATCGTTTCTACTTATAGACTATAACTTATTGTTATCGGGACATAAACATATAGTTCATAAAGGCTTGTGACAACCCTCCTTCCTGCCCTTGCAACTGGACAAAGCAGAAGTCGCGAAGCATGGGCATATCCTTTATCTCGACCACGCGGAAAGTGCCTGCCGCCAGTTCCTTGCAGATGGAACGGATAGACACGATTCCCATGCAATCGGAGTTTTCAAGAAAGAGCTTGATGCTTTCGGTACTACCCAGATACATCAGTACATGGAGTGAGGAAAGCTTGACGCCGTGCTTCTGGAGTGAGCGTTCTATCACGTCCAGCGTACCCGAACCGCGCTCACGAAGCACTAAAGGAATAGCGGGCAAATCCTGGGGAGTAATCTCTTCGGGCAATTGTAAACGGCTTTTGGAATGGACTACCGCTACCAGTTCATCCTCAAGAAAAGTAGTATACTTCAGATTGGGAAGGCGGAAAACCCCTTCCACCAATCCCAAGTCAATGCGGTGTTCCTGCAAAGCGGCTTCTATTTCCCGGGAATTTCCATTGAGCAAGGACAAGTTGACCTGCGGAAACTTGCCGATAAAACTGCCCAGCAACGGAGGAAGCACATACTGCGCAATGGTAGTGCTGGCTCCCAACTTGAGTTCTCCAATATATTCGTTATGTAACAAGTGCATTTCATATTCCAGCCGTTTATAGTCCTCCAATATCCGTTCGCAATGCTCCAAAAGCAGCCGGCCCGACTCGGTCAGACTGATTTTACTTCCCTGCCGGTCGAAAAGCCTCGTCTGGTAAGTGGCCTCCAGCTCCTGGATATGCTTGGTTATAGCCGGCTGACTTACAAACAACTCTTGCGAAGCCTTTGTAAAACTCAAGTTCTTGGCAACAGACTGAAACACTTTTAAACGGAAATCACTCATATACTTCTTATATCTTATAACTCGTCAGACTTGATGCCGAAAGCATGCGCCAAAGAATAAAACACCGGCTCCAGGCGGCAATACACCGGGCTCAGAGGTTCCTCCGTAATGAAGTACACAGCTTTGCCCCGTTCTTCCTCATTCTTGTCTTTGAAGAAACCCGCCAGCTTCTCCTCCACTCCATTACCATATACCTGATGGAAAGGCAACAGCATCAAACACTTCACATCTGCAGAATCAAGTGCCAGGTTCATCAGGTCAAGAAACAACTCTTCGGTCGAGACTAAACCGGAAGAGGTGACGGAAGAAAATGTAAATTCGCCCAGCGGCGTACGGCATGCCTGGTGATTCAGTTTATTCACATCGGATGGTTCACAACACTTCAGCACGTCCGCTGCCGGAGTATGCACCAGCAACACTTCCACCTCATTTTCTTGTTCTCTCAAGCCGGCGTCCAATGCCAGATAGCTCAACCATGCCGGCAGGTCAACATCGGGTAGCTTCCGTCCCAACTTACCTTCCAAAAAGTTCTTTGCACCATATACCACTTCATTCAGAAATGCAACATCTATCAATATCACATTTGCCGGAAACTTTATCTTATCCTCCATTATCTCCTATCTTAATACATAATTATACATAATGCTCCTCTGCAAGCGGAGCTCCAAAAACCTACCACACAGAAAGCACTAAACTTTGAAGCAGTAAAAGTACGACAAATTTATCAATAACTTGTATCATCCCAAGCAATTAATCTATATCTCCGAAGCGGAAAGAGAATATCCTTCCCCCGCAACACGGAAACCTTGAAGCTGGAACACAAAGACTTAGCTACTAAAACATATAGGCCCTCACTACATAAGATGTGCATCTCGTACTACATGAGATGTACACCTCGTACTACATGAGATGCACATCTCATGCATGACATCCTTATTTGCCCTTCTCTTTAACCAATAGAGTTTAATACGAAAAGGAACTTTGCTCCAACTTCTTATCTAAAGAAGTAGAAAGGAACAAAGCGACTGATTTACAGACAATTTGTCATTTCACAAGATTTATATGCAGACAATTTGTCCGAAATGTGCCAATGGCAAATCTTTTGCGCCTTCCCAAGTGTTATGAAACTGATAAAATAGAAAGGAGAACAAAATATGAACTTTAACAACTTTACCATTAAAGCGCAAGAAGCGGTGCAGGAGGCTGTGAACCTGGTACAAAGCCGTGGACAGCAAGCCATCGAGCCCGTGCATGTGCTTCAAAGCGTGATGAAAGTGGGTGAAAATGTCACCAACTTCATCTTCCAGAAGCTGGGCATGAACGGTCAGCAGATAGCACTTGTACTGGACAAGCAAATTGATTCTCTGCCCAAGGTATCCGGCGGAGAGCCATACCTGAGCCGTGAAACGAACGAAGTGTTCCAGAAGGCCACCCAATATTCCAAGGAAATGGGTGATGAATTCGTCTCCCTGGAACCGGTACTGCTGGCTTTGCTGAATGTGAAAAGCACTGCATCCACCATTCTGAAAGATGCCGGGATGACGGAACGCGAACTGCGGGAAGCCATCAACGAACTGCGAAAAGGAGAAAAAGTAACTTCACAATCCAGCGAAGACACTTACCAGTCATTGGAAAAGTATGCCATCAATCTGAACGAAGCAGCCCGCAGCGGCAAACTGGATCCCGTCATCGGCCGTGACGAAGAGATACGGCGTGTCCTGCAGATTCTGAGCCGGCGTACCAAGAACAACCCGATTCTTATCGGTGAACCGGGTACCGGTAAAACAGCTATCGTAGAGGGACTTGCCCACCGTATCTTGCGTGGAGACGTCCCCGAGAACTTGAAGAACAAACAAGTCTACTCCCTGGATATGGGAGCACTGGTGGCGGGCGCCAAATACAAAGGCGAATTTGAAGAACGTCTGAAGGCCGTTATCAACGAAGTGAAGAAGTCGGAAGGAGACATTATCCTCTTCATTGATGAAATCCATACCTTGGTGGGTGCCGGCAAGGGCGAAGGTGCCATGGATGCCGCCAACATCTTGAAACCCGCCTTGGCACGCGGTGAACTGAGGAGCATCGGGGCCACTACCCTCGATGAATATCAGAAGTATTTCGAAAAGGACAAAGCGTTGGAGCGCCGCTTCCAGATTGTCATGGTGAACGAACCGGACACGCTGAGCACCATCTCCATTCTGCGTGGTCTGAAGGAACGTTATGAGAACCATCACCACGTACGGATTAAGGACGATGCCATCATCGCCGCCGTAGAGTTGAGCAACCGTTACATCACCGACCGTTTCTTGCCGGACAAGGCTATCGACCTGATGGACGAAGCTGCCGCCAAGCTGCGTATGGAGGTCGATTCCGTACCGGAAGAGCTGGACGAGATTTCGCGTAAGATAAAGCAGCTGGAGATTGAACGTGAAGCCATCAAGCGCGAAAACGACAAGCCCAAGCTGGAACAAATCGGCAAAGAACTTGCCGAGCTGAAGGAGCAGGAAAACTCGTACAAGGCGAAATGGCAAAGTGAAAAGACCCTTGTCAACAAAATCCAGCAGAATAAGGTGGAAATAGAGAACCTGAAGTTCGAGGCCGACAAGGCTGAACGGGAAGGCGACTATGGCCGGGTGGCCGAAATACGCTACGGCAAACTGCAAGCGCTGAACCAGGAGATTGAAGAAACGCAGCAAAAACTGCACGAGATGCAGGGCGACAAGGCCATGATTAAAGAGGAAGTGGACGCTGAAGACATCGCCGACGTAGTATCCCGCTGGACCGGCATACCGGTAAGCAAGATGCTGCAAAGCGAAAAGGACAAACTGTTGCATCTGGAGGCGGAACTGCACCAGCGGGTTATCGGGCAGGACGAAGCCATCGAGGCCGTATCCGATGCCGTACGACGCAGCCGTGCCGGACTGCAAGACCCGAAACGTCCTATCGGCTCATTCCTTTTCCTGGGAACCACCGGTGTAGGTAAGACGGAATTGGCAAAGGCGCTGGCGGAGTTCCTCTTTGACGACGAGACAATGATGACCCGTATCGACATGAGCGAGTATCAGGAGAAACACAGCGTTTCCCGTCTGGTTGGAGCGCCTCCGGGATATGTGGGCTACGATGAAGGTGGACAACTGACAGAAGCCGTAAGGCGGAAACCGTATTCTGTCGTCCTATTCGACGAAATCGAGAAAGCGCATCCGGACGTATTCAACATCTTGCTGCAAGTGCTGGATGACGGACGTCTGACGGACAACAAAGGGCGTACGGTCAACTTCAAAAATACGATTATCATCATGACCTCCAACATGGGCAGCGGCTATATCCAAAGCCAGATGGAGAAGCTCAACAGTAGCAATAAGGAGCAAATCGTAGAGGAAACCAAAAAGGAAGTGATGAATATGCTGAAAAAGACCATCCGCCCGGAATTCCTGAACCGTATCGACGAAACCATCATGTTCCTGCCACTGACAGAGCCCGAAATCAAGCAAATTGTGGTGCTCCAAATCAAGAGTGTGCAGAAGATGCTTTCCGGTAACGGCGTGGAACTTGTTCTGACAAATGCCGCCATAGACTTCCTTGCCAATGCAGGGTATGACCCTGAATTCGGCGCCCGTCCGGTGAAACGTGCCATCCAGCACTATTTGCTGAACGACTTGTCGAAGAAGCTGCTGGCTCAGGAAGTAGACCGCAGCAAGCCTATTACAGTGGATGCCAATACCACTGACGACGGACTGGTTTTCAGAAATTAAAAGCAATCCGTATCCCCCAATAAAAGAGGCGATTCCCGACTATTGAGAATCGCCTCTTTTATTTTGTATTTCAATCCTTCTCCGATTACTCGGCCTTGCTTTCCTCCTTCGTTTCTGCCGCAGGAGTTTCTTCAAAATCCGTCATACCGCTTGCCACCAGCAAATTATACCAAACAATCAATTTCTTGATGTCGGACGGATATACGCGGTCGCGATCGAAGGTAGGCAATACCTCTGCCAGGTAAGCACGCAAGTCGTCAGCAGTAGCTTTCTTCAAATCCAGCACTACGGCAGCACCATTTTCCTTTTTCTTCATGGAAAGAAACACTTCCTTCAAAGGAACATCTTCCGTATCTGTATACATGGCGATATCGCCCAAAGAAATAATCTTCTCATTACCATAAGCAGGGAAACGCTTCTTGTCTGCAAGCGACTCTACAATCAACATATTTTTTCCCTGAGAAACAAGCTTATACAATCCCGGTTTACCGGAAATGGACAAAATAGTCTTCAACATAATATATTCTGTTTTGATGATTAGTAGTTATTTTTTTCGGGGGGCAAAGATAATGTAAGCCGAAGACAATACAAAATAAGCTTGCTTATTTTTATTGTTAAGGAGATGCCTATTTGCGTAACAGATAGTGCATTTTTTCAGATAGCGAACCGATTAGCTCTAAAACTTGCGGAATCAATGGGGTTTCGCCATCATTTACAATGACAAAATCTGCATATTTACGCTTTTCTTCGTCATTCATCTGGCTACGGATACGCTTTTCTATCAATTCGCGCGAGGAAGCATCCCGCCGGACGGCACGTAAAATGCGCACCTCTTCGGGCGCATAGACCATAACAATAGCATCCACTTCACCCGCAAACCCCGCTTCGACCAGAATGGCCGATTCTATACCGACAATGGGAAAAGCGGTGCGGCATTGTGTCCACCGCCTGAAATCCTCCTTTACACGAGGATGCACAATACAGTTGATTTCTTTGGCATGCTCCGGACTGCCGAAAAGATAAGACGCCAACAAAGGCTTGTTCAGCGTGCCACCGGCATACACTTCCGCACCAAGCAAAGCTGACAAATCCTCGCGGATCAATGAATCGGATGCCATCAGCCTTTTCGTTTCCAAGTCCGAGATATAGACGGGAACACCCAGCACTTCCAACAGCCGGGATACCATACTCTTTCCGCTACCGATACCACCGGTTATACCTATCTTAATCGCCATAATCAGGAGAAACTTGCTCTATCAGAAAATCCACTTGTGCCGGATTGAAGCGTACCTGGCTCACCCCTTTCGGCAGATTCTTAATCTTTACCGTATACTTGTCGGAACCCAGACGGAGCAGTTCCTCATAGGACACGTAAATATGAAAATCATCAGCGTTAATCTGCCTGAAATGACTCAGACCAACCTGAAACGTGACCTGCACCTTGGAAGGGAAAGCGCGCAGCACCTTGTCGGCAGGAAAGTTAACGCCACGCAACGGCACCTCCACTGTCTTTTCCGTATAAATATCCACCGGAAGCATCATCTCAATGGAAGAAGGCACAAACTTCACACCTTTCTGGATACGCAGGGGGACTTGCTGCCTCAAGGTATCCGATATATCTTCCAGCTTCACCGGTTGCGTATAGGCAACAGCAATCGTATCCAGCACGCCTTGCGGCGCATACACCAATACGGAATCGGGACTGAATATCGTATCCGAAAGATAATACTCACGTCCGGCACTCAGCGTGCCGCGCAGCTTCACCGGCACCAGTTTGGAGGCTCCCGTCGAATAGATGTACTCCAATGTATCCGGCTTCATGGAAAGCAGGCGGGTAGAGGCATTCAGCTGGTTCAGCACTTTCTTTTCAAACTGCGAGGGATATATCCTTACTTGATTATCCACGCCCTTATAATCGGCATAATCGAGAATAACGGGATAAAAGCTCTTTCCCAACATATAGTTGAGCAGTACCGTTCCCTTATCCTTTACCTTGATACGGAGTTCTGAAGCAGGTTCAGAGGTAATCACCACATTATTGGGCACTCCCTTCAGCCGCACCGGTATAGAAAAGTCCGCCTCATAGTCGTTGTTCAAGGTCTGCAAGAGCCAGAAGCCACCGGCTACAAAGAAAAAAAACAAAAAAATGAAGAACTCCCTGCTTTTATCGCTAAGCAGAAAGTCCTTCACTTCTCTTGATATCTTCAGATATGTACGTTGTATGTTCCTACGTTCAAACATAGGCTCACATTTCTATTATTTAGATGCCTGACTGCTGTTCGCATCAGCAGCTGCAGCAAAAATAGAATTCTTGTCTATACGAATCTTAACGTTAGAAGCGATTTCAAGCACCACATCATTGTCGTTGATTTCCTTGATAACACCATGGATACCACCAGCTGTGATTACTTTCTGATTCACTTGAAGCGATTTACGGAAGTTTGCTATTTCCTTTTGCTTCTTGTTTTGAGGACGAATCATAAAGAAATACATAATAACGAACATGGCTATCAGCATAATCCACATCATGCTACCACCACCGGCAGGGCCTGCAGCGGGAGCCTGCAGGAAGAATACAGTCATTAAGTTCATAAATACTCAGTTTTGGTTTCTATTATTAAACAAAGGTATTAGTTTTTCGTTAACTTACCTTCTTTTTTTAATTGATTAACTATTCCATCCAATGTACCGTTCACGAAGCTGCCACTTTTGGCCGTGCTGTAAACTTTGGCAATATCGACATATTCGTTCAACGAAACACTCACCGGAATGTTCGGGAAACTTAATATTTCGGCCAAGGCACACTGCATGATTACAACGTCCATAAAGGCTACACGGTCCAAGTCCCAATTGCGCGTGTTCTCGCTGATGAGGTGACGGTAATAGTCGCAGTTCAAGATGGCACGGCGGAACAAACGGCGTGCAAATTCCTGGTCTTCCTCATCCTTGAACTCTGGTAGAAGTTCCTGATTGGCACCATTCTTCTCTTCAAAGCGCTTGATGGTTTTCAGTACGAAAGTATCCACAATCTCCTTGTCGTCATTCCAGTAGAGGCTCTGGTCTTCGAGCACATTGTCCAAGGCTTCGTTGTTGAAGACAAAAGTCTTATACAGCTTTCTCCACAATTCACGGTCGTATTCGTAAGAATTGTCCGAAGAAGCCATATATTCCTTATATATATCTGATTCCACAATTTTCTCATACAATCCCTTGACAAAGTCTTCATCATTGGCCCACGTGCGCTTTTGGTTGGCAATGAATTCCGTCAATTGTTTGTTCACTTCCAACTGGGCTATGAACTTGTTTTCCACAAATTTCATGTTGGGATACAGCTCCTCGGCAGTGGGAGCCAGCTTAGCTTTTGCCGCATCAATACGTTTTTGTGCGTAGTTCGTCAAAGCTATCATCAGCATCAGCAGGTAGTTGTAGAGGTCGTATGCCTTTGAAAGGCTAAAGAACAATTCTTTCTCCGCTGAGTCTAAATTTTTACTGCCATTCTGATAATAAGCATATACAATCTGTATAATCTTAAGACGAATAAGAACTCTGTTGATCATAATTCTAAAGTAAATACTAGTGTTTTAACAAGGCGCAAAAGTAGGCATTTTTAATGAGTTTACATAAATAAATCACATTTTTTAATGCAGATATTGATTATCCGGTCTTTTTCTTTTGACAGTTTAAAAAAAATCGTCAATTTTGAGCCCGATAAAGAGCTAAAAGCTACGAGATACAAGTTTTAAGGTGATAATATCAAAATTGAGACCTATTATAATATGGAAGACTTTAAGAAGAAAAACGCAGCGGACATGAACGACAAGGAGATTGTATTCTCCCAATCCATCAAAGCAGGTAAGCGCATCTACTATTTAGACGTCAAGAAAAACAGAAAAGACGAAATGTTTCTCGCCATCACGGAAAGCAAGAAGATTGTGATGGGCGAAGGAGACGACTCGCAGGTAAGTTTCGAAAAGCACAAAATCTTTCTATACAAAGAGGATTTTGAAAAGTTCATGAACGGACTCCAGCAAGCCATCGGCTTCATCCAGGAGCAGCAGGGTTGCTATACAAGACATACCGCTGACGAAGAGGCTGAAAGTCCCGAAACGGGAAAAGAAGAACTGTCGAAAGAGGAAAAAGCGTCTTCATTGGAAGGAGAAATCAAGATAGACATTGAATTTTAAGTTATAACCTTTTGATAATTCAAAAAGAAGCTGTACTTTTGCACCGCTTTTTTGCAACATCGTGTGGCAAGCCACATCGTGTGATGGTGAATTAAGCAAAAAATTTACTTAATTTAGAGTAACACAAAATTTTTTAAAATGAAATCAATTGAAGTAAAAGGAACTGCAAGAACTATTGCAGAACGTTCTTCGGAACAAGCAAGAGCTTTGAAAGCTATTCGTAAAAACAACGGTGTACCTTGCGTACTTTATGGTGCAGGTGAAAATGTTCACTTCACTGTACCTGCAGAGGGTCTGCGTAACTTGGTTTACACTCCGCACATCTACGTAGTTGACTTGGTGATTGATGGCAAGAAAGTAAACGCTATCATGAAAGATATCCAATTCCACCCCGTAAAGGATACTATCCTGCACGTTGACTTCTATCAAATCGACGAGGCTAAGCCTATCGTTATGGAAGTTCCGGTACAGATGGAAGGTTTGGCAGAAGGTGTTAAGGCTGGTGGTAAGCTGGTACTCCAGATGCGTAAGCTGAAAGTAAGAGCTTTGTATAACGTAATTCCTGAAAGACTGACTATCAACGTTGCCCACTTGGGACTTGGTAAGACTGTTAAAGTTGGCGAATTGCAATACGAAGGATTGGAATTGCTGAATGCCAAAGAAGCTGTTGTATGCGCCGTTAAGCTGACTCGTGCTGCAAGAGGTGCCGCTGCTGCTGCAGGCAACTAATCGATTCTTTCCAAGAAAGACTAAATATTCGGGAACGCGGATTAACGCAGCCAACGCAGATTTCATACTGATTTCCGCGGAAAGTTGCGATAATCCGCGTTCTTTTTACGGCTCACGAGAGTGTATAATTCACCACAGATTACACAGATTAACACAGAATGAATTTAATGTACCGATAATCAAAGATGTCTATCTGTGCAAATCTGTGTAATCTGTGGTGAATACTAGTTTTAACACCCTCATAAACAGGAAGCACTGACTATGAAATATTTAATTGTAGGATTGGGCAATATCGGCCCCGAATATCACGAAACCCGCCATAACATCGGATTCATGGCAGTAGATGCTCTGGCCAAAGCAGCGGGTGCCACTTTTACCGACGGACGTTATGGTTTCACCACAACACTGTCAGTCAAGGGACGCCAACTGTTACTGCTGAAGCCTTCCACCTTTATGAACCTCAGCGGCAACGCCGTACGCTACTGGATGCAAAAGGAAAACATTCCATTGGAGAATGTGTTGGTAGTGGTAGATGACCTGGCACTGCCTTTCGGCACACTGCGCCTGAAAGGTAAGGGAAGCGATGCGGGACATAACGGCCTTAAGCATATTGCATCAACGCTGGGCACCCAGAATTATGCACGCCTGCGTTTCGGCATCGGCAATGACTTTCCCCGTGGTGGGCAGATTGACTATGTGCTGGGACATTTTACCGATGAAGATTGGAAAACAATGGATGAGAAATTGGAGACAGCCGGAGAAATCATCAAAAGTTTCTGCCTGGCAGGAATAGCTATCACCATGAATCAATATAACAAGAAATGAACGAAGCCAGAATTGACAAATGGATGTGGGCAGTACGTATCTTCAAGACGCGTACCATAGCCGCCGAAGCCTGCAAAAAAGGGCGCATCGGCATCAACGGCGCACTGGCAAAGGCTGCCCGTACGGTGAAGCCGGGAGATGTCATCCAGGTGCGCAAGCCCCCCGTCACCTATTCCTTCAAAGTACTGCAAACCATCGAAAAGCGTGTCGGCGCAAAGCTTGTTGCCGAAATGATGGAGAATGTAACGACTCCGGAACAGTATGAACTGCTGGAGATGAGCCGTGTTAGCGGTTTCGTCAACCGTGCCAAGGGTACCGGACGACCAACGAAAAAAGACCGCCGGAGTCTGGAAGAATTTACAGAACCGGAATTTCTGGATGATTTCGACTTTGAATTCGATTTTGAGGAAGAGTAAAAATAAGGGAAAGATTATGAGCGAGAGAATAATTAAATGGGGATTCATCGGCTGCGGAGAAGTGACCAAATACAAAAGCGGACCGGCATTCCAGAAAATAGAGAACTCCGAAGTAGTGGCCGTCATGAGCCGAAATGGCGACAAGGCCAAGACCTACGCCAAGGAAAGAGGGATTCCTAAATGGTACGACGATGCCCAGGAGCTGATTGACGACGAAGAGGTGAACGCCGTGTACATTGCCACTCCTCCTTCTTCACATGCTACGTACGCCATCATGTCCATGAAGGCAGGTAAACCGGTCTACATAGAGAAGCCGATGGCCGTTACCTACGAAGAGTGCTGCCGCATCAACCGGATTTCCAAGGAAACGGGTGTTCCATGTTTTGTTGCGTACTACCGCCGCTATCTGCCCTACTTCCTGAAGGTAAAGTCACTGGTAGAGGAGGGACATATTGGCAACATCATCAACATTCAAATCCGCTTCGCCCAGCCTCCCCGCGACCTCGACCATAACAAGGAAAACCTACCGTGGCGCGTGCAACCGGACATTGCCGGCGGAGGATACTTCTATGACCTTGCGCCCCACCAGATAGACTTGCTGCAGGAAATCTTCGGATGTATCCTCGAAGCCAGCGGCTACAAGAGCAACCGTGGCAGACTATATCCTGCCGAAGACACTCTAAGCGCATGTTTCCAGTTTGACAGCGGACTGGTGGGCAGCGGCTCCTGGTGCTTTGTCGCCCACGAATCCGCCCGCGAAGACCGTATAGAAATCATTGGAGACAAAGGCATGATTTGTTTCTCCGTATTCACCTATGACCCCATTGCGCTGCACACAGAAAGAGGGCGTGAGGAAATCATTGTCGAAAATCCCACCTACGTCCAGCAACCGCTTATACAGGCAGTGGTAGACCACCTGCTGGGCAAGTCAGTCTGCGGCTGTGACGGTGAAAGCGCCACTCTGACTAACTGGGTAATGGACAAAATACTAAACAAGCTCTGATTAACGACTATGAAGGTGTGCCTAAAAACTATCAAGAAGTAAGATGCTTTTTTGTTTTGTCACACCTCCATGTCGAAACCTTCGCCTTTCTGACTGACTAATTCGTACACATCGGCACTCTCGCCTACAACCCATACCACATCGCCTTCTACAAAAGGTTCATGCGGGTCGGGAGCATGCAGGGTCTCCCCTCCCCGCTCCACACCGGCAATCAGGCAGTGATACTTCTCGCGTATCCCTGCTTCCTTCAGGGTCTTGTTCAGGAAAGGAGACTGCCCGTCCACACAGAACTGGCGCAGAATCATCTCACTCTTCTCTATCACATCCGTATTCATGGCAGACACCTTATCCATCTCCTTGCCGAAGACGTTCAGTTCCTCGTCCGTAGCAATCACTTGTATCTTGTCCTGCGGGAAAAGGCGGACAGACGCTCCGGGAATATTAATCCGTTTCTTGCCCCGAAGGATGGAGACCACATGGATGCCGTATTTCTTTCCGAAATTCAGCTCCGCCAATGTCCTGCCCACCCATGCCGACTCGCCGGGGATTTCAAAATCCGTCAGGTGCAGGTCGCGCGACAGCAGACGTCCCGCATACTCCGGTTTCTTCTCTCCCATATACTCGGCACGCATGTCGCGGTACCGCAGATTCTGGAAGAATGTCCTCTCTATCATGATGGACTGCTTCTTCAACTGGCGGGAGAGTATCATTAAAGTCACCAGCAACACCGCCACTCCAAATACCAGTCCCACAGACATCTTGAATAAACCGGCTATAACGAACATGACAAACGAAACACCCAGCAGCAGACGCAGTACAATGGTAGCCACCAACGGCGCCCGGTTTCCACGGTTATCTTTCCATAAAGTCACGAACTCCTCCGAATGATTCTTTTTAATCATGATAGCACGCAGAAACGGAGCTATACACAGAATGATGATAAAGGCAGCCAACAAAGAGCCCCATACCCCGGGCAGACTGTCGTGCACGAAAGGCACCAGAAAACGGAACGCCAAAGCTATCACCGCCACGCAAATGATAGAATATACAACCGTAATCCTGACTAGTGCAAATATCAGTTTCTTCCACAGACTTTCATGGTTCATCGTCTGCGAACCTGAAGCATAACGGGTCAAGAACTTTCTCCATTTTTCCGGCAAATGCGTATCCACAAGATTGGAAGCGGGGCCTGCCAAACGAATCATATAAGGAGTAAGGAAGGTAGTGATGACAGACACCGCCACCACAATAGGATACAAGAAATGGCTGGTGACATGCAGCGACACGCCCAGCGAAGCTATAATAAAGGCAAACTCACCGATTTGCGTCAGACTGAAACCGCATTGCATAGCCGTCTTCAGCGGTTGCCCTGCCAGCAGCACGCCCAGCGTTCCGAAAAGGGATTGTCCGAGGATGACCGCCAGAGTAATCACGACAATAGGTCCCGCATACTCCACAATCATGGCCGGGTCTACCATCATGCCGACCGATACGAAGAAGATGGCGCCGAACAAGTCCTTGACCGGCTTCACCAGGCGCTCTATGCTCTCCGCCTCTACCGTCTCGGCAAGAATGGAGCCCATGATGAACGCGCCGAAAGCAGCCGAGAAACCCGTGTGCGCGGCCATCACCACCATACCGAAACAGAGTCCGAGAGAGACTATCAGCAAGGTTTCCTCGCTCATCAGCTTCCGGCACCGCTTCAGCAATCCGGGGATGAGGTATATCCCTACGACGAACCAAAGTATCAGGAAGAACAGCAGTTTGGCAATGCTCCCCAGCATCTCCGTACCCTCGAAGTTATGGCTGACTGCCATCGTGGAGAGCATCACCATCAATACGATGGCAAGAATATCCTCCAGGATAAGCACACTGAGCACCAGCCCCGTGAACTGTTTCTTGCGCATCCCCAAATCATCAAACGCCTTATAGATAATGGTAGTGGACGACATGGCAATCATACCGCCCAGGAAGATACAGTCCATCCGTTGCCAGCCGAACCCGGTACCTACCGCCACTCCCAACAATATCATACAAAAGATGATGGTACACGCAGCAATAATCGCCGCGCCTCCCACCTTCACAATCTTCTTGAAGCTGAATTCCAATCCCAGTGCAAACAGCAGGAAGATAACGCCTATATCCGCCCAGGTCTGTATATTAGCCGTGTCCATCACCGACGGTGTATAGGCCATGTGAGGGCTGGCAAGGAATCCTGCAACTACATATCCTAACACCAGCGGTTGCTTCAATTTCTTAAAAAGCAGGGTCATAATCCCCGCACAAATCAATATCAGAGCTAAATCAGCTATCAAAGGGGCTAAATGTGACATAACACTACTTATCTATTAATCAGAGATATACAACTGCAAAACTCTGCAATACATCTGCAGTAGCTCTGCAATACATCTGCAGTGGCTCTGCAAAAGCCTTGCAGCGTCACTGCAACTGCTTTGCAGCAACACTGCAAAAGGTATGCAGTAACTTTGCAGCAGTTGTCTGTACGATTCTACAACACTCCTTTCGAGCTTGGCAGTTCAAAGTGATAAATATCCCTTTTCACCGCCATCTTCAGCGCACGTGCCAGCGCCTTGAAGATGCCTTCTATCTTATGATGTTCGTTCTGCCCTTCGGCTTTTACATTAAGATTCATCCGGGCGGCATCACTCAAGGACTTGAAGAAGTGCAGGAACATTTCCGTAGGCATGTCGCCTATCTTCTCGCGCTTGAACCCGGCATCCCATACCAACCACGGGCGACCGCCGAAGTCGAGGCACACCTGGCAGAGACAATCGTCCATAGGAAGGGCATAGCCGTAGCGTTCGATGCCGCGCTTGCTTCCTAAGGCCTGATAAAGGCAGTCGCCCAGAGCAAGAGCGGTATCCTCGATGGTGTGGTGCTCGTCCACTTCGAGGTCGCCTTTCACACGGATGGTGAGGTCCATGCCGCCGTGCTTGCCTATCTGCTCCAGCATGTGGTCGAAGAAGCCCAGTCCGGTCGCGATGTCACAATGCCCGTTACCATCCAGATTCAAGGATACGTATATATCTGTCTCCTTGGTAGTACGACGTACTTCCGCCGTACGCTCACCGGCAAAGAGGAATTCGGCAACCTTATCCCAATCCCTGGTGGCGAGGGCGCAGTAATCTTCAAGTCCGTCACAAGCGGCACCGCCACCTTCGGAAACGGGTTTCAATGATGCCGTGTCATCTTGCAGAAGAATGGCACGGCAGCCCAGATTCTTTGCCAGTTCCACATCCGTAGGCCGGTCGCCAATGACGAAACTGTGGGACAAATCGTAGTCCGGGTTATCGAGGTATTTGGCAAGCATTCCGGTACGCGGCTTGCGGGTCGGTGCATTGTCGTCGGGCATGCTGCGGTCTATGCAGATGTCGTCGAAGGTGATGCCTTCGCCTTCCAATGTCTTCATCATCAGGTTGTGTGCCGGCCAGAAGGTCTCTTCCGGAAAGGAGGCGGTGCCGAGACCGTCCTGATTGGTCACCATTACAAAATCAAAATCCAGCTTGCTGCGGATGAAGCCAAGATTGCGCATCACTTTCGGATAGAACTCCAGCTTCTCCAGGGAGTCCAGCTGATAATCAATGGGCGGCTCAATGACTAAAGTCCCGTCACGGTCTATAAAAAGTAGTTTCTTCATTTTAAAGGATATTTTTTTTGAGGGAATAAAGGGAGTTATCGGGAGTTAGAAGGAGGTAGAAGGAGTTAGAGGAGTTAGAGGCCAGTAGTTCTGCTTGCATAAGCATTACTTGTATAGAACAGCAGTATCGGCCTTTAACTCCCTTTTAATCCCTTTACCCCCCTTTTACTCCCTTTAACTCCTTCTACATATATTCCTTCAGCGCTTCAATCAATTTTTCATTCTCTCCTCTCGTTCCCACCGTCACCCGCAGGCAATTTCCGCAGAGTGACACGGAGTTACGGTTGCGGACAATGATACCCTTGCCTACCAGATAATTGTAAATCTTCACGGCATCCGTCACACGGGCCAGGAAGAAATTGGCATGGGAAGGGAACATCTTCACCGTACATGGCAGTGCGGCGAACTCGGCTTCCAGATTCTCCCGTTCTTCTTTCAAGGTCTTCACCCAACGTTCTATTTCATAATAGCGGTGAAGCATTTCCACTGCCTGCTTCTGTGTCAGCTGGTTCACGTTATAGGGATATTTTATCTTACTGAGGATGCCGATAATCTCCGGTGAGGCAAATGCCATACCCAGACGGATGGCAGCACATCCCCATGCTTTGGAGAAGGTTTGCAGTACAATGAGATTCGGATACCGATTCAAATTTTCGAGGAAGGAAGGTGCTTCGGAGAAGTCATTGTATGCCTCATCCAGTATCACCAACCCATCAAACTGGCGAATCAGCGTTTCAATCTCGCTACGGAGCAGGTCATTGCCGGTAGGATTGTTGGGAGAGCAGATAAAAATCAGTTTGGTATGCTCATCCGCAGCAGCCAAAAGCTTGTCGGCAGAGAACTGGAAATCCTCATCGAGCAGCACCTTGCGGTACTCCACATCATTAACGTCGGCACAGACTTGATACATGCCGTAGGTAGGGTCGATAGCCACTACATTGTCCACACGGGGTTCACAAAAAGCACGGAACACCAAATCGATAGCTTCGTCACTGCCATTCCCTAAGAAGATGGAATCGGGACTCACCTTTTTAATTTTAGACAATTCTGTCTTTAACTCCCGCTGCATGGGGTCGGGATAACGGTTGTGCGGCATGTTATAAGGATTCTCGTTTGCATCGAGAAAAACGGATGCCGCAGCACCATTATATTCATCACGTGCTGAAGAATAAGGCTTCAGACGCCAGATATTCGGACGGGTAAGTTCTTGTAATGTTTTCACCATGTTATTTATGATTTGACAATTTACGATTAAAATTACTTTAAGCCATCAGCTCTCAATTTTCAACTTTCAATTTCCATTTCCATTTTCCAACTGCCCCAGTCTCACACTCACAGCATTCTTATGCGCATCCAGCTGTTCATTGGCAGCCATCAGCTCGATGGCAGGGCCGATGATATTTAATCCTTCCGGCTTTATCTCCTGAAAAGTTATCTTGCGGATAAAGCTGTCGAGGCTGACACCGCTGTATGCTTTGGCATAGCCGTTTGTCGGCAGGGTATGGTTTGTGCCCGAAGCATAATCTCCCGCACTCTCCGGAGTAAGAGAACCCAGGAATACGGAACCGGCATTCACGATACGTTCTGCCACGGAAAGATAATCCTCGGTTTCTATGATAAGATGTTCGGGAGCATACGCGTTGGTCAATTCAATGGCTTCTGTCATGCTGTCCACTACAATCAGTTTGCTATTGGCAAGAGACTTTTCGGCAATCTCTTTACGTGGCAGTAAGGCCAGTTGGCGTTCCACTTCCACCTTTACAGCTTGTTGCAATTCTACAGAGGTCGTAATTAATATAGCCTGACTGTCCACTCCGTGTTCTGCCTGGCTCAACAAGTCGGCGGCGACAAAAATCGGATTAGCTGTTTCGTCAGCCAAAACTTCTACTTCCGAAGGTCCTGCCGGCATATCTATCGCCACATCACGCAAGCTCACAAGCTGTTTGGCAGCCGTGACATACTGATTTCCCGGACCGAATATCTTGTAAACCTTAGGCACACTTTCCGTTCCGTATGCCATAGCGGCAATGGCTTGTATGCCGCCAGCTTTGAAAATCCGGTTGACACCTGCCACTTTTGCGGCAAACAACACAGCGGGATGTACCTTTCCGTCACGTCCCGGAGGGGTGCAGAGAACAATCTCCTTGCATCCGGCAATCCTGGCGGGAACGGCCAGCATCAGTACCGTAGAAAACAGCGGAGCCGTTCCTCCGGGGATATACAATCCCACCTTTTCTATGGCAACCGCTTTCTGCCAGCAGGTCACCCCCGGCTGAGTCTGCACTTTCTTGCCCTCAAAGCGTTGTGCGGCGTGGAAAGTCTCGATGTTCTGCTTTGCCAGGCGAATAGCTGCTTTCAAGTCTTCACTCACCAGGTTTTCCGCTTCCTGCTGTTCCTCTTCCGACACTGCCAGCGAGGCCAACACCACTTTATCAAATTTTTCTTCATAATCCAGCACAGCACGGTCTCCCTCCTCCTTCACACGGTCAATAACACTCCGCACCGTATCAAACAGATTCTCCGTATTCATCACCGGACGTTTCAGAATCTCTTGCCACTGGGATTTATCGGGATTACTAATCAATATCATAATGACATGTTTTTAAAGATTTATGCATAAACCATGATATTATTGGAGGTGTATCAAAACTCTCTGAAGACTTTCTTTTAGGCGCTGATTACGCGGATTTCACGGATTTATTTTACCGAATCCGCGCTATTTCGCGTAATTCGCACCTAATGTCGTAACATAAAGAAAGCGTTTATATACTTTTGACACATCCTCGAGGCTTTAAATTATCATTTTCTCAATCGGCAGCACCAGAATGCCTTCTGCCCCCAGCGCTTTCAGCTTTCCGATAATCTCCCAGAAACACTTCTCGTCGAGTACGGTATGTACTGAGCACCAGCCTTCTTGTGCCAAAGGCATCACCGTGGGGCTCTTCATGCCCGGAAGTACAGAGACAATCTCATCCAGTTTCTCTTTCGGGGCATTCATCAGCACATACTTCTTATCTTCGGCTGTCTTCACGGCATCCATACGGAACAACAGCTCCCTCAATATCTCTTGCTTTTCCTCGCTCAGGTTCCTGTTACCAATCAGCAGGGCTTCGGACTTCATCACAACCTCCACTTCCTTCAAACGGTTGCTCACCAGCGTAGAACCGGAACTTACAATATCGAAAATGGCATCTGCCAGACCGATGCCCGGCGCCACTTCTACCGACCCCGTAATGACGTGTATCTCCGCATTCACCCCATTCTCTTTCAAAAAGCCGGAAAGGATACCCGGATAAGATGTCGCAATCTTCTTTCCGTGAAACCACTTCACCCCCGGATACTCAATATCCTTCGGCATGGCAAGAGACAGACGGCATTTGCTGAATCCCAGACGCTTGATTATCTCTGCATCCTCATTCTTCTCAACAAATTCATTCTCACCCACAATTCCTATATCAGCCACTCCGGTAGCCACAGACTGCGGAATGTCGTCATCCCTCAGAAACAACACTTCAAGAGGAAAGTTTGACGACTGCACCAACAACGAGCGCTTCATGGCACTCAACTTTATATCCGATTCTCCCAAAAACGACATGGTCTCGTCATACAGACGACCCTTAGCTTGTACTGCAATTCTTAACATAAGGTTATTTACTATTTTACGATTTACTATTTACTATTTTGAATGAGATGACAGAAAACAAAACGAGGCTTACCAATATTCGGCAAGCCTCGTCTGTTATGTCATCTGTTGTACATATACACTCATACGCCCACCGAGTTATTCGTTAGGATGATGATGGTGATGATGTGCAACGATATTCTTCATATTTTTTGGATTTTAATGCGACAAAAGTAAACTAAAAGTTTGAAACTCCAAAAGATTTATCACAAAAAGTTTATTTTTTCTTTCAAATTCATCTTAGTTCACCACAAATTACACAGATTTGCACAGATTATTTTTATTCCAATCTATGCAAATCTGTGTAATCTGTGGTGAAACAATTAAATCAACGGCAATATTTCCTCCTGCTCTACTTCGCAGCTATGGAAATGCATTTCCGCTTCCGCCTTCTCCTTCGGAAAGGTAAAGTAGGTGCAAGTGGCTTCTGTGCAAAGTTCGCCCATGCTATTATACAGGCGTGCTTCTATGATAGCAATATTCCGCTTCTGCTCGCGAAGCGAAGCCCGCAGCACCACATGCGTGTCGTTGGTCGATATGGATTTGCGGAAGCGGGTTTCCATTTTCGATGTCACCCCGCCGGTCTGCAGCTTGCGGAACACGACCCAGCCGCAGATTTCATCCAGCAATACGGACTGGATGCCTCCATGCAACGTATTCAGCCACCCTTGATACTCCGGACGCGGCTTCCAGATGCTCACCACCTCGTCACCGTCCTCATAAAACTCCATTCTCACACCGGCTTCATTGTCAGGAGAGCAACCGAAACAGTTGTAGCCCTCCATATCTTTCCACGGATTGATAATCTTCTTCATATCGTATTCTTCTTTATCTGGTTTTGATTCATAAAGTCTCTCAATAAGACGTTCAATATTAGTCATTCCGATTGAGAACTACAAATTATTGATGCCTTTTTCAGAGAAAAATTAGCGGGATACTGTTCAAAAACCGGTTATTTTATTTAGCTTTGTATAAATGAGAGAGAACAACAAGATGCAAAGAGGGGCCTTTTTCTGCTTATGGATATTATTTACATTCTCATTGTTTGCGCAAAACAAGGAGAACGGTTCTGTCGCATGCGACAGCATCGTATATAAAAACACCTTCGGAAAAGCATTGAAGAAATTCCTCAACTTCAGCGACTTCGACACTACCTATATCAGTCCCAACCGATACAATTACGCCCTGATGCTCGACCATTTCACCAATTACGAGTATTACTCCGTGGGCAATGACGACCAGCGGCTCCGTTTCTCGCCCAACCCTCACAACAAGATAGGCGCTTACTTCGGATGGCGTTGGATATTCCTGGGATGGGCTGTCGATACGGACTGGCTCTACGGAAAGAAAAGCAAGAAAAAGCGCGGTACGGAGTTTGATCTCAGTCTTTACAGTTCCAAACTGGGAGTCGACATTTTCTATCGCAGCACCGGAAACGACTATAAGATACACAAGGTATCCGGCTTTTCCGACGAGATTCCCTCCAATTATTCCGAAGATTTCAACGGATTGAAAGTAAAGATGAAGGGATTAAATCTGTATTACATTTTCAACAATCGACGTTTCTCCTATCCAGCCGCCTTCAGCCAGTCCACCAACCAGCGCTGCAATGCAGGTTCTTTCATTGCCGGATTCTCCGTATCCACCCACAATCTGAACTTCGACTATACCAAGCTGCCCGAAATCATTCAGGAAACCATGAACCCGGGTATGAAGGTGAAACATATCAAATACACGAACATCAGCCTCAACGCCGGCTATGCCTACAATTGGGTGTTTGCCCGCAACTGCCTCGCATGCCTGTCGTTCAATCCGGCTGTCGCCTACAAGACATCACGCATAGAGAAGACAGAAGAGCGGGAAGCGGACGACTGGTACAAGAATTTCAATATCGACTTCATTCTGCGTGCAGGTGTGGTATACAACAACAGCAAATACTTCGTGGGTACCTCATTCGTAGGACGGACATACGACTACTACAAAAACAGTTTCTCCCTGAACAACGGGTTCGGCACCCTCCAAATATATGCCGGATTCAACTTTTATCTGAAAAAGGAGTACCGGAAGAACAAAAAGTAAAAAAAGGCTTTCAGCCCTCATCTCCCCTCAAAAGCTATAAACACACTCCACCCCTACTATATCCTTCCGCTTATCCTTCTCCCATTGCCTGCAATAGAAGATGTCCGCCTCCCAGCGCTCGGACAAGGGCAACGTAATACCCCCACGATAGCGCATCCGCTTTACTCCGAAGTGCTCTGTCTTATTCAAACCATTATACATCTCGGCCGAAGCATACGGTTCCAGCTTGCACTTCGGAATGTCATAGGCAAACTTCGCACGCGAGCGCAAGCGGAACTCATCTCTATGCCCATCGAACGTATGCTGAAAGCGCTCACGCAAGGACAGTTTCACCCTTTGCACACGGGCAGACAGAGTGCCTTCCAAACGGTAGCGGTGCCGGAACTTCCAGCCATCTGCCCCCCGATTGCGGTAATGCGTCTCATACCCAGCTCCAAGCTTCAGGAAAGGCAACAGCTTATAGCTTCCCCCCACCTTCAGCCCCCACCGGTCTGTCTTTCCCAAATCATCCTTTGTACGCCACTCCAGCCCACCGGAAACAGTAAATGCCGGCTTCAACTTATATTCGAAACCGGCATTCGCCCAAGTGGCAAAATCCTTCTCCTGCGCCCGCAGGGAAAAAGACGAAACAACCCATAGAACTATCGGCAAAACAAGTACTTTCGTGCATGAAGATATATTACTTACCATACGCTTATTCTGTTAAAGTGTCAAAGGTAAGGATAAATTCTGTAACAATTCTGTAATACTACAAATCTTGTCTGCACATTTCCGATTTTTCAATGATACTTAAAAAACAGAAACCGAGATACAAAAAACAACTCAAAGTTGCCATATATGTATGGCATCATATATATTTGTAGCATGAAAAAACACCCTTATAAGCGTTTCATAGATTATTTATTTGGGGTGATTCATTTATGTGAAATCTCTTTCAAATACTCCTCCACCTTTCCGAAGAAGGAGGTCAAATGAGAACCGTCGACAAAAGCATGGTTCACATAAATGGAAAGAGGAAATACCAGACGGCCTTCACGAGATACGGCCTTGCCGGCAGTCATCAACGGATAACTGCAACCGTTGCCTGCTTCGGCAAGTGTATAGGTTATCGAGGTGAAATACATTTTGGGAACCGCACTCAGATGGACCACATCGTAATCGCCTTGCTCGGCAAGAATCTTTTCGGCTCCATAAGGGTCACCGTCCTCGGGCATGTTTGTTATCAAGGCGTAGGCTTCGGCATAGAAACGTTCAAAGTCTTCGTAATAGGGAATGCGCACGGTATAGAATGTTTTCCCAGGAACGGCTATCGGAGAAATGATGTCCACCCGGTCGTGAAAAACAACCCGGCCTTCCTTGTCGGTACGGTAACGGAGTTCATCGACTTCATTGGCCGAACGCACCACAGCATACAGATAATAAAGGAAAAAGGAGCGCTTTGCAGCCCGGACTGCAGCACTGGCTTCCGTGCAGTCAATCTCTGTGGTGACGGAATACCAGGAATTTACAAAACTGCGGAAAAAGCCGTAGTTATCCCGGCGTTCCCAAGCATCAATGTCTATAATGTGTTTCATACAAAAAGGGGATTTAGTGAAAAAAGGATGCCTTTTTACAAGCATCCTTTTTCCAATTCTATTTATTTCTCTTTCTTATAATTCTCCAGTCCGGTCTGCAGGAACTCGATATACTTAGGTATATCCTCGTCGTAGGAGTAGGACTTGTTGAGCGGCTTGCCTTCGTTGTCAATCAGCACGTAGAAGGGCTGCGCATTGGCGCCGAACTTGACACGCTGCAGATAGCTCCATTTGTCGCCTACGGTGCGCAGCGTGCGTTCCGTGCCGTTCTCCACAATCTTCACGGGAGAAGGAAGCGGGGTCTTGTTGTCCACGTAGAGCGTGATAAGCACATAGTCGTTGTTGATGATGTCGCTCACCTTCGGGTTGGTCCATACGGCAAGCTCCATCTTACGGCAGTTCACGCAGCCGTAGCCGGTGAAGTCGAGCATCACGGGCTTGCCATGCTGGCGGGCATACTCCATACCGAGGTCGTAATCGTCGAACCTGGCATGCACCTCATTATTGTAAAGGTTGAAATCCTGCGTCTGCATGGGCGGCGCAAAGGCACTGACCGCCTTCAACGGCGCTCCCCACAAACCGGGAACCATATACACCGCAAACGCCAGCGAGGCCAACGCCATGAAGAAACGGGGCACGCTGACCTTCGTATCGTCATCATCGTGCGGGAACTTGATTTTGCCCAGCAGGTAGAAGCCCAGCAGCGCAAAAAGCACAATCCACAAGGCGAGGAACGTCTCACGGTCGAGGATGCGCCAGCCGTAAGCCAAATCGGCCACCGAAAGGAATTTCAGGGCAAAGGCCAGCTCCAGGAAGCCGAGCGTCACCTTGATGATGTTCATCCATCCACCGGACTTGGGCATGGACTTCAGCCAAGACGGGAACAGGGCAAACAGCGTGAAAGGCAATGCCAAAGCTATGGCAAAGCCCAGCATGCCGATGGCGGGAGCCACCACGCTGCCCGTCGTGGAAACCTGCACCAGCAGGAATCCGATAATGGGTCCCGTGCAGGAGAAAGATACCAGCGACAAGGTAAATGCCATCAGGAAGATGCTGAGCAAACCGCTTGTCGCCTCGGCCTTGCTGTCTACAGCCGTACTCCACTTGGAGGGCAACGTTATCTCGAACGCTCCGAAGAAGGAAGCCGCAAACACCACCAGCATCAGGCAGAAAAGGATATTGAATACTGCATTCGTAGAGAGTGCGTTCAGTGCGCTGGCTCCGAAAATCAGCGTAATGGCCAGTCCGAGCGTCACATAAATCACTACGATGGAAGCACCATACGTCCATGCATCACGGATGCCTTTCTTCTTATCCTTGCTACGCTTCAAGAAGAAGCTGACAGTCATCGGGATGATGGGCCATACACAAGGGGTGAAGAGCGCTAACAGTCCGCCGGCAAATCCGGTAATAAAGATATAAATCCAGGACATATCCTCCTGCGAAGTAGTTTCGCCCAAAGATTGCAATTCATTGATGACTGGCTTCCAAAGGTCCACCTTGTCCGTCACATTGATTTCCGTCGGCCCGTCCGCACCGCCAATAGCAGCCACAGAAACCGTATCGGCGGCAGTCTCCTGCTCTGCGGACTGTGTTTCGGCTTTCATTTCAGCCGTAGCGGCAGCAGCTTCTTTGGCAGCCCCTTCTACCTTACCGGAGAATTGGAAAGGCACTTGTGTGGGCGGCAGACAATTTTCATCGTTGCAAGCGCCATACTCCAGATATCCTTCCAGCTGATAGGCACCACCCGTCAATTTTAGCTTCTGCACAAATTGGGCCGTATTTTCAAAATAGCGTACCTTCATTTCGAACAACTTATCGAAAGTAGAGATTTCCTTGCCTACGGGCTTCAGTTTGCCAACCACTTCCGCTCCGAATATTTTCTCCACATTGAAAGTCGCCGAGATAGGCCCTCCATCGCCCAAGTCGGTGGAATAGACATGCCAGCCCTTGTCAATAGCAGCCGTAAAAACGACCTCCGCTTCATCGGCAGCCAAAATCTTCAGTTCGGAATTGAACTTGACGGGGTCTTGTATCTGTGCCTGCATCGCCACAGCGAAGAGCAACAGAACGAAAGGGAACAGTAATTTCTTCATGTTCTCTGATTTAATTTTTAATTTTCAATTATCTCGTAGTCCACGCAGGCACGACTCTCTTTCACAGCAGCGATAAGCTTGCCGGCAGCTACATGGTCGGGATGGGTAGCATAGTATTTCACGTCATCCAACGTATCGAACTCACTGTAAAGAGCGATGCTCCAAGCCTCGGCAGGATTGATGTTCAATCCGACTTCAATCTTGCGGATAACGGATATTTTAGCCGGAAGCGCTTCGATAGCTGCCTTGAAACTGTTCATCGCAGCCAACTTTTCGTCAGCCGGTGCCTCATCTTTTAACTTAAATAATACAATGTGCTTTACCATAACTTTGCCATTTAAATGATTTATCACTATATTTGTCAGCCTAAGCGGCTGTTTTAACAACTGCAAAAATACTGGTTTTGTTTCAAATATACACTTAAACGGATGTTAATAATAGGAATTGCAGGTGGAACCGGCTCAGGAAAGACCACCGTCGTACGTAAAATTATCGAAAGCCTACCGGCTGGTGAAGTGGTATTATTGCCACAAGACTCTTACTACAAGGACAGCAGCCATGTGCCCGTGGAAGAACGGCAGAACATCAACTTCGACCACCCCGACGCTTTTGAGTGGAGCCTTCTTTCCAGACATGTCGCCATGCTGCGCGAAGGAAAAAGCATAGAACAGCCCACCTACTCATACTTGACATGTACACGCCAGCCCGAAACCATCTATATCGCCCCCCGGGAAGTCATCATCATAGAAGGTATCCTTGCCTTGTGCGACAAGAAACTGCGAAGCATGATGGACCTCAAAATATTTGTAGACGCTGACCCCGACGAACGCCTGATTCGTGTAATCCAGCGTGATGTAGTGGAACGCGGACGTACGGCCGAGGCCGTTATGGAACGCTATACACGCATACTAAAACCCATGCACCAGCAATTCATAGAGCCCTGCAAACGATATGCAGACCTCATTGTACCGGAAGGTGGAAACAACCAGGTAGCTATTGATATATTGACCATGTATATCAAGAAGCACTTGGGGAGTTAATTTGTAATGGAGAATTGATAATGGAGGATTAAGAACGCACTAAACCCTATGAGATATGAACAGTCTATTTTCTTTCGCCAGACGTAAATCATCCATTATCAATTCTCCCGTCTCAATTATCTTACTATTGTTGTTGTGCTGCATGGCAGGATGCCGGGGAAATCACCGTGCTGAAAATAAAGAAGCGGATGACCTGCAACAGATAAAAGATAGCGGAGAACTGGTTGTATTGACACTGTACAGTTCCACTTCCTACTTCATCTACCGTGGCCAGGACATGGGATTCCAGTATGAGCTAAGCGAACAGTTTGCCAAGAGCCTGGGAGTAAAGCTAAGAATAGAGGTAGCCCGGAACGTGCACGAACTCATAGAGAAGTTATTGGCAGGCAAGGGAGACCTCATTGCCTACAACCTGCCTATCACTAAAGAATGGAAAGACAGCCTGATATATTGCGGTGAGGAGGTCATCACGCACCAAGTCATCGTGCAACGTAACGGCGGACGCACCAGACCACTGAAAGACGTGACGGAACTCATCGGGAAAGATGTATATGTGAAGCCCGGAAAATATTATGAACGGCTGGTCAATCTGGACGAAGAACTCGGAGGAGGTATCCACATCCATAAAGTGACCAACGACAGTATCAGTGCAGAAGACCTCATCACCCAGGTGGCACAAGGAAAAATCCCCTATACCGTAGCAGACAATGACGTGGCACAGCTTAATACCACCTATTACCCTAACCTGAATATCGGACTCTCCATCAGCTTTGACCAGCGTGCATCGTGGGCAGTCCGGAAAGACTGTCCGCAACTGGCAGCCGCCGCCAACAAATGGCATGAGGAGAATATGACTTCACCTGCCTATACGGCAAGTATGAAACGATATTTTGAAATCGGCAAGGCCATTCCCCACTCTCCTATCCTCTCCCTGCGCGAAGGAAAAATTTCCCATTACGATGATTTGTTCAAGAAATATGCTCCCAAGATAGACTGGGACTGGCGCCTGCTGGCGTCTCTGGCATATACTGAGTCCAACTTCGACTCCACCGCCGTATCCTGGGCCGGTGCCAGGGGGCTGATGCAACTGATGCCTGCCACAGCCAGGGCTATGGGGCTACCCGAAGGAAAGGAACAGAACCCTGAAGAGAGTATAAAGGCTGCCGTGAAATACATAGGCGCCACAGCCAAAAGTTTTTCCAAGATACCCCAGGAAGAACGCATCAACTTTGTGCTGGCATCTTATAATTCCGGTATCGGCCATGTGCTGGATGCCATGGCACTGGCCGAAAAATACGGCAAAAACAAATATGTCTGGCGTGATAATGTAGAAAACTTCATTCTGCTAAAAAGCAATGAGGAATACTTCACCGACCCCGTCTGCAAAAACGGCTATTTCCGTGGCATTGAAACTTATAACTTCGTAAGGGATATTACGTCACGCTTCGAGCAATACAAGAAGAAGATAAAAAAATAGGGATTAAGGATTAATCCCTAATCCTTATTTTCCTTCCTATTTAAAACAGATTCAGTTTGTTCTTTCTCGCTTCTTCCAGGGAAACGGTTGTCACTTGTTTCTCCCGGTTCTTTTCGCACAACTGCCGATACTTCTCATGCAGTTCTTCTTCCAGCTCCTCCTTTGTCTTAGGATTCATCAGCTTGGCTGCTACTGTAGCATTCTGTGAAGCGTCCTTCAGATGGATTACGGGAGCATGATAGACCGGAGCAATTTTCAGAGCTGTGTGAAGCGGTGAAGTCGTGGCACCACCTATCAGCAGAGGAACGTCCAGACCTGCCTTTTCCAACTCAATGGCTACATGCACCATTTCATCCAGCGAAGGGGTTATCAAGCCACTCAATCCTATCATGTCTACCTTTTCCTCTATGGCATGCTGTACAATGGTTTCGGCAGGCACCATGACGCCAAGGTCTATTATTTCGTAGCCGTTGCAGGCCATTACTACCGAGACTATATTTTTGCCAATGTCGTGCACATCACCTTTCACCGTAGCCAGCAGTACCTTCCCGGCAGCAGTCGCACCTTCTTCTTTCTCCGACTCGATTACGGGCTGGAGGATGGCAACCGCCCTCTTCATGGTGCGCGCCGTCTTCACTACTTGCGGCAGGAACATCTTGCCTGCCCCAAACAAGTCGCCGACATGATTCATGCCTGCCATCAACGGACCTTCAATGATGGAAACAGCCTTGGGATACAGCTTCAGCGCTTCGGCAAGGTCTTCTTCCAGATAATCGCCGATACCCTTTGTCAAGGCGTACTTCAACCGCTCTTCCACAGGAGTCCCCTCTCTCCAGGCAAGTTGGGAATGGGCGGCAGCCTGCCGCTCTCCTCCAGAAGTTTTTGCCGCCTCTGCTTCCGCTTTCAAGCGTTCGGCAGTTTCTATCAGGCGCTCGGCAGCATCGGGACGACGGTTCAAGACCACATCCTCTATGCGCTCCAATATATCAGCGGGAATATCGGTGTAAAGAACGGAGGCAGCCGGATTGACGATACCCATATCCATGCCCTCGCGGATGGCATAGTAAAGGAATACGGCATGCATCGCCTCGCGAATGTAATTATTGCCGCGGAAAGAGAAGGAAAGGTTACTCACTCCTCCACTGACATGCGCACCGGGCAGATTCTTGCGTATCCATCCGGTGGCACGGATAAAGTCTACAGCATAATTGTTGTGCTCGTCCATACCGGTTGCCACGGCAAGTACATTCGGGTCGAAAATTATATCATGGGGATTGAAACCTATCTTGTCCACCAAAAGACGGTATGCCCGTTCGCAGACCTCAATCTTACGTTCGTACGTGTCTGCCTGCCCTTTTTCATCAAAAGCCATCACCACGGTCGCCGCACCATATTGCTTTATGGTACGCGCATGCTCCAGGAATTTATCTTCCCCCTCCTTCAAGGAGATGGAGTTGACGATGGACTTGCCTTGCAAGCATTTCAATCCGGCCACAATCACTTCCCACTTAGAGGAGTCTATCATGACGGGAACACGGGCAATCTCCGGTTCCGAAGCTATCAGATGGAGGAAAGTCGTCATCTCCACTTGAGCATCCAGCAGCCCGTCGTCCATATTTATATCGATGACCTGTGCACCGTCTTCCACCTGCTGGCGGGCAATGCTGAGCGCCTCGTCATATTTCTTTTCATTAATCAGACGCAAGAATTTGCGCGAACCCGCAACATTACAGCGTTCACCCACATTCACGAAGTTATTTTCCGGCTTCACTTCCAGAAGTTCAAGCCCGGAGAGCCAAAGATTTTCCGGTCTGGGAACCGGCTGATGGGGCGTTGCACCGGCAATCAGCGAGGAGTACTCGGCAATGTAGGCATCTGTCGTTCCGCAACAACCACCGATAATATTCACCAATCCCTCATGGATATACTCTTTTACTTCATGTGCCATATCGGCAGGAGTCTGGTCGTATGTGCCCAAACTGTTGGGCAGTCCGGCGTTGGGATAAGCACTGATATAATAAGGTGCACGGGCAGCAAGCTGCTCCAGGAAAGGTTTCAGCTGGCGGGCGCCAAAGGAGCAGTTCAACCCAACTGAAAAAATATCGGCATGTTGCACGGAGGCGAGAAAAGCATCCAAAGTTTGTCCCGACAGAGTACGCCCTCCAATATCAGAAACAGTCACAGAGAGCATCAAGGGTACATGAACTCCTACAGTTTCCATCGCCTGCCCGGCGGCAAAAATAGCAGCCTTGGCATTCAGTGTATCAAAAATGGTTTCTATCAGCAAAGCATCCACACCACCTTCGAGCAATGCTTCCATCTGCTCACGGTAGGCATCGGCCAGTTCATCGTAGCTCAAGGCACGAAAGGCCGGATTGTTCACATCGGGACTCATGGAGCAGGTCTTGTTCGTCGGTCCTACGGAGCCTGCCACAAAACGGGGTTTGTCGGGAGTAAGAGAAGTAAACTCATCTGCCACTTTGCGTGCCAGGCGCACTGCGGCAAGATTCATCTCACGCACATAGTCCTGCACATGATAATCGGCCATACTGACGCGGGTGGAACTGAATGTATTTGTTTCGATAATATCCGCACCTGCCGCCAGATACTTGCGGTGAATGTCTTGTATCACATCGGGGCGTGTCAGACAAAGCAGGTCATTGTTACCTTTCATCTGTCCGGGAATCTGCGAGAAGCGTTCATCCCGAAAATCTTCCTCTGTCAAGTTGTATTGCTGTATCATGGTGCCCATTGCACCATCCAGAATAAGGATGCGCTCACGCACCAAACTACCAAGTTTACTCATATTATCTTTTAAACATACGCGCCATATCGCGTTTGTCATCTTTTTCCTTCAGTGATTCGCGCTTATCATATTGCTTCTTACCTTTGGCAAGTGCCACCACAAGTTTGGCCAGCCCTTTTTCATTGATAAACAAGCGCACGGGAACAATGGTGAAACCCGGATCTTTCGTGCCGCGCATCAGTTTTTCAAGTTCCTTCTTATTCAACAAAAGCTTGCGCTCCCTACGTGCATTGTGATTGTTGTACGAACCATAGAAGTATTCGGCCACATGCATGTTCTTCACCCACAATTCGCCGTTGGCAAAGTAACAGAACGTATCGACTAAGCTTGCTTTCCCCAACCGGATGGACTTGATTTCTGTGCCCGTAAGCACAATGCCAGCCGTATAGGTGTCCGTCAGTTCGTAATCGAACGTAGCACGCTTATTCTTTATATTTACAGGAGCTTGTTTCATAACATTTATCAGTTTAGCACTACCGTCAGCTTATTGAATATCCATTCAATGGCCACCGGACAAGCTATTAACAAAATAGAAGAAAGAATGGTGAAACGCAAACGGTCTTTTTCCGCTATCTGCATCACCTTTTTGCTTCCTTCCCACACAACATACACGATATAGAATTGGAGCAACAGAGCCATAATGCCGAAATCAGGCAATATGCCGATAACAATCCTCAGCATGAACACCACTACCAGTGCATAACCTGCAAACTGTTGCGCCAAAGGAATATCACTGTCCAGCATAAACATGCGGACACGCAACCCATTGATGAGATAGGCTGCCAAAAAATATCCTCCAAACAAGGATACAGCCACCGCACAGCATTGTGTCATGGCATATTGAAAGCTTTGCGGCCCGTCCCATCCCATCTTCATCAAAGAGCCGATGAAAACGGACAACCCGCATAAACCAATCATAGGATAGACAAAAGTAGTAAATACTTTTCGTCTATCCTCTAAACTAATTTCCTCCCAGGCACGAGCCGGAGAGGAAATCAGTAGTATTGCTATATGAAATAAATCTTTGTAATTCAATATCAATTTATTGATTAGTAGACGCAATTTTGTATTCTACAGTATATTCCGTATAGTTTTCCGGTATTTCTGTATTGCTATTATTTCCACTTTCATGCGACTTAATAACTAATTTAGTAGGAAGATTTCCTGCTTTTTCTTTAAACCTTTCTAAAGCATTTTTTATATCATACCCATACCAATTAGAATAATAAACATCTGTCTTATCATCAGCACCTTTATCATGACGCAGATAGAAAACAAGGTCTGTGGCCCCTGCTTCAATTTCATCCAGTACACAAGCTAAAGCAAATTTATGCATCTTAAACTTATCGTTGTCATTTTGCAGTCTCCAAGCTATAGGAGTTACAAGTATATCCTTGTTATACAAAAATGGCTGAACTGACCCATTTTCCAATTTCAAAGTTATCACCGGTGCTGTTTCCGGCGCATCAACAACCAAGCTTTCTGCTGTCATTGATACGACAGCGTTTGCAAAAGAAATAGGCTGAAAATTCTTCAAAGTGAAGTTGGTAGTTTTAGATTTTTCATTCGTCTCAGGTTCTATGCTCTTTCCTAAGATGATTCCCATTCGAGAATCTGAAATCTTCAAACTTGAATTTGCCTCAAATTGAGTAACAGAAGCCGGTGTAGGTTGATAAGTGTTACCCGCAGCATCTTCAAAAGAGAGTAATCCCATATAGTTATTCACTAAAACCATGCCATAAATGTCATCATACTCTCCGTCATCTGAATTCAGACACGAAGTAAACGAAATGCCCATCAACAATGTCAAGGCAACCATCAAGAATTTTAATTGTTTCATCTTTCCTATAAATATTAGAGTTTGCAAATTTAGATAAAAGAATTGAGTAATATAGTACTCTCCTCGTTTTTTCATTGTTTTTAAGATTAAATGAAAGATTAATCTAAATACTGCAAGCCCCAATATCTATTTAACATTTATAAACAACCATAATTTAGATAATCACATTATTCTAAAACATATTCTCCTACCAATTTCCCTGTTGTTGGATTATATGTTCTAGCTTCAAAAGAAGAAAAGCAGTCTCCACTCCATTTTCCTTTAACTCTAAACGTTTTAGTATCCCCTATTTTCCTTAATGTAGCAACGTAAGTCAAACTACCTTTGTACATGATTAACACCGCATCAAGTTTTACAGTTTCACCTGGTTGAATCGGGATTTGTCCAGTTCTTGTTTTTGTTACCGTTTTACTATCACGTGTACCATAAGTCCAAGATTTATTTGTCTGCTGCTGTACAGAAACATTAATTCCAAGCGAAGAATCATCTCCTAACACATTAGGTATACCCACGCTCAATCCTCCTGATATAGTGACACTTACCCCTTCTGTTTTTGAAAAATTGGATTCTTCTGTATAGCTTGTAGATAAAGAATAGTTCCATGTATCAACGCTTAAATGTTCATTTGTATATTCATCATGGTCACAAATCACTTCTGTAGGTTCAAAGTTGTCAACTGTAGTCCGTACATATTCCAAATTTACAAGTTCATATTCACCGATAGGAACTATTTGCCACTGAGCTAAATTTGAAGAATTATCAGTTTTAAGCTTTATAGAAGTGGATGTTGAAGATTCAGACCACAAATAACAACTAGCAAACATACCACTATTTATCCACAACTTTGATATCATACAAGTAGCATTTGTACCAAAATCAAAATTAAAGCCCGGCAAAGGAAAACTAGATTTTGCCCAATAAGACAGTTTAAGATGGTCAGGCTTTTCTGAAGGTAAATCTGTATTGGAAGTTATAACCCCATAAGTATTAGCCGTAATTCCTTTATTACCTCCTGCCGATATTATAGAACTATTCCTTAAATACCACCTTTGCCTAAAAGTACCATCATCCTTATTTACTAAACTAATATCTGTACCTTTTGCCTCACACGAAAGATACTTTTGTCTTACATTACCAACATTCAAAATATTCACAGGAATTTCTACGAGTTCACTTATCGGGTCAAAATCTGCAATTGAGCTAGCCGCTCTTGTCTGCAATTGGGTTAAATCATTATCTATAAAATCACCCAATTCCTCTTGCTCACAAGAAAATAGAGCTAACACTCCTACCAATAATAAACTAATCTTTTTCATAAGCATTACATTTTTTAGTTAACAATATATCATAATTCAAAACAGCCATATACATATGCCCCATTATCTCCTTTAATTTCTATACAATACTCCCCTGATACTCCAAAAGGAAGTTGCAAATATTTCCGAAGGGGAGATAAAATATTCTCGGAAGAAGAATAAATTACAGAACCACTTTGAGAAATGACAATTTCCACAACCCCGATTCCTTCCATAAAATCCAATTCTATGAAATAATTAAAGTCATCAACGAATACAACAAATGGTACTAATGGTACAACGGAACGGCTTCCATCTTCTTTTCCCGTAGTTAGAATTTCAAAAGGAATATCATTTGAATACAAAAAGACTGCCACCCTTCCAGAAGCAATACTTTTATTGGCCAAAGAATTAGCATCGACCTTTAATAAAGAAAATAGCAACAATACAGATAAGATAATTTTCAGTTTCATAGTCTTTCATTTTTTATTTATACAAAATTAGGGACTATTCAACAATAATTCAGCAATAACTATGCGGACAAAAATAGGGCAGGTAATAAATTATATATCAACACACTACAAAGAAACATATAGGACAAAAAAACGTTTTTTCTCAATACATCATTATCATTTGCTCTAAAGAATCATTCTTAGTAAGTCCTAAATCTGCTTTTAGTCTTTGTCTGTTTTTATATATGGATTTCATTTCACAATCAAAAACAATCATTAATTGCTTGTTAGAGAATCCCACTTTCAGCAACGCAGCCAACAATAATTCATTTTTTGTTAAATCAAACTCTTGTTTAAGTCGAGTAATAAAATTCGCATGAACCAAATCCAGAAAGTCAAATATATGTTGCCGTTCAGCAATAGTCATATTACTAATAATCAAATTTCCTTGCTTCAATTCCTCTAATACAAACAAGGCGTCAACACTCGAATTCTCACATACTCGCTTATTTTCTGCTATTAAACAAAGGATTTTTCTATTCAGGATTCCTATTTCCTCTTTTTTAGCCTGACGTTCTTGTAAGCTCACATTCTCCAATTCTGCAATTCTACAAGCATATCTATTAATAATTGCATTATTATTTCCAATAATCTCGACATTACGCAACAATTTTGTTCGATACCTTTTCCTAACCAGAAAGAAAGCGATGATGCCCAACCCTAATATGAATACAAATAAAAACAAATAAAAATAAGTCTGTTTCTCATTTTCCAGCCTTATCTGTTTATTTTCCAAAATAAGCTTATCATTTTCATACTTATTCTGCAAATCCAACAACTGCTTTTGCAGTTCAGCATTACGAGTCACCTCTAATAATGAATCAGACTTCTCTTTATACAAAAACGCTTTCAAATAATTACCATCTTTTTTATGCATATCAGCCAAATAGTAATATGCACCCGAAGACACAAAAATATTAGTTGCATTGATACAAGAAACAAAACAATCTTCAGCTTTTTTCTTTTGACCTACTTCAGAATAAACACGTCCCAAAGACAAACTATAACGATATTTATCATTTAAATTATCACAAACTTCCATTGCATTTGAAAAATACTCTATTGCTTGTGGATATCGTTTTTCATTATTGGCAATAAGTCCTAATAAATGTAGAAAAGATGCCTTCATACCACTAACAGTGTCACTCAACACAAGCCCTTTTTCAGCATACCAACCTGCACTATCATTATGATGTACCGAAAAATAGCCTCTTGCCATATTCCTATAACCATATAAAATACGACGTCTATCACTCGCCAGTTCATAGTACCTGATAGAATGTTTAAAATTGTCTATAGAATTTTCATACAATCCTTGAACCGAGTTCAAATACCCTATATATTCCCAGACCATCCCTTGTACTTTATAATCCCTAGTTTCTTCCAAGAGACTCGATGCTTCCAGATAAGCCTGCATAGCATCTGAGAAGCGCTCCTTTAACAACATCACTTTTCCATAATAAAAGTAAGCCTTCCCTGCCTTCAATTTATCACCTTCCTGTTTATAATATTCTACCGCTATCATTATCAATGAGTCTGACTGCAAACTATCCAAATAGTTTTTATCCAAAGCCTGCGTTAAAAGCAAAGCATAATCTGCTCTCTGTTGTCCTCTCAAACATTCGGGACAATCAATTTGACTCAGAAGCGACAAGGCACTATCAGGAAATAATTCCATACACGCTTCCACACGGCTTAAGACATTATCGTCCTCTTTTTCTTGTACACATGAGATAAACAATACAAGAATCATCAATAAATTAATTCCATTTTTCATCCCGGCATTCATAGCTCGCATATTTTAGCTTTCAGATAGAACATCTCTCCAATACCGAGAGGCAAGAATGGGTATAGGCTAATATGACTTTCCTCGTTACTCTCTATCACACAATCTTGGCAAACAGCTCCAAATGTTCATCCACATAGCCGGCAACCAAAGCTGTATATTCCTCCTCTTTTTCCAAAAATTCATCTTCCAGCTCATCGAAAGCCTCATATTGCTCGTACATTGCCATAAACTCCTCGTCCGTGCGTTCACGTTCCAAGTCGTCACGATGGCTATCGTATATTTTCTTGGCTGCATAAATCAACTTACTCAAATCGCCCACCCCCCACAAACGCATCACTTTGGCAAACGGATTGTCGAAAATATAACCGCCATAACCATTTTGAATCAGTTGGCAGAAGCCCCCTTCCATCACTTCATCACGGAATATCTGATAGGCCAACAATGAATGCTGTTCACCGGTAAGCAAAGGCATCGTCCCGGCAGTCATTTCTCCGCCTATTTCTTTCTTATAAGCATCGGTGAATACGCCGATAAATGTATCCATCCCTTCGCCGGCAGCCTGGCGCAATGCCACATCTGTAACTTCTATCATAGTTTGTATTTTATTTAATTGTGCCACAAAGGTAAGACTTTGCAGTCATAGTCAAACACGGACTCCCCTTTATTTTCTTCGCCTTGCCAACCAGTTGGCAGGATTTTGCCTTACCATTGGCAAGACTTTGCCACCGTGTTGGCAAAACTTTGCCATAGGCATGGCAAAAGTTTGCCAAGACGCAAGCAAGGGGTTGGCAAAATTACTTCCTGATTGACAAGCACATACCCTATTGATTCACAAATCCTATCAGAGACGAGAAAAAACAGTCAACTGCAAACTCCACTTTACATTCCGCAGAAATTCAGCTTCTTATTACTTCTTTTTAATAAAAAAGTCAAATTGAACAGTTGGCAGAAACGGGGAAAACAACTAACTTTGCACCCGACTAATAAAAGTGGACTACGTTTTTTTTAATTATATCACTTAAAAAAAGAGCTAATTATGACTTATTCACACGAAGTGGAACACATGTGTGTTGTGAAGAAAGGTCCTAATCACGGACCGGCTCCTATTCCCGAAGAAGGTAAATGGGTAAAAGCTAAAGAAATTGTTGACATCTCTGGTCTGACACACGGTATTGGCTGGTGTGCTCCTCAGCAAGGTGCATGTAAATTAACCCTCAATGTAAAGGAAGGCGTTATCCAGGAAGCTTTGGTTGAGACTATCGGTTGCTCCGGTATGACTCACTCTGCTGCTATGGCATCAGAAATCCTCCCGGGAAAGACTATCCTCGAAGCATTGAATACTGACCTCGTTTGCGACGCTATCAACACAGCTATGCGCGAACTCTTCCTGCAAATCGTTTACGGTCGTACTCAGTCTGCTTTCTCTGAAGGCGGTTTGATGATTGGAGCTGGCTTGGAAGACTTGGGCAAAGGTCTGCGCAGCCAGGTAGGCACATTATACGGAACGTTGGCTAAGGGTTCTCGTTACTTGGAAATGGCAGAAGGTTACATCAAGACTATCGCTTTGGACAAGAACGACGAAATCTGCGGTTACGAATTTGTTCATCTGGGCAAGTTTATGGATGAAATCAAGAAAGGTACAGACGCCAATGAAGCATTGAAGAAAGTTACCGGTACATACGGCCGCTTCACTGAAGAGCAAGGTGCAGTTAAACACATTGACCCACGTCACGAATAATATAAGGAGGAAAGACATATGATTAGAGAAGTAAAATTTGAAAGCCAAGACCGTCGTATCAAGCAGATTCTTGCTGCATTGAACGCAAACGGTATCAAAGACATCGAAGAAGCCAATGCTATCTGCGAAGCTCATGGTCTCGATCCTTATAAGACTTGTGAAGAAACTCAGCCCATCTGTTTCGAAAATGCAAAATGGGCATACGTTGTAGGTTGCGCCATCGCCATTAAGAAGGGCTGCAAGAACGCTGCTGAAGCTGCTGAAGCTATCGGTATCGGTCTGCAGGCATTTTGTATTCCGGGTTCTGTAGCTGACGACCGCAAGGTTGGTATCGGTCATGGTAACTTGGCAGCCATGTTGCTGCGTGAAGAAACCAAATGTTTCGCTTTCTTGGCAGGTCACGAGTCATTCGCTGCTGCCGAAGGTGCTATCAAGATTGCCGCTAAAGCTGACAAGGTACGTAAAGAACCTCTGCGTTGCATCCTGAACGGTCTCGGCAAGGACGCTGCACAGATTATCTCTCGTATCAACGGCTTTACATACGTTCAGACTCAATTCGATTACTATACAGGTGAACTGAAAGTAGTTCGTGAAATCGCATACAGCGACGGTCCCCGTGCCAAAGTAAAATGCTACGGTGCAGACGATGTTCGCGAAGGTGTGGCTATCATGTGGAAAGAAGGCGTGGATGTATCCATCACTGGTAACTCTACGAATCCGACCCGCTTTCAACACCCGGTTGCAGGTACTTATAAGAAAGAACGCGTATTGGCTGGCAAGCCGTACTTCTCAGTGGCATCCGGTGGTGGTACTGGTCGTACTCTGCACCCGGACAACATGGCTGCCGGACCGGCTTCTTACGGTATGACTGACACAATGGGTCGTATGCACTCAGACGCTCAGTTCGCTGGTTCTTCATCAGTTCCTGCTCACGTGGAAATGATGGGATTCCTCGGTATCGGTAACAACCCGATGGTAGGATGTACAGTGGCTTGTGCGGTTGACGTGGCTCAGGCTTTGAGCAAGTAAGTAGCAAGTAAATAATTACATAGAAAAAGAGGATAGCCAATGAAGGCTATCCTCTTTTTCTATCTACCCACAATCGCCACCTTTATCACCCCCTCCAGCCTATTCTCAAAAATACGGTAGGCTTCGTCAATTTCCTCCAACGAGAAACGATGTGTGATAAGCGGTGTGGTATCTATCTGTCCCGCCGCTATCAGGCGCAGTATCTCGGCACAATCGCACCCATCCACACCACCGGTCTTGAAGACAAGATTCTTGCCATACATCTCCGGCAAGGGCAATAACTGAGGCTGGTCATAAAGCGCCACAATGGTGACAATGGCATTGGGACGGGCACACTCCCATGCCAAGCGGAAAGTATCTTCCGTGCCGGCAACTTCAAGTACGACATCTGCCCCACCATGGTCGCTATGCTTCCTCACAAAGTCTTTGCAGTTTTCCGGCCCAATGACCAGCACCTCCGAATAATGCTCGCGGACAAAACGGATTCTTTCGGCCGACTGCTCGCAGACAATAATGCGACGGGGCTTCTTCAGCATGGAACAAAGCAGGGTACAAATACCCGTCGGCCCGGCACCGATGATGAGTACAGTGTCTTCCTCGGTTATTTCGGAGATACGGGCAGCCCAGAAGCCGGTGGCCAACACATCGCCTACCAAGAGCGCCTGCTCGTCGCTTACCGTATCGGGAATACGGTTCAGTCCCTGGTCGGCATAAGGCACACGTACATATTCCGCCTGGCCGCCATCGATACGGCACCCCAAAGCCCAACCGCCATTAGTGTCGGTACAGTTGTTCACATATCCGTGACGACAAAAGAAACATTTACCACAAAAAGTCTCCACATTCACAGTCACACGGTCGCCGGGCTTTACCGACTCAACTTCGGCACCCACCTGCTCTACGATGCCCACCATTTCGTGTCCTACCGTAATTCCGGGTACGGCGCGCGGTACACTTCCATGCTTTATATGCAAGTCACTGGTGCATATGCTACCCAGTGTCACCCGCACAATAGCATCACGTGCATCTTCCAATACCGGTATCGGTTTCTCAAGCAATCCGAACTTTCCGTGTTCAATATAAGTATATGCCAACATAATATATGCTTTTTTGAGTTATCACTTCTAAACGCGAAGTTGCCAGAAAGCAACAGCCGCTGCGGCCGCCACGTTCAGCGAATCTACACCGTGCGCCATGGGGATACGAACCACATAGTCGGCTCCCACAATCGCTTCGTGCGAAAGACCATCTCCCTCAGTACCCATCACAATAGCCAACCGGGGCTCGGTCTTCAAAACGGGATTGTCTATGGAAATGGAATTGTCCGTAAGCGCCATGGCCGCCGTGCGGAAACCCAACTCACCGAGCGTATCCAGAGGACCGTCCATCCACGTCCACGGCACAAGAAAAACCGTTCCCATTGAAACCCGGACCGCACGACGGTTCAGAGGGTCGCAGGAATTACGCGTCAACAGCACAGCATCCATGCCAAGAGCTGCCGCCGAACGGAAGATGGCCCCAATATTGGTGGTATCCACCACCCCGTCGATAACCACAATACGCCGGGCTCCCCGGCAGACGTCCTCCATACTCTTCGGAACCGGACGGCGCATGGCACAAAGAACACCACGTGTCAAAACGTAGCCAGTCAGCTCGGCAAGCAATTCCCTACCGCTTGTGTAGACGGGTATATCGCCACAACGCTCAATGATTTCAGCAGCATCCCCATAAATGTGCTTGTGCTCACACAAAAGGGCCAAAGGCTCGTAGCCGGCATCCAGAGCCACCTTGATAACCTTAGGACTCTCAGCTATAAACAGCCCTTTGTCCGGCTCAAGGCGGTTGCGCAACTGGGCTTCGGTAAGGGTACTGAAGATCTCCACACCGGGATGGGTCAAAGATGATATTTCGATAACAGGCATCGGATGATTTACTATTTGACGATTACTATTTACAATTCATGGCAGAAAGCCCTATAACCCCTTTATTGTCCTCATCAGTTGTTCTCCCAGTCCGATGGTATATCCTTGCGATACAAAGACCACCCGATTGAAAGTATCGGCTATGATGAATATCGGCAGGCTCTCTTTGTGCTTCAACTTCATGCTTTCTGCAATCTGCGCAGCGATACCGTCCGTATCTATACCATAAATAATGGTAGAGGGCAAATCGGGGAATGACTCAGGGGCGAACTTCCCGGCTTTGGCCTCATCGGGGAAAAGCAGTACCATCTTTCGTCCCCACTTCTCCAAATCTGCCTTGAATGAAGCGATGTCGCGCAACGCATGATTGGTAGGTTCCTGGTTGACACCCAGAATACCTACGACAAAGTAACCGCGCCCACAAGCCTGCAACAAACTCTGCCGGACTGCGGAACCGTCATCTGACAACGGAGTGAAGAGAGACTCCGAATTAAAGTTCCCGATAACCTGCACTTCATCCTTACTCTCGCGCATCACCAACTCGATTTCCGTCGTCTTTCCCGGCAGAATGCTGAAAAAGGCGGTTTTAGAAAGTACCGCACCACTGGCAAGGCGCGTACCGGTCACCAAGACATAATCTCCGGCTTCCAGGGCTGTTCCTTCCCTCAGCAGGCTATTCCATGTAGTACCGCCACCCATATCCGCATCGCCTTCGTCATAAGAAAGCAACTGCAAACTACCCTGCGGAGTCAGTTTGGAAAGGGTGAAATGAGCATAGTATTTCGGGTTGTCCAACGAACGGATAGGTTTATAGGAAGCCACCAACCTTCCCTTTTGCCCCAATTCCTCTTCCAGGAACTGCACATCCAAGTCCACATCCACCGCACCGTCATCCCCTATCAACTGCACCTTGCCGGTCACTTCGTTGATACGGGCAGGGATTGCCATGCTGCGCGCCATAGAGACGAAAAAGATGTCACGGCTATGGGCATCAGCCACACGTGCCTTCCAGACACCTTCCGGAGAGATGGGAGCTCCGCCCAGATTGCAGTCATTGTCTACGCGGATATTCCGGGCCACCCATGCCACCAGTTTCATCGGCTCTGCCTTGTATGCCTCAGCCTCTTCCTTTGAAACGGCCTTCTTGAAGAAACCCTTGTAGGGAGTCAGCATTTCGTTGCTTACACGCGGGTTGCGCACATATCTGCGGAAATAATCGGGATTCTTGCACATGCCGGATTGCATGTGGTCCATCAGTACTTCCAGCGTAACGTCGCGAAGGTCTTTTGCCGAAATCCGTTGGAGCAGGTCCAGTCCTCCTCTCTTTGACTTTTCAGAACGCAACCGCGCCATGAAGTCGGCAATGACCCAGTGGTTTCCTCTGGAAGCTACCAGAATCCGGGCAACGGCATCCTCATCGAGCTTGTACTGACGGGCAAAGTAGCGTGCCGTCTCATCCGTCATAAACGTAGCCGTGTAAGCATGGCGGATAGAATCTTCATGAGCCATGCGGCGGTCGTTCGCAGCACGCTGTTCGGGGGTAACCTCCGGCAACTCCGCACTTTCCGGGGGCGGCACAAGTTCGAAGTCTACGGTATGGCCGTCGCCGGCAGTCTTGTCCATCTTCACTGTCAGTTCATGGTCCTTGCCGAAAGACAGTTTGGCATAGCCGAACTTTCCGTCTTTGGAGGCCCATACCAGCATGTCACCTTTGCCGACCGTCAAGGAAGCTTTTCCCTCTGCATCGGTCTGCTTCCGGGCCACGGTATAGAACTCCGCATAATTATAGAGTTTGAACTCCACACAAGCATCAGACACCGGATTGCCTTGTCCATCCGTCACCGTAACGGTGGCCTTGTCCGTCGGTGCATAGTTACCGATTACATTGATTTCCGTATAATTGGGAGTGACGGACATTACTTCCTCCGCTCCTTCATAACGTCCGAAAACTTTGGTATGCATCAACATGCCACGGCTGGCCGGAGCATTGAACCAACCCAGGTTGAGTACCGGTTCCGGTTCACAAGCACCCAAGAAATACCATTTCCCATCTGCCCATGCCTCTACCCACGCATGATTGTCGTCCGTATGGGCCCAACGGGGCGTATAGACCTGACGGGCAGGGATACCTACCGAACGCAGAGCGGCAACCAGCAAAGTGGATTCTTCCCCACAACGTCCGTACGCTGTGCGTACCGTTGCCAACGGCGAACTGGTACGGGCATCAGAAGGGGTATAGACGGCCTTTTCATGACACCAATGGTTCACCTCCAGAATGGCATCGTAAAGGGAAAGGGATTTCACACGGTTTTTCAGCTCATCGTAAAATACTACCCGTGCACTGTCCAGATGCTCGTTGTTGACCCGCACCGGAAGTACAAAATGACGAAACAAATCCTCAGGAATAACTTTTCCCCAAGGCATCTCATCGGCAGCCTTTTGGGAGGCGCGCACGTTCATCAGATGAAATTCTCCGGAATAATCGGCAATGTCTGCCAAAGGCATATAGGCATAAAGGAACTCCAAAGCTTCGCGTTCGTACGACGTCAAGTCCGTATCGAATATGGCAAACAAATCGCCCTGCGGCAACCTTTCTTTTTTTTGATTGAAGTCTTGCTCCACACGTTGGCGGTAAGAAGTGTCTGTAATGAAAGAACGTTTGCCGCAAGAGGCAAGCAAACATACCAGTCCGAGAAATCCCAGAAGTCGTGCAACTCGTTTCATAACGCAATTATTAAGGTTGAACCACAAAAATAGTGTAAATCGTCCGCAAAAGAAAATTAATTCCCGTTTTACTTACATAATCACTCTACTTCAGATGTATCACCAAAGTCGTGTCTCCGGAAAAAGTGAAGCTGCATTTGTCATAAGACGGCGGACCCATAACGCCTTGAGCATCATTACTGAACCCGTACTTCTCTGTAGGAATGCCGAAAACGGCAGTATCCAGTTTCCCGTTTCCGTTCTCGTCTTGAAACAACGAAATGGCATACGTACCCGTAGGTAACCCCTGGCAAGGAATGGAGAGCGACGTATCTTTCACATCTATCCGGAAGGCGGTCAAGGGTTTCTTCATGAATGTTTCTTCCGAATTGTAGATGGCGACATAGAGATGCCCCTCCACCTTTTCAATGTCACACACTTCAATAGTCAGGTTCTGGGCAAAGAGCAGCTGGGCGGCACTTTGCATTACAAATACTAAAAAAATAATCATTGCTTTCATCTTTGTTTATTTAAAAAGGGTTATTGTCTAAAAATTGGATACATCGTAGGCGGCCTTCTTGCCTAAAGTCACATATACTCCTACATAGAAAAAATGGTCGCTGGAAGCCAGGACAGCCTTGTTATCCACCTTACCGAACTCATTCTTCCGGCAAAGGATATTGCTGGTGGAAGCATGGATGATTACCTTCTTGCTTGCCAGGAAGGTCACACCCAAATCCAGACTGTTATAAGGCTTCACTTCATCGTTCATCAGACCCGGCAGCATGGGGTTATGATAAGGACGTCCGCTACTGAAACGGTCGGTCACGCTGACAATGGAACGCAGGCGAGGCAAGGAATACTTCACCACCCAGGCTGCATTATGCCGTGTAGCATACTGAGGAGTAGTCAGTTCCAGATACTCCCGATATTTACGTTTGGCTATATTATAGGTATAGGATAACTGGTATTCCAGATTCTTGAAGGACGCTCTATCACGGAAGAACAAGTCTATGCCTTTGCTGTGTCCATAACCGTTGGAGGTCAAGAATACAGCTTTCGTATCGGCATCCGTTTCCTCCAATGCCAGACGGTCATAATCCTTATAATAAAGTTCAGCTTTACAGAAACGCCCTTCATAGTCGTACTGAACGCCCAAATTGTACTGCATACATACTTCCGACATCAACTGCGGCCGACGCACCAGACAGCTGTTCTCGGGCAACTGTGTGTATCGCCCTACAATCCCCGACAGCATCATGTTTCCCCAATAATAGTTCGCCGCCAGCCGGGGAGAGAAATTCATCTTACGGTTCGGAGAAGTGTATTCCGTGCGAAAAGAAAACTCCATCTTCAATTGTTCCATCGGATAATAAGCCATCGAAAAGAAACCCGCACCAATGGTAGGCGACATGCGATTGCTGTCATCCGTCCCGCACAACAGATAATGATTCCTGTAATTGCGGATATAGCTCTCTATCCCATATTCCAGGCGGAATACCGATGACAGCCGTTTGAAAACTTTAGCCTTCAGATGCGTCTCTTGCTGACGTTCCAGCCAGTTATCACCCGAAACAACTGCTCCTCCGATTCTCCGGTTATAGTAAGAATAGGCCGCCCCTGCAAACCAACTCCACTCTCCGGAAGTATGCCTGCGAAAGGTTGCATTTACATAGATATTGTCTTCACCCAGCCCGAACAATCTGCGGTTATCCCCTTCGTAAGTGGAAAAGTCCGTCCGGTCGTATTGTGCGTAAACCTTCCATACCACTCTTTCATCAAGAGTATAACGGAACTGGACAGCTCCGGAAAACATCCGGTAAGGCTTCTCGAAATCCCTCCTGCCCGAATAAACCTTGTCATACAAACCCAGGTTCTGATAATTCAAGTCAACAGACAAGGATCCTCTGTCAAAAGTCTTTGTGCCCCCTCCACCAACACCGACAACGGAAGCGTTCACTCCGACTTTATCGACCTTGCTGTAATCTTTTGTTTCCAATGGCAAGACTGCCGAAAGCGCTTCTCCATATTCTTGTGAAGCGCCTCCCGAAGCAAGGTTTACCCCACTGAACATAAATGTAGAGTAACGGCTGCGAGCAGGGGTATTTATTCCGTTCGAAGTATAGGGATTCAGTACATGCATTCCATCAATAAAAGTCTGCGTCTCGTAACTGCCTCCACCACGTACCAGCAATTCACCGGTTTCACCCTGCACTTGCGTACCGGGCAAAGTCTGCAATGCCTTGTATAAATCACCGTTCGCACCGCCCACCGTGACCAGTTCCACCGGATGCATATCGCTCCAACGGCTGTTGGCAGCAGGAGTTCTGGCTCCTTTTACCACTACTTCTTCCAAAGCGACACTGTCTATATTAAAATTCAGACGTACTGTATCGGTCACTGATTTCTGCGCTACGGAAGGCTGTGTATAAAGTAATACACCCAATATCCCAAAGACTGTTTCCCGTTTCATATCTTTACATTCGTTGTGTTTCCTGCCGCAAACATAAAGGAAGGGTATAAGACAAAAAAATATCCGGGACAGACAGCCCGGATATGTGACAACCAACAAACTCTTTGTGACGAACAACGTATTTCTGTGACGAGTGACTAACTCTTTGTTCGGTTTTCAATCAATGCTTTCACCTCTTTGGCGTATGCGCGTGAAACCGGAACATCTTCTTCGCAACCCTCCAGATTCAGCTTATATCCCTGAGAGTTTCCATCTACTTTCACCACCATCCGGATGTTTACAAGAAAGGCCCTATGGCAACGGATAATAAAAGGGCAAGCAGAGACAGCTTCCTCTGCCTGCTTCATGGTGGCACGCAACAATCTCCATGTAATTTTCTTTTCTTTATCCGAATCTGAACGGTAACCTACTTTTACGTAATTCCCCTTTGCCTCTGCATAAAGGAAATCTCCGGCCTTTACTTCCAGCATTTCTTTGGTGCCACCGGCAAACACCAACGCTTCTTCCGAGGAAAACACCTTGTCTTCCAAGCTCGCTATCCCAACTTCCGGGGATATTCTCCTTGAAAGGTGACCGTTCATCTCCATAGCTTCTTTCAGATTGCGGGTCAGTTGCAAATTGCGGTTCCACATCAGAAAAAATATGGTAGGAAAAGGTGCCAGCACCATTACCCAAGACAAAGCCAGAAAGAACAACCGCTTGTCCAACCACATTCCCATCAACCATGATTGATAGGCCCAAATCCCCACTGCTATCAGCAACAACATCAGCAGCAAATTCAACACATGCTTACCCAATGTCCAGTTCTGCTCCTTGTAATAAGCAGGAAATAATGCCGGAAGCAAATAGGTGAAAACTCCCGAAGCACCTGCCGCAATCAATGCAGAACCGGCAACCACCCCAAACACACTTCCCTTTATCCGGGAAATACCGAACGGCTGAAGTATATATAATATCAGAAAAATAATGGCCGAAGGTATCACTACTGCCTTCCAGCGTTGATAAAACGTAGGATAAGGACTCCGCCAAAGTTCCACCAATTTCCCCATAAGTATATAGTCTCTCTTGTTTACATGGTAATATATGCAAAGATAATACATTTACTCAACACATGCTCATACAGATACTATATTATCAATCTGTTTTATCACACGACAAGGATTTCCCACTGCCACACAATTCGCAGGAATAGAACGGGTAACCACACTCCCCGCCCCGATAACGCTGTTCCTCCCGATGGTGACACCAGGCAAAATGACAACCCCTCCACCAATCCATACTCCATCCTCTATTCGTACAGGTAAGGCATACGTACGGCAGATTTCTTGTTCTTCCGGACAGTCCTGCACCATACGTTCATCTACTTTGGTAGAATGGGTTGCCGTATATATCTGTACATTAGAGGCTATTAAGACGTTGCTACCTATGTCAATACGATTGTTGTCCACAAAGGTACAATTCATGTTGACAATTACCTTGTCGCCCATAAAAATATGCTTGCCACATTCACAATGGAAGTCAATATCCACATGCACATTCTTGCCTACATGTCCCAACATCTCACACAACAACTCCCTCCTGCGCTTGCTATCGGCATAATCTGTGGCATTGAATTGTGCCAGGAGACGTTTTGTACGCAAAATCATCTCCACTATTTTCGGATCCCTGCTTCCTATAAAAGGTTCGCCAGCCATGCACTTTTCATATTCTGTTTTCATACGCATCCTGTTTTTGCGGACAAAAATACAAAACTCTAATGTATAGGAATTTATCCTATGTTAAAAAATACCCCTTTGCCCTGATACGACTCAATGATTGTTGTGTAATGCCAAGGAAAGAAGCGATATGTCCCAAAGTCACTCTATGAAAAAGGGCCGGACACTCACTCATTAATTTTTCATAACGCTCATACGCAGACAAGTTGAGGCGAGACATATGAATATCTTGTAAGCGAAGAAAATTTTCCTGTTGTAACACCCTCATCCAATTTGCAATATCTATATCTGACTTATACAACTCATTAAGCGTTTCAATGGAAATAGAATAGACCAGTGTTTCTTCCAATGTTTCCACGTATTCAAAGCCTGCTTTGTTCCTATATAAATCCCACGAGCCACAAGCTACATCACCTTCCATAGAGAACCATGTCGTTATTTCTTTTCCATCGTGCAAGGTGTACGAGCGTGTCATTCCCTTCTCTATGAAGTGGACTTGCCTATCAAATTGTCCTGCACGGATAATAAGTGTTTTGACAGGAAACACTTGCTTTTCAAAACCATGTGCCAATGTCGCCAATGCTTCATCTGAAACCGGATAATAAACTCTTATTGTTCTGACAATATTCTCCATACTAAAATATCCCTTTTTACAAAGGTATAAAACAAGGAAGAGTTTGCGAAACTTGCGTAACATATTTGTCATATATAGATTGCAAAATCTAGCATTTCTAAAGAAAATAAAGGATGAATGGCTATTTTTTATGTTATAAAACACATTTCTCGCAAACATTTCGTATCTTTGCAACGTTATAAGATAAAAGAAAAGATGTAAAAACCCGCTTTCCGAAACGCGGAGAGCACAAAAAGATGAGAATTATGAAAAAGAATGCAAATGAAATTTTTATGTTACAGTACCAAATCAAACGCTATCAGGCAATGGGTAATGGAACAATGTGTCAAACACTGAACGGTAAACTACAAAAGCTGCTTGCAAAGCAGTCACTCGTAACCATGTAAAAAAACACCTTTAAATACAATGAATAAAGGGCAGGGAACTTTTCAGTTCTCTGCCCTTTTTCTTTTTTATCCATCTATACTAATGGTTAGCACCAACAACAAACTCACTTTGCATCCTTATCTCCCTACCGTCAACCGAAATTCCTTGTAGGGTAATTATATATATTCCGTTCATATCCGAAGTATAAAAGTTGAGTGTACCCATAGCGGAAGTTATCTCCGGATTCCAATAAAGTGTATGCCGAAAATCCGGTAAGCGAGAACCGGCTTGTTTCTCTGAATTGTATGATGGAGCAACAAATGCGATTCTCTTTTGTGGAAACTCATAAGAAAACATCTGTGAATTCTTATCCAAACGTATATCAGGCAATGTTCCCCGATGGGTTATAAACGAAACAATTCCATCATACAACTCCCCGCCAAAAGTATATTTGCCAGTATAACGATGTATATAGTGTATCAAACGGGCATCATAGTTCAGAATGGTTTCATGGTCATCAAACGGAATCCCGTCTAACAACACCAGTGTTTTCATATTACTGAATCTCCTTATATCCGGTTGCAGTATCCGGATGACATCTTTACCTTCCAGCTGACTGATACGTATTCCCTTGACAAATTCCACAAAAACATCCCTCACAGTCCTGAAACGAACATACTCATCCAGATTATAAGTGGAAGCGGGAACAAAATCATAAAGTTGTTGCAATATACTCTTGCTATACGAAGAATCTACCGGCAAAAGAGAATGTAATTGCGCGCTGAAACCACGCTCTATCAAGTCTTCTTTCCGAAATGACACACAGACTTTAGGAAGTTTTTCCGCCAACACCCCGACAAAAGGAGAAATAAGCTCCAATCGGCAGGGACTTTCCTCCTCCGGTAATGCAGTTAATACAATCTCCTGCATATCCGTTATTCCGGTCGTATAAAAAGCATAAATAGCGTCAGCCTTAGGCTGTCCGCCAAAGACACGAATATCCTTGCCCACACATGCCAGACGTGCATTTACATTGTCAGCAGGCGCTCCCATCAGCCTGCCGGTTACAATATGCCCTTCACACTCTGCAGCAAATGACCGTTCCGGAACACTTGTATAGTTCTTCTGCCCGTCGGCTGATATTGGAAACCCCTTTAGCACATAGTCTTTTCGTACTACGGACAAAGTAAGCTCCTTGACATCAGCAGGCAGATTGGGTAATGTCAAGGCTACTTTACTCCGGTTCCCGTAGACCGATTTATCTGTCCATAAGTCCGCTCCGGAAAGCTGATTGCCGGAAGCTTGTGAAACGGTAATGGAATCCGTGAAAAGTTCCACATTATCCTCCTCTGTTGTCTGAACAGTATTAAGCAAGGCTATATACTTCTTTGGGAAACAAGCCATAGGATAGTTCCTCATATAACGCGTATATGCCGTCAGTTGGTAAGCTCCGGTATGCATGACTTGCGGAAGTCTGATACGTCCCCATCCATTCCCGTTCTGCAAGTCGATTTTACCTTGTGCGTATACCAGCTTCGTGTCACTTATCTCTACATAAGCTACTTTGCTTAATACGCTTCCACGAGACAAGGAATCCGTCACACAAACTTTTATCCACAAATCTTCTCCAGCCACATAGCAGTCCTTGTCTGTATAAATACGCATATTCTCAACAATTTGAGCGTGTAATCCCAATACAAGAACCCAACCTATAATACAAAATATCACTCTCTTCATATCATTTCAATATTAATTCATTTCATCCGGCCAGAAGGAAGGCTTTTCCAAGCTGGCACCTAAATAGCGTACGTCTGTACAACCTCCGGAAACCCATGCATAACCTACCATCAATGGATAAGCAATAGCATATCCCATCACATATAAATCCATGTACGAATCTGCCCAACCTCTAAATTCTTGGCAATAACCGTCAGGAAACCTATAATATATATCATCGGCAGAAATGAAAATACGATATTTTGCCACATTCATGCTAACTCCCACATAACCAACTACATTTTTGCCTGAATTGTTGCAAATAATATTCGTAGGAAGTTCTGAAGGCTGAGGAATAAACAATCCACCCATTTCTTCATTGATTTTTATTTTCTCCTGATAATATTCGTACTCGCCCCTCGAAATCTTACGCTGTTTCACCAAAGTGCTATAATGATGAAAGACACGGTTATTATCCGCCTTTATAGAATAGAGCCACTTATCCTTCAATTGAGTATCCTTATTTGTTCCTATATTACCTACTATGATTTTAGCCGACTTATCATGACACCATCCCCGTGCATATGGTGTAGCATCAAAATCAACCACCTCATCAGTGGTAGGGTCATAACGGAACTTGGGATTATATACTGCCCTCACTTCCCAATCTTCCTCGTAACTCCAGAAATAACATCCGCCATCTTCACTCCGCATAGAAAAGCGGATAGAGATGTCACCGTATTTTTCCGGTTGCTCGTAGGTAACGTCATTTATTGTTTCTGTCTCCAATGGATATTGAGGCTCCGAAGTATAAATATCCCCTTCATACACAATTTTCAGACTATAGCTGGCATCTTTATTCAAAGAGCCAATTACAACTTGGTATTTTCCATCTCCCAAAGAAGTGCCATTAAAACAAGAACCATCACTTCCTACTACACTGACTTCTGCATCTATCTTGTTATAATCCTGAGGAATTCCTTCTACATTCAAAGGAAAGGAACAGCTCAAGGAAAAAACAACTGTACTATCTGATATGATGTTACCTTCAACTATAAGCACCCTCGTACTACTCTCCGGCAAGTGCGCATTGAATTTATCCACACAACTGCCAATAGTGAGCCACAACAAGCATATCCATGTTACTATATATTTTGCATTATTCATCGCTTTTTCTTATTAAAACAGATTGATTTCAACTGGCCAGAAGGAAGGCTTTTCCAAGCTGGCACCTAAATAGCGTACGTCTGTACAACCTCCAGAAACCCATGCATAACCTTTGAATCCCGTACGTGGGTCCGGGTCCGGATATGCAATGGTATACCCCATCAAGTATAAATCTAAAAATGTATACTCTTCTTTCAGCCCTTTCGCTCCCTGACAATACCCCTCAGGAAGCCTATATTGTATATCATCTGTAGAAATGAAAATGCGATATTCCGCCACATTCAAACTGACACCAACATATCCAATGGCCTGTTTATTTGAGCTTTCACATCTAATGTTCGACGGCAATTCCGAAGGCTGGGGAACAAACAACCCGCCCATCTCCTCATTAAGCTTTATTTTCTCCTGATAATATTCATATTCACCCTTCGAAATCTTACGTTGTTTCACTATAGTACTGTAATAGCAAGAAAAACGAATATCGTCTGCTTCAATGGAATAGAGACACTTATCCTTTACACGATTATCCTTGTTTATTTCCATATTACCTATTATTATCTCGGACGATTCACTATGACACCATCCGCGTGAGTATGGTCTAGCATCATAATCAACGATCTTATCTGTTTCGGGGTCATAAGCACACATAGGATTGTATACGGCCCTCACCTCCCAATCTTCTTCATAACTCCAAGAATAACATGCAGCATCTTTGCTTTGCATAGAGAAACGGATACTGACATCACCATACTCCCCTTGCTGTTCGTAGGTGACATCGTCTATGCTTTCCGTTCCTATCGGATATTGAGGTTCGGAAGTATAGATATCTCCCTCATAGACAATCTTCAAGCTATAGCGGACATCCCTATGCAATGTTCCGACAGCAACCCGGTACTTTCCATTACCCAACGCAACACCCCTAAAACTGGAGCCATCCTCACCGGTTACACAAACTTCAGCATCCACCTTATTGAAATCAGGAGGAACCCCTTCCACATCCAAGGAAAAGGAACGGCTCAAAGAAAACACGACAGCACTATCCGATATTATACTACCTTCAACTATGAGAAGGCCGATACAACTTTCCGGCAAGTGGGCATTGAACTTATCCACACAATTACTAAGGAACAACCATAACGGACATATACATATCACCCAATATACTTTATTCTTCATACCCTTTCAGAATTTAATATTATAAGTAACAAAAGGAATGGGAGCACCGAATATGGACATCTTGTATCCTTGAATCCTACCCTCCTCGGACACAAAATAGACAGAGTACACATTCTTCCTTCCGGTCAGGTTATAGATACCGAAAGAAAGGGAACTGTGGGTCAACAATGTCAGGTGGTGACTGGGTTCAATATTGAACGACAAATCCATACGGAAATAGTCGGGAACACGATAACTGTTACGGTCGGTATAGTAAACCTGCATTTTCTTCAAACCCTGGTCGTAGTATTGCCCGGCAGGAATTGTGGTGGGACGGCCCGTACTGTAATCCATATTGAAAGACATGCTGTAACGGCGGGTAAACTTGTAATTGCCTACAAGCTTGAAGTCATGCGGCTTGTCATACTCGGTCGGATACCATTCTCCACCATTGATGGGACGGGCTATGCGCGGATCATTCTGACGCAAGAAAGTGCGCGAATAAGTATAGCTCATCCACCCGTTCAGTTTTCCAGCCGGTTTTTTCACCTGGAATTCCACGCCGTAAGCATATCCCTCCGTATTGATGACATCCGTCTCCAGATGGTGGTTCATCAGGATTTGGGCGGAACTGCGATAATCTAGATAATCAATCAGCTTTTTGTAATATCCTTCTACAGATAATTCCAGAAGTTGCCCCGGCGTATTATAGTAGGCGCCTGCCGCCACCTGCCAGCCACGTTGAGGCTTGATATTGGGGTCGCTCAGCTTCCAGGTATCTGTAGGAGACATAACGGCAGTATTCGATACCTTATGGATATACTGCCTCATCGTATTGAAACCGGCCTTTACGGAAAAATCATCTGTAAAGGCATAACGTGCCGACACTCTGAATTCCGGTCCGTGATAGGTCTTGATGACCTTTCCATTCCCCGCCGTGATAGAATCCGCCACCGAAGACATGGAGGGCAGTATACCTTCCTGATATGTATAGTAAGTGCGCGGTCCCAAAGCATTGAGCATGGAATAGCGTATACCCGCATTGATGGAGAGCCTGGAAGTTATATCCCATTCATCCCCTATATAAACGGCACTTTCCAGTGCTTTATCCTTTTGCAGTTCATCATATCTTACCAGCGAATTAGGCCCCACCGGCTCGTAGGTCCCGGAATTCACATTATACAGCTGGCTCATCAAACCGAAGTTCACCGCATGGCTATTGCCGGCTTGATAAAGAAAGTCCGCTTTTCCAAACCATTGGTTAATGGCAAAAGACAGCCGTGCGGCAGACGCTTCCTCCACCGTTTCATCATTTCGGTAATCGTAGTGGTCATAACCGAAAGAGAAGTTTCCGGTCAGCTTTTCTGCAAAGACAGTCTTCCAGTTTGCCGAGAAATTCATATTGTTGTAGGCATACTTCTCATTGTCATTAAAGGCAAAACGGTCGTGACTATAATAGCCATAGACATTCAGCTTGTTGCGCTCGTTCACCGTATGCGAGAAGACAGTCCCCAAATCATAGAAACCGGCTTTCCCATCACGATACCCGCTTTTGTTGGGCAATGTCTTCATTATCCAGTCCGAATAGGTCGTACGTCCACTCAGCAGAAGGGAAGTCTTTTCCTTAATGATGGGAATCTCGAGATTCAACTTACTGGTCACAAGCCCGATACCTGCAGAACCGGTAAACTTTTCCTTGTTCGCCTCCTTGCTGGTGATGTTCAGTACGGAAGCGATACGCCCGCCATACTGGCTGGGGATACTGCTCTTATAAAGTTCCGCATCCTTTATCATGTCCGAATTAAAAGCCGTGAAAAAACCGAAAAGATGATTGGGATTATAAATCGTTCCGTTATTGAAAAGAAGCAGGTTCTGGTCAGCGGCACTCCCACGCACATTGTAACCGCTTGATGCCTCCCCCACTGTCTTGATGCCGGGAAGTGTCTGTATCATCTTCAGCACATCCACCTCACCCATAGCCGTAGGAATGTTTTTCAGCAGGGCAGGCTGCAGCTTCTCCATTCCCAACTGCACACTTTTCACGTTCTGTATACGCCCCGAAACAATAAGCACCTCATCCAACATATGGTCTTCCTCTTCCAACTCGATATGGACAATGCCTTCACCATAAAGCATAAATTGCCGATGGGTCACTTTGATATTCATCCCACTGATTTCAAGAATATTATAGCCTGCAGGCAGGTCAATGGTAAATTCCCCCTGACGGTTGGTCGTCGTAGCTACCCACGGCTCTCGATGAATGATGTTGATACCATCCAGATTCTGGCCGGTCTTAAAGTCAGAAACTCTTCCGGTCAAAGTTATCATATCTCCGGGGGCAGGCTTGTACTTGTTTCCTATCTCATAGACCTTGTTTTCTGAAGAAGACTTCACAATAGGAATGTATGAAGGCAATAGTTCCTCATCCGTCTCCAACTTTTCCCCCATCAATACCGGTGGCAGCGAGGTGGCCAGAAAAACCTCCGGCAAGACAAATATTCTGTCACCATAAACCGTCACCTTATAGATAGTAGCTGCCAAAGCCTCTCTCAAGTACTCGGCAGTGGGGTTCTTCACCTCTGCCCGCTTCACTTTAAAAGGAACCGTTATCGTTGTATAAATACGGCAAGACGTGCCCTTTTCTACTGCATCCATCAATTCGAATATGGAAATGCTGTCCATAGCCATCTGTTGCTGTGCAAACATGCCGAAAGGCGACAATAGGAGGAAAAAGGCTACTGTATATTTAAGATTATGTGCTTTCATATTATTTTCCATGAATTAAGGAATCAATATATTCCGTTAACCGGGTCATTGCCCGGACACCGCCATCTTCCTTGAAGTCCAGCCGCTCTTTCCGGCAATAAGCCTTCAACTGCTTCTTGTATGTAGGAAAAAGTTTCAAGAAACCCGAACGGGAAGTTATCACATAATCGGTTCCGCCACTGCGAAGACTGAAATAGCTCTTTTTCTTGAACCGGCTGTAATAAAGATCGTTTTTCTTCACCTGAGACTCCATTGTGGATACGATATACTGTGTCAGGCACATTTGCGGACTATCATATAGCAACGCAGCGAAACAGTCACCCTGCGGTACAAACTTCTGTCCTTCTATGACAAAATAATCCACTTTCCGCATATCTACCTGCAAGGTTATCCGTTTCTCCGGAGTAACCACAATCAGACTCTTTTTATAGGTATCATAACGGAGCTGCAAATCCGAGTAAAGCCATCTGCCATAACAGACAGCCCCCTCGCGAAATTCATCCGTATTCCAATAGGGATGGTTAAGATACTTCTGCTGGTTATAATTTTCCTCTGCCTTACCGGAGTAAAGAGCAGCATAATCTCCTGCCGCTTTTCTGAATTCATCAAAAACGGCTTGTTGTGCACAAACCAAAGATGGAAAACATAGGACGCATAGTAGCGTGTAAAGGTGTGTTTTTCGCATATATGTGAAGTGTTATAGGTGAGGATAATCACAAATATAACATTTCACTTTTAAAAATAAAATTATTATTATATATAATTCAAATAAAAACAAAAAATAGAGCCATAATCGGATGCTAAACACAAAGCTAAACATTTAGCATGCAAGCAGAAGCACATTACGATAAGATTAAAGCACCATTCATCCTCCACCATCAATTATACTTACATATATTTATAAAAAAACGATACAGCACAATCGCTCAAGCCACAACAATATCCTTCCCGAAAGGAGTCAATGCCAGCCCTGCCAGCTTAAAGTGTTGGATACCGAAAGGAATGCCTATAATGGTGATGCACAGCAATAACCCGAATCCCAAGTGCGAAAGGCAAATCCAAATGCCGCCCAAGAATATCCAAAGAATATTCATCAGCACATAGAGGCAACCGTTGGAACGTTCCCCGCTACGAACCTCTTTGCCGAAAGGCCACAAGGCAAGGCTTGCCATTTTCAAGGTCTGCATGCCGAAAGGGATGCCAATAATGGTGAACATCATCAATAAACTTGCAATAAGATACTCCACAGCAGTGATGATACCTCCAAACATCAACCACAAAATATTCATAAAACAGCCCATAGCTTTCCTTTTTTTAATACTGAACACAAATATAGCATTATTTATTTGAATGGTCCGTCTCCCAGTCACTAAATTCAAAACTCAGTTGTTCCCAGACTCCCTTCTCCTCCTCTTCACGGGGATTGGAAACGGAAAGTCCAATCAAACGGATAGGATGATGTTCATAATCCACTTCCTGCAGCAACTGCTTTGCCAAAGGCAGAATCACGTCAAGGGCAACCAGCTCCTTTGTTTGGGTCATACTGCGGGTAATCTGGCTAAAATCATGAAACTTGATTTTCAGCGTCAGCGTATTCCCGCGGAAATTGGCGTGCTCCAGTCGCCCCACCAGCTCCACTGCCGCATGGTACAGCTCTATAATGACGGATGAACGCTTGCTGATGTCCTTCTCCAACGTATGTTCGCAACCCACAGACTTGCGGATGCGGACAGCCTCTACCGGACGGGTATCGATGCCACGGGCAAAATCATAATAGACTGTCCCCACTTTGCCAAATTCGCGGGTCAGCATCTCCAAAGACTGCATGCGCAGCTGTTCCCCGTTGTGAATCCCCAAGGTGTGCATCTTCTTCGCCGTTACCGGTCCCACTCCCCAGAAACTTTCAATGGGCAGCCGGGCAACAAAGTCCAGTGCCTGGGCAGGATGTATGGTGCAAAGCCCATCCGGCTTGCGGTAGTCCGAGGCTATCTTGGCAAGAAACTTATTATAGGATATGCCGGCGGAAGCCACCAGATTCAACCTCTCCCGCACCTTCCACTTTATCTCCTTCGCGATGTCTACAGCCAATGGAATGCCCGGTTTATTCTCCGTCACATCCAAAAAAGCCTCGTCCAGCGAAATGGGCTCGATGACATCCGTATATTCATGAAAGATTTCGTGTATCTGGCGGGAAACGGATTTGTAGACTTCCATCCGTCCCGGGATAAAGATAAGTTGGGGGCACAGCCGCTTTGCCTTCAGTGACGACATGGCAGAACGCACCCCGAAACGCCGTGCCTCGTAACTGGCTGCCGCCACCACTCCCCGTTCCTCCGCATGGCCCACGGCAATGGGCTTGCCCCGCAATGCAGGATTATCACGCTGTTCTACGGAGGCGTAGAATGCGTCCATATCGATGTGTATAATTTTTCGTCCGGTCATTCTTCTTTCAACTCCCCGATACAAAGATACACTAATTTTTCTTCATCCGAAGTATCCGCCGATAGACATAAATGAAGGCTGGTATTAAAAAGGCATCTGCAAAAATCCATGCAGTAGGGTCACCAAAACACACGGCCAGATAGCCGAAAGCCGGAACAGCCAGCAGGCTGACCAGTATCCGGGCAATCATTTCCGAGACACCGGAAAGCATGGCAAGATTGGTATATCCCACCCCCTGGATAGTGTATCGCAGGATGCAGAGCAGTCCCAGAACCGGAAAAAAGGAAACGGAAATGTGCAGGAACAACTCCGTATTCTTTAAAATCTCCAACTCAGAGGCATCTACAAAGAGCAGGGCAAAAGTCCTGGCACCGAACATCAGTACACAGAAAGTGAACGCCCAATAAACAATCATCATCAGGGTGCTTGCCTTGACTCCCATCCAGATACGTTCCGGCTTGCCCGCACCGTAGTTTTGCCCGCTATAGGTGGCCATTGCCATGCCCAGACTCTCGAAAGGACACATGAAAAACATCTTGATACGCATGGCTGCCGTGAATGCAGCCACACAAGCCGTACCCAAAGCATTATTGGCGCTTTGCAGCATAATGCTGCCAATGGCAGTAATGGAAAATTGCAGTCCCATGGGTACGCCGATGTACATCAGTGTGCGTGCCAAAGCACCGTCGAATTTCCGCTCGGCAGGCGTTGTCTTCAGAATGTCGAAACGACGCATCATATAGATGTAGCACAATATGGCCGAGACGCCTTGTGAAAATACGGTAGCGATGGCAGCTCCTGCCACTCCCCAACCCAGTACCAGAATGCAGAACAAATCGAGCAGGATATTCAGTACCGTAGAGAGAAGTAGAAACCAAAACGGCGTCTTGCTGTCACCCAATGCACGGATAATACTGGACAGCAGATTATAGAAGAAAGTAAAGGGAACCCCGATAAACGTGACAAGCAGGTAATAATAGGCTCCCGTGAATATGTTCTCCGGCGTACTCATCATGTGCAGAATATCTGCACAGTAAATGCTGGTAACCACGGCAATGACAACAGACATCACCGCAGCCAGCTGCAGGCTGACAGCCACATAACGGCGCATCGTGACATAATCCCGCGCACCGAACTTTTGCGCCACGGGAATGCCGAAACCTCCGCAACAGCCATTGCAGAATCCCAGAATAAGAAAAACGACCGAAGTGCTTGCCCCGACTGAAGCCAAGGCGTTGATACCCAGAAAGCGCCCCACGATGGCTGCATCCACCAATGAATAGGTCTGTTGCAGCAGATTGCCGAGCAGTAAAGGCAAAGTAAAGTTGAAAATCAACGGAAGAGCCCGTCCTTCCGTCATTTCTCTGGATGTTGCCATAAATCTGATACCTCCGAAATTGGGTGCAAAAATACGAAAAGATAGCGTTTACAGACTTGACGAAGGTCAAATTTAATAGGGAAGCTTAAGGAGAAGGAAGGCGAAGGACAAATCGTTCCATCATGGAAAAAATATTATTCCACCACTGGGAAAAAATCGTTCCACCATGGTGGAACGATTTTTCCTCTACGATGGAACGATTAAATCTATGCAGATTCGGAGCTTAGTATTTACACTCGCGAATTACCTCTATCAGCTGCCGGAAATCTTCGGGATGAACATCTCCGATATTGCCGATACGGAAAGTGTCGGCTTGCGAAATCTTTCCCGGATAGATGACAAATCCACGCTCTTTCAGTTGTGTGTAGAAAGCTTTGAAGTTGAAATCGGCATGAGGATAAAGGAAAGAAGTAATAACGGGCGATTGAATCTCGTCCGGCAGCAACGTTTGGAAACCGAGGGAACGCATGCCGTCCACCAGCACGCGGTGGTTCTCGCAATATCTGTTGTGACGGGCCTCCACACCGCCCTCCTCTGCCAGTTCGTCCATGGCTTGCTTGAAGGCGCGGACCACGTGTGTAGGAGAAGTAAAACGCCATTTGCCATGTCCTTTCTCCATGGCTTCCCATTGGTCGTAAATGTCGAGAGAGAGTGACTTGGAGACGCCTTTGCAGTGCAACAGCTCGGAACGGCGGGCGATGATGAAGCCAAACCCCGGAACGCCCTGGATGCACTTGTTGGCACTGCTGATGAGGAAGTCTATGCCCAGTTCGTGTACATCGAGGGGAACACCGCCGAAGCTGCTCATGGCGTCTACAATCAGTTTCTTGCCGTGCATCTTGACGAGGTGGGCTATCTCCTTGAGGGGATTGAGCACGCCGGTAGTGGTTTCGCAATGCACCACGGCAACGTGAGTGATTTCGGCATTGTGCGAAAGATAGTCGTCAACGTAGCTGACGGAGACTTGCTCCGTTTCGTCAAAAGCAAGCATGTCGTACGAGATGCCGTGATACTCGGCGATGTTGCCCATGCGGTCGCCGTAGGCGCCGTTGCTCAGTATGAGAAGTTTGTCGCCAGGCTTGATGACGCTACCGATGACGGCTTCCACACAGTACGTGCCGCTGCCTTGCAGGAGGATGGAAGTATAGTCGCCGGTATGCTGGGTGGCGAGGGAGACGAGGGACTTGCGGATTTCTTCCACAATGTGGAGGTTGTAGTCTTCGTCCCAGGTACACCAGTCGGTCAGCATGGCTTCCTTGACGGTTTGTGAGGTGGTAAGGGGGCCGGGGGTAAGGAGAATGTAGGGTTTCATATGCATTGAGTTTTTAAGTTTATACGTTTATAAGGGTTACAAAATCTCAAGTTTACGGTTTATCTCGGCGATGACTGCGGGGAGCTCGGCAATGGTATCGACCACATAGTGGGCACCGGCGGCAAGCATGCGGCAGCAGACATCGGCCTTACGGGCTTCGAGCTCATCGGCAGGCAAGGAGGAGACTTCCTCTTGCGTCAGTCCCAGTTCGTTACTGCCGAGGACTACGCCGACGGTCCATGCTTTGGCATTGATACCCTCCTTGATGTCGGCGATGGTGTCGCCATACTTCAACACACAATCTACGGAGGGGATGGCGAGGTCTGCCATATTCTTATATATCATGTAGGGAGCAGGACGGCCTGCAGGCAACCCGTCGGGAGTGACGCAATTATCTACCGCATAGCCTTTGGCTGTGGCGGCAGGCAGCACAACATCCATCATAGAGCGGGTATAGCCGGTGGTGGAGCCAATGCGGATACCTTGCGCACGCAGTGCGGAAATCGTTTCCACCACACCGGGAATAGGGTCGGTATAATCTTCGAGCGAGGCAAACAACACCCGTTGGAATTCGGCATAACGTGCCTGCACGTCTTCCTCACCGGCGGGACGGCCGAATTTCCGTTCAAATTCCGCACGGACACGCTCTATATCGAACAGCGCACGGATTTCTTCTACTTTGGTCAGCCCCATGTGCGCACGTGTTTCGGCAGCAGTGACGGGAACGCCGATGGCCCGAAAGCTCTCGACAAAGGCGGCGACGGGAGCAAAGCAACCGTAATCGACGGCAGTTCCTGCCCAGTCCATAATGATACATTCAATTCTTTTCATACGATATATTATTATTATTCAGTCTCAAGAAGCAAGGAATTGCCCGGCCGAGACCAACGGCGCAAACGGAAAAGGGAAGAGCCCAACGGTCCCGAAGCATTCTCCTTGCGATAGCGCTGCACCAGGTAGACAGCCGAGCATAGGAAAGCCACGCTGCACACAATGCCGACATAGCCCGACATCAGGTTATAGAAATCCAGCCAGTTGATGTCCGGATTGAAGAATTCCTTGAATACCAATACCACCACCGTACCGGTATACCCGATAAAATCGAGTGTGACAATAAAGAACCCCACATTCCCCTTGATGCGGAAGCAGGCGATGAAACGCTCGAAGAACAACGTCTGGAAGCTGAGGTAAACAGTATAGAGCGACAAACTCTGGAGGAACAGCCACGTCATGGGTGGCAGTTGCAACCCATCGTAATTGAAGGCCACGAATCCCAAGGTCGCTGTGCCGCACGTCACAAGCACCAGCAGCAGGCACAGCACCTTTATATTACTCCTCACCGCGGACATCAGCCCGAAAAGCAACAAGATAATCAGTGTCACCACCGCATCTACCTTGGCAAATGCCCACGACGACAGCTCCGCCGCCTCCACATCCAGAATCTTCACCAGGAAGTCCTCCTTGATGTCCTGTAAGACGGTGATGAACAAGTTTGCCGCAAACAGCATCAGCAATACCGGCATGAAGCTCTTGAAGAGGTCCGCACGCGCCCTGCCGTCCAGCGTCACCCGTTCCGAGCGCAGTGCCCGGTCTGCCGCGGTAGGTTGCGGCATTCTCGTCATCAGCCAGCCCAGCAACGACAGCAGCGGGAAGGCAAAGGCACCGATAAAGGCAGGCATCCAGAACTCACTGATGTGGAGATGTTCCATCACAAACAGCCCGACGGACTTTGCCGTGCCCGAACTGATGGCAATGCTCAGCCCCATTAGGCTCGCCAGCAGGTCCGTCACCCGCCGCCCCTCGAGGAAACTGAAAATCACTCCCCACATGCATCCCAACGAAAGCCCGTTGAAGAACAGCGCAAAGACATTCAGCGGCCGGGGCAACGCTCCGAACAGCACCTGCGAAAGCTCGGCCACCGCCACCGAGAGGATGATGAACTTCAGACGGTTCTCCTTCTTCAGTTCCGAAATTACCTTGATGCCAATCAGCTTGGAAATAAAATAGCCGGAAATCTGCACGATGCTGGTTGCCGTCTTGTAATCCATCCCGAAGAAGTCGAGCCCGTCGAAGCCCGCAGCCGTAAACGGCTTGCGCAGCGCATAGACCAGTGAATAGGAGAGCAAAGCCGCTCCACCCGCCCAAAGGATGAACAAGGCATCAGCCAGTCTCTTGCTCTGTATTATCTGTTTTTTCTCACCGTTGAACATAGTGTGTCGTTTAAGTTCGTTCTTGATTTCGGCGGCAAAGATAGAGGCGGGTGCTGACAGCAAAAATGAATTTCCATTATTAATAAACTTCATGAAAACAGCCCTTTATTATGTAACATTAATGAAATATTTATGTAACGCCAGCATAACATCGGCACCTTTTCTTTGCACCCATTTAAGTAATGTATCATAGAAGCACACCCTTATGAACGACCTTTTAGACATATACAAGCGCATCGAATACCTCCGCAACAAAGGAGTGAAAATGAAAGAAATGGCAGACCACACCAACATGGCGGCGAGCGTCCTCTCCTCCCTCTACTCCAGCGTCCTCCCCACCTACATCAGCACCCTGCGGAACGGCAGTACGGAGGAAGAATCCCTGGACTACGCCCTCTCCCAAGTGAACAACGTATCGAAGAAGCGCCTCCTCGGCTCCCTCAAAGAACTGAAGGAACAACTTTTTGAGCTGGAGCCTGCTCCAGCCACGGGGCAAAAAGCCAACCCTTTCCTCGACATGCTGACCGAAGAGATGCTCCACTCGGCGCAGGAAGTGTACAATTACAGCGGCATCTACATCAGTTACAGCCTCTCTTCCTCCTCCAATGCCTTAAAGGTGGAGCCTTACCTGATAACCCCTGCCGACAGCAACGACCACGTCAAAGTGGTGCACATGAGTGCCTACAACACCACCCACTTCGGCACTGCTGTCTTCAACAACCACCAGAATGCCTATATCTTCTTCAACGAACGCGAGGCACCCCAACTGGCCTTGTTCACCATCTACCTGCAACTGCCCATGTACGACTTTCCCCACCTGCTCAAAGGGCTCTACCTCTGCCTGGACTACAACCGTAACCCCATAGCCCGCCGCATCCTCTTCATCAAACACTCGGACAGCACCTCCATGGACGACTTCCTGGAACTGAAAGGCCAACTCATCCCCCAAGACCAGCTGACCGACGAGCAACGCCCCTACTACAACTACACCTGCCAGCCGGGCGACTTCATCAAAACCTGCTCCGTCCCCTCTCCCCTGCTGAACGAGAAAGACCTGGAACGAGAGAAGCGGATGCTGGAAATCTAAGACAGTCCGGGAATTTTCACTTTGCAACCAAGTTGCATCTCCTTTCCGCTACCTTTGCAGCAGAAAATAGAAAATAGGAGGAAACAATATGAGTTGCAAATGCTGCTGCACACACGGACATACAGCGATACAAGAAAAAAGAAACAGTCTGCTGAAAGATTATTGGAGAATCATCCTCTCTACCCTATTGCTCTTCGGAGGGCTCATCCTGAATGCTACTGACACCACCTTCTTCAAGGGAGAGTATGTACCTTTTATATGGTACTTGCTTGCCTATCTCCCCGTAGGCCTCCCGGTGATGAGGGAAGCCTGGGAAAGCATCCTGCAAAAGGACGTGTTCAGCGAATTCACCCTTATGTCCATCGCCACCCTCGGCGCCTTCTATATAGGCGAATATCCCGAAGGCGTTGCCGTCATGCTCTTCTACTCCTTGGGAGAGCTCTTTCAGGACAAAGCCGTAGACAAAGCCAAGCGTAACATCAGCGCCCTGCTCGACGTACGTCCCGAAACGGCAACGGTCATCAGAAACGGCAGTACGCTTGTCGAAGCTCCCCAACGTGTGCAGGTAGGCGAAACCATCGAAGTAAAAGCCGGAGAGCGTGTCCCCCTGGACGGAACGATGCTGGACGAAGTTGCCGCCTTCAACACCTCCGCACTGACGGGAGAAAGTGTTCCCCGCAACATCCGCCAGGGCGGGGAAGTGCTTGCCGGAATGATTGCGACCGACAAAGTCGTACGCATCCAAGTCACCAAACCCTTCGAGAAAAGTGCTCTTTCCCGTATATTGGAACTGGTGCAGAATGCCTCCGAGCGCAAAGCGCCGGCAGAACTTTTCATCCGTAAGTTTGCCCGTATCTATACGCCCACCGTCACCGGACTGGCGGCATTGATTGTACTGCTCCCCTTCCTCTATTCGCTGGCAGATGCACAATTCTCGTTCATCTTCAATGACTGGCTATACAGGGCATTGGTCTTTCTGGTTATCTCCTGCCCGTGCGCCCTCGTCGTAAGCATTCCGTTAGGCTACTTCGGAGGCATCGGCGCCGCCTCCCGCCTGGGTGTCCTCTTCAAAGGTAGCAACTACCTCGATGCCATCACCCAAGTCGACACGGTGGTATTCGACAAGACGGGTACGCTGACCAAAGGCACCTTCGATGTACAATCCTGCCAGGCACAACCGGGAGTTACGGAAGAGAAGTTGATACAGCTTGCCGCCTCGGCAGAGCGAAACAGTACGCACCCCATAGCCAAAGCCATCGTAAGCTATGCCAAACAAAGAGATATAGAGCTGATTGCCACAACGGACGTTACGGAGATTGCCGGCCACGGACTGCAAGCCACTATGGATGGAACGCGTGTCCTGGTGGGCAACACCCGCCTGCTGACTAAGTTCGGGATAGAATATCCCGATGAATTGTCATCAATTGTCGATACGATTGTGGCCTGCGCCATCGGAACAAAATATGCCGGTTATCTGTTGCTATCAGACACATTAAAGGAAGATGCCGTCAACGCCGTCAAAGAATTAAAAGCTTTAAATATCAATAATATTCAGATATTATCGGGAGACAAACAAGCCATTGTTACTAACTTTGCAGAAAAGCTAGGCATCACCCAGGCATACGGAGACCTGCTGCCGGACGGAAAGGTGAAGCACATCGAGGCACTCCGCAGCAACCCTGCCAACCGAATAGCCTTTGTGGGCGACGGCATCAATGATGCCCCGGTTCTTGCCCTTAGCCATGTGGGCATCGCCATGGGCGGACTTGGCAGCGATGCCGCCATCGAAACCGCCGATGTAGTGATACAGACAGACCAGCCTTCGAGAGTGGCCACCGCCATTCATGCGGGCAGGCAAACCCGCCGGATTGTCTGGCAGAACATCTCGCTGGCTTTCGGAGTGAAGCTGCTTGTCCTCATCCTCGGTGCCGGTGGAATCGCCACACTTTGGGAAGCTGTCTTTGCCGACGTAGGCGTCGCCCTCATTGCGATAGTGAACGCCATACGCATACAGAAACTTATTAAATAGAAAAAATGGAAGAAAAGAAATATTTGGACCTATTGGCCAAAAGGGACATACAGCCCACTGCCATCCGCATCCTGGTATTGCGCACCATGATGCAGGCAGGCCGTTCCGTCTCATTGCTCGACCTTGAAACCATGCTGGATACGGTGGACAAATCCACCATCTTCCGTACCCTTACCCTATTCCTCTCCCATCATCTGATACACAGTATAGATGACGGGACGGGTTCCTTCAAGTATGCCGTGTGCAGCGACAGTTGCTCTTGCGACGTAAGCGACCTGCACACCCATTTCCATTGCGAGAAATGCAACAAAACCTTCTGCTTCACCAACATTCCCACTCCAGTGGTGAAGCTGCCTCAAGGATTTACACTGAACAGCATCAACTATGTACTGAAAGGCATTTGTCCGGACTGTGCAGCAGAAGCCAACCGGGAGGCTTAGTTAAAAAATAAAAATCCATGCAGTCATTCATGTTCTTCTCTATCCTTAAGAAATAACATTGAGACAAACACATGGATACAAAAGCTCTTGTCACTTTATGCCAGAAGGGAAACGGGCAGGCCTTGAGCCTGCTCTACGAAAACTATTCAGAGAAAATGCTGAAAGTATGCCTACGCTATATTCCCGACCCAACGATAGCCCAAGATCTTCTTCACGACGGTTTTGTCATCATATTCACTTCCATTCATTCGCTGCGCAACCCGGAGAAACTGGAATATTGGATGAAAAAGATTATGAGAAACCTGGCACTGCAATACCTCAACCATGCCAATGCCAACCCCACCATCCCATTGACAAATATTCCGGAAGAGGAAGAGCCTGCTGAAAATCCTTTTTGTCCGGATTTCATTTCGTACGATAAGATGCTGGATATAGTGGAGAGCCTTCCGGAGGGCTACTGCAAGGTATTTAAACTGGCAGTACTGGAAGGATTGTCCCACAAAGAAATCGGAGATTTACTGGGTATAGCGCCACACTCCTCTTCCTCCCAATTGTTCCGGGCGAAAATTTTACTTAAAAAGATGCTGGCAGGATACCGTGTATTCATTGTTTTGACAGTATTGCTTCTCTTTCCAACGCTGTATGACTATCTGTACAGAGAGAAAAAGAGTATCAGGGAAAACCGTTTGTCCAAAGTTTCTTCCAGGCAAGCCGGGAGTACGCAACAAACAAAGAAAACCGATACTCCCCGAACCGACGAACAATGCTATACCAAAGAAAATCTGAACAAAAGGGAACGAATCATCCCTCCCGTTCCAGTTTCCACAGAATGGCCCCTTGCCATACCCACAATGAAAGATAGTATCCACAAATATCCCATACCTTCTCCATTCACCGGACAGACCATCACCAACCGACAGATGGCTTTCGTCTTCTCCCCTTCCCTGATGCCGCCAACCCGCAAGAAGAAATCCGGAAAATGGAAGTTGATGCTGGCAGGTTCACTCGGACCGCAACTGGCACAGAACTTATATAAGCTGATTGCCACTCCACATACCGACGGCATTTCAAGTGACTTCCCTCAACAAGTCAGCACGTGGGAAGAGTATTATTCTTATCTGTACACCCGCTATCAGCAGGGTACTCTGGGAAAAGATTCCATCGGACTCATGCAGATTGCCCAGAATAACAGCGGCAGGATTGTTGAGAACCAGCAACATCATGCCCCCATCGTCGTGGGACTCTCTCTCAGCAAGAAATTGAATGAGCGTTGGAGTCTGGAAACCGGATTGCAATATACGCTTCTCAGGTCGGAGTTCACTACCGGCGAAGCATTCCGCATTCAAGACAACCAGAAGTTGCATTATATCGGCATTCCTCTCCGGCTTTCCTACCGTTTCTGGCATTACAAACGTTTCTCCAGTTATGCCACGGCAGGCATGCAGGTGGATATCCCCATAAAAGGGACACTCCAAAGCTTCCATGTCACGGACAGTATTCCACACAAGCTCGACAGCCAGCCGGTAAGTGCTCCCTGGCAGTGGTCGGTCAACACAAGTATAGGCATACAATATCGCCTCACACCCCAGGCAGGCATCTATCTGGAGCCGACTATAAACTATTACATCCCCGACGGCAGCCAACTGCGCACCATCCGAAAGGAACATCCGTTCACATTCACCCTCCCGGTAGGTCTCCGCATTTCCTGGTAAAAAAACGATGCGCCACGCAGTCTTTTACCCGACTGATTATCTATTTATATGGATAATCAAACTCAAGAAGGAACAAAGAACATGCAGAAACGACATACCGACCGGGAAAGCTACTTTGGTGAACAGTCACAGACCAGCAAGAACTATTATATCCCCTACATAAAGGAAGTCATCGGACACATCCCCGATAAAGTGCTGGAAGTGGGCTGTGGAGAGGGAGGCAATCTGCTCCCCTTTGCCAAAGCCGGTTGCCGGGTGATGGGCGTAGACATTGATGCCATGCGAATAGAGCAAGCCAGGACCTTCTTCACCCAAAGGCATCAGCAGGGACAGTTCATTGCCACCGACATTTTCCAGCTTGAGGACAAGGCTACGAATTTTCCCCTGATTCTTCTACACGATGTGATAGAGCATATCAGAGACAAAGAACGGTTCCTCTCCGGCCTACAAAAACATTTGTCTGCCGACGGAGCTGTATTTGTAGGATTTCCCGCCTGGCAAATGCCATTCGGAGGCCACCAGCAGATAGCACACAGCCACATTGTTTCACATTTCCCTTTTCTCCACCTCCTTCCCCGCACTTTATACAGATGGATATTAAGACTATGCGGTGAGCAGGAACACGCAATTACGGAGCTACTGGATATAAAGAGCACCGGATGCACCATCGAACTGTTCAATCGCATCGTCCGGCAAGCCAACTATCAAATCATTGACCGGAGACTGTACCTTATAAACCCACATTATAAAATCAAATTCGGCTTGTCCCCACGAAGGCTCAACGGAGTTATTGCTGCTATCCCGTATATAAGAAACTTCTTTTGTACAAGTTGCTTTTACATATTAAAGAAAGGGACTAAAACTGTTAATCACTACTGATTTCCCAGCTTTAGAATTGATTCCGAACCATCAATTTAAGATTATATATTCAGAAGAAATCATTAATTTTTTGAATAGCTCTGATGAAAGAGTGGGTGTAGAAACCCTCATAAACTAAAAAATCCCCCTCGCTGCAGATGGTTGTAGCGAGGGGGATTTCAATAAAAGAGGAACTTGCACTTCCTCCCTTTTAATGTTTTTACATCGTTACTTGGTTCATTACAGCCTCGTCAGGTGTCGTTCCTATTTCATCGGCAAATAATATGTGGGTGATAGACCCTCTCGGGGTCGGAGTTTCGATTTTAATTCTTTGACCTTGGTACATCTCCGGAATATCAACCAGCTTACATCTATGGGCTTCGTTATTGCCAAAACTGACATAATAGTCTTTCCCTATTACCAGCTTTACAGGTTTACGTTGAGAGAAATGAGTCGGACAAACAGAGCTATCCACTTTTATATCTATCACAAAACCAAGAGCGGATGTTACCTTAGATAGTATATCAATGCTCACATTATAAGCCCCTTTCTCTATCTTGGCTATATTAACACGATTAACACCACAAAGATTAGCCAATTCCTCTTGGGTCATATTTCTCTTCTTGCGAAGAATGGCTAACCGACTACCAATCCGTTCACGTTCTTTCAAAATCTTCTCTGTACATTTTCCTTCGTGAATTTTCATAAATCTGTTGCAGAATTTAAAGTGTTGCCCCCACTTCTAATAGTTATTGGTTTTTGAACAGACAAAAGTAGATATTAATTTTGAATTGTAGCACATTTACTACAACTATTTTCTAAATGAATATAAAAGGTAGGGGGAGTAGAAGAAAAGAAAAAGCCCCTGAATTACTGGAATTCAAGGACTTACAAACTTCTTTTTACTATATCCGTGGAGCTGGAGGGAATCGAACCCTCGTCCAAACGAGGAAATCATAAGCTTTCTACATGCTTATCTTTGCCTAAATTTTCGTGCAGCGGCAGAACCAAAGCCATCAACCGTTGCCTTATCCTCTAAATTTTCACCCGCGCCACGAGGCTGACACGAACTATCCCCGATTTGACTGCACCACTTTATCGGAATGCTTCGGAGCAACAGCTTCCGAGTGATGTCACGTCCCAGCACCTGGTGCCGGGATTAAGCTTCAATCTACTATACTTCGATTAAGCAGCGAGAGCGTAACGAGTTTCGCCAGATAAAATTTTGAGGACTGAGATTAAAGTGCAAATCAACGACGCACTGCATGCTTACTTACCATTTCTGCCCGCTGTCAAATCCAGTCAACCCCATGACTTTGTAACGGTCTGAAATTTAAAAGATTGCGTAACTCATTGCTAAGTAGGGAGGGTGAAAAAGGGATAAATGCTACTTTATTTTTCATCCTCTACCGCTTTCTTTGGCCCAAAGATACATATTCTTTTATTAGCAATCACCATATATTTACAAATATTAGCTAATACTGACTTTTCGTGATAAAAACAATAATCTTCCATACATAGAATATGTGCACCCCATTGTCATCAATGTTCAAACAGCTACCAAAGCCAGTATCCGTTGACGGAATTACCCCCTGCAAGAGGGAATATCTATCTTCTGTAATGGATATTTGCACAAAAGAGATGGGAAGTTAACGGAAAAAGTCTCTGAAGTTAACTGAAAAACCGGAAAGAATTAAGGAAGCAATCTATCCCAAACTTTGGTTTTTCCATACCCAGCCTTGAGATGTCTAAACCAAGGTTTGGTTTAGACATCCCAAGGTTGAAAAGAAAGTTCTTCCGTACAAGCAACAATTCCGCCAACAGATTCCTATTATATAAATACACCCTCGTTTAACAGATGTAGCCGTAATACTTGTATACACCGCGATTGCATCTACTTTTCAGGTTATTATAGTGTTCTTTCTTTTTAAAAGTGAATGATATGTTTCGTCTAATAATGATTTGAATTCCCCGGTAGCGTCTTGGAGGATATTTTTAGTAAGAGGAAGACCCTTCGGACAATAAAAGCCGATACTTCGGACTATTTTATCCCTTTATTTCACACATTAGCCGTATTTTTGTCAACAAAAGAAACAATAATAACCAAGAGATTTTTAGAACATATCATGAAGAACCTTATTGCCCTAACCCTGCTGCTTGGAGGAAGCACACTGCTCTGCGCACAAAAGCCTGCCAAAACACCGGCAACCTACAAGCCGGTGAAAAGTGAAATGTACCGCAAAGGTTGGATAGACTTCAACAAAAACGGAGTGAAAGACGTGTACGAAGACCCCTCCGCCCCGCTCGAAGCACGCATCGAAAACCTGCTGCAACAGATGACGCTGGACGAAAAGACCTGCCAAATGGTCACCCTCTACGGCTACAAACGCGTACTGAAAGACGACCTCCCCACCCCCGAATGGAAAGAGCTGCTCTGGAAAGACGGCATCGGCGCCATCGACGAACACCTGAACGGCTTCCAGCAATGGGGGCTGCCTCCCTCGGACAATGCCTACGTCTGGCCCGCCTCGCGCCACGCCTGGGCACTGAACGAGGTGCAACGGTTCTTTGTGGAAGATACCCGTCTCGGCATCCCCGTAGACTTTACCAACGAAGGCATACGCGGCGTGGAAAGCTACCGCGCCACCAACTTCCCCACCCAACTGGGACTGGGACATACCTGGAACCGTGAACTGATTCGCCAAGTAGGACTCATCACCGGACGCGAAGCCCGCATGCTGGGCTACACCAACGTCTACGCCCCCATCCTCGACGTAGGACGCGACCAGCGCTGGGGACGCTACGAAGAAGTTTACGGCGAATCTCCCTACCTCGTAGCCGAACTGGGCATCGAAATGGTGCGCGGCTTGCAGCACAACCACCAAGTGGCCGCCACCGGCAAGCACTTTGCCGCTTACAGTAACAACAAAGGCGCCCGCGAAGGCATGGCACGCGTGGACCCGCAAATGTCGCCGCGCGAAGTGGAGAACATACACATCTACCCCTTCAAACGCGTCATCCGGGAAGCTGGCATGCTGGGCGTAATGAGTTCGTACAACGATTACGACGGCATCCCCGTGCAGGGCAGCTACTACTGGCTCACCACCCGCCTGCGTGGCGAAATGGGATTCCGTGGCTACGTCGTATCCGACAGTGACGCCGTAGAATACCTCTACACCAAGCACGGCACCGCCAAAGACATGAAAGAAGCCGTCCGCCAAAGCGTGGAAGCCGGGCTGAACGTACGCTGTACCTTCCGCTCGCCCGACTCCTTCGTCCTTCCCCTCCGCGAACTGGTGAAGGAAGGCGGACTGAGCGAAGAAGTCATTAACGACCGTGTGCGCGACATCCTCCGGGTAAAGTTCCTCATCGGTCTGTTCGATGCCCCCTACCAGACAGACCTTGCCGGTGCCGACCGTGAAGTGGAAAAAGAAGAGAACGAAGCCATCGCCTTGCAGGCATCCCGCGAGTCCATCGTTCTGCTGAAGAATGCCGGTGAGCTGTTGCCCTTAGACATCAACTCCACCAAGAAGATTGCCGTCTGTGGTCCCAATGCCAATGAAGAAGGCTACGCGCTGACCCATTACGGCCCACTTGCCGTAGAAGTGACCACTGTGCTGGAAGGCATTCAAGAAAAGACAAAAGGCAAGGCAGAGGTGCTCTACACCAAAGGCTGCGACCTGGTGGACGCCCACTGGCCCGAAAGTGAAATCATAGACTATCCGCTGACCGACGACGAACAAGCCGAGATAGACAAAGCCGTAGAAAATGCCCGTCAAGCTGATGTTGCCATCGTAGTATTGGGCGGCGGACAACGCACCTGCGGCGAAAACAAATCGCGTACCAGCCTCGACCTGCCCGGCCGGCAGTTGCAACTGCTTCAAGCCATACAAGCCACGGGCAAGCCCGTCGTACTGATACTCATCAACGGACGCCCGCTCTCCATCAACTGGGCAGACAAGTTCGTCCCCGCTATCCTCGAAGCCTGGTATCCCGGCTCCAAAGGCGGAACAGCCCTGGCCGACATCCTCTTCGGCGACTACAACCCCGGTGGAAAGCTGACGGTGACCTTCCCCAAGACCGTAGGGCAAATCCCCTTCAACTTCCCCTGCAAACCTTCTTCACAGATAGACGGCGGTAAGAATCCGGGACCTACGGGCAACATGTCACGCATCAACGGAGCACTCTACCCCTTCGGTTACGGCTTGAGCTACACCACCTTCGAGTACTCCGACCTCGACATCACCCCCCGAGTCATCACCCCGAACGAGTCTGCCACCGTCCGCCTGAAGGTGACCAACACCGGCAAACGTGCCGGAGATGAAGTAGTGCAGCTCTATATCCGCGACGTACTGAGCAGCATCACCACCTACGAAAAGAATCTTGCAGGCTTCCAGCGCATCCACCTCGAACCGGGCGAAGCCCAGGAGCTGTCCTTCACCATCGACCGCAAGCACCTGGAGCTTCTGGACGCCGACATGAAATGGGTGGTGGAACCCAGCGACTTCGTGCTCATGGCCGGCGCCTCTTCCGAAGACATCCGCCTGAACGGAACGCTGACCGTAGAAGACTACCAGACCCGTGCCAAAGCCATTGAAGCCCAAAAACCAGCAAAGCGTGTGAGTGCCAGCACCAACCCAGAGGATGCCGAAAACGTGCTCGACGAAAAAATCAATACCGCATGGCAAGGAAATAAGGGAGATTATATTACCTTTGCCTTGAAGAACGGAGCCAAGGTAGATAAAGTTGCCATTGCCTTTACACGTGACAACAACCTGCCGGCAACCTTCGAAATCCAGCTCTCGGGCGGTGGCGGACAGTTCCTCACCGTATATTCGGGCACCGTCAGCGAATACGGCAAACTGATTTCCTATCCGTTCAAAGGCACTACCGCCAGCGACCTCCGCATCGTGCTGAACGATGACCGCGTCAGTATTGCCGAAGTTAAATTTTAATGTGCTAATGTGCCAATATGCTAATGTACCAATGACCATGCAGCATATACAGCGCAGCCAATTAGCACATTAGCATATTGGCACATTAACACATTAAATTAATGAAAACACTTCTTTTCTGTATGCTCGGATTAGGTTTGACAGCATGTGGCTCTTCTCCAAAGGGCACTAACGGTGACCAGGACGAACTCGCCATGCTAATAGGTACTTACACGAATGGCTCAAGCAAGGGTATCTATACCTTCCGCTTTAATCAGGAGACGGGAACAGCCGTTCCGCTCAGTTCAGCGGCATTGCCCAATCCCTCCTACCTCGTCCCCTCGGAAGATGGCGAATTTGTCTATGCCGTCAGTGAAATGAACGACAGCACAGCAGCCCTCAGCTCCCTTGCCTTCGACCGGGAAACGGGAGAACTGCGCCTGCTGAACACCGTTCCCACCTTCGGCGCCGACCCCTGCTACGTGGCCACCAATGGCCGGGAAGTGTTGACTGCCAACTACAGCGGTGGAACCATGTCCGTCTTTCCTTTACAGAAAGACGGCACTTTGGCTCCTGCAGACACGCTCTTTCAAGGCTCTGCCACCGGTCCCGACGCCATACGGCAAGCCACTCCCCACATCCATTGCACGGTCTTTTCACCGGACGGAAAGTATATCTTCGCCACCGACTTCAGTGCCGACCGCATCCTGCGCTTTGTGATGCACCCCGACGACCCTATTCCTCATGCTTCTCTGGAAGCCGTTGGCATTGAGGCAGATTCCGGCCCGCGCCATCTGACATTCAGCCCTAACGGGAAGTTTGCCTATCTCATCACCGAACTGTCCGGTAAGGTCATTGCCTTCAGTTACGACGACGGCTGCCTGGAACAGATACAGACTATCACAGCCGACACCGTAGCCGCCCGTGGAAGTGCAGACATCCACCTCAGTCCGGATGGGAAATACCTCTACGCCAGCAACCGTCTGAAAGAAGACGGCATCGCCATCTTTGCCGTGAATCCCGAAAATGGGACCTTGGCAAAGGTAGGTTATCAGCCCACCGGCATCCATCCCCGCAACTTCAACATCACGCCCAACGGTAAATACTTGCTTGCCGCCTGCCGCGACAGCAATGTCATTCAGGTATACAAACGAAACGAAGTTACCGGACTCTTGGAAGATACTCATCAGGACATTGTAGTCGACATGCCGGTTTGCGTACAGTTCGTCAGCTCTGTTAATAATTTATAAAGCAATATTTAGCAAAGATAACTTCATTAACTTTGTCCCTTAGCTAAATCAGTCTAAACGAATGTACATTATGAAGAAGAATATATTGATGCTCTCAGCTCTGTTCTTGTCTATCACTGCCCTGGCGCAAACAGACGTAACCACCGGTGTGATGCGTGGCAAAGACTACGGAGTGACCTATATGTTACCCAAAACAGAAATAGAAATCGTATTGCAAGCCACCAAACATACTTACACTCCCGGAGAATTTTGCAGATATGCCGACCGCTATCTGCGTCTCAACAACGTGTCTGCCGAACCCGAGGAGTTCTGGACACTGGATAAGATAGAAACCCGCATAGCCGGTGTACCGGATAAGGACAACGTCTATTTCGTGAAGATGAAAGACAAGACCGTAGCACCCCTTATGGAGCTTACCGAAGACGGAATTGTCCGCTCCATCAACATTCCGTTCAGCGGTAAGCCTGCTGCCAAGACGCCCGAAGCCAAAGCCACCGAAAGCAGCATTGACCCACGCAGTTTTCTGACGGAAGAAATACTGATGTCCAACTCCAGTGCCAAGATGGCCGAGCTGGTGGCTAAGGAAATATACAGCATCCGCGAAAGCAAGAATGCCCTCCTGCGCGGCGAAGCAGACAATATGCCCAAGGACGGCGCCCAACTCAAGCTGATGCTTGACAATCTGAACCAGCAGGAAACGGCTATGACGGAAATGTTCTCGGGCAAAATAAAGAAAGAACCCAAGACATTCACCATCCGGCTGACGCCTAAAGAGATGAAAGATGAAGTGGCTTTCCGTTTTTCCCGAAAGCTGGGAGTGGTGGCCAATAATGACCTTGCCGGTGAACCGTATTATATCAGCGTCACCGACCTCAAAAGTCCCGATGTATCTGCCACCGAGGAAGGCAAAAAGAAAGTGGACGGTGTAGCCTATAACCTTCCGGGCAAGGCACAAGTGACATTGGTGTATAACAATAAGAAATTGTTTGACGACCAACTTCCCATTACCCAATTCGGCACCGTAGAATACCTCGCACCGGTACTGTTCAACAAGAATTCTACCATCAAAGTGCTGTTTGATACGGCAACGGGAGGATTGATAAAAGTGGATAGGGAATAAAGGAATTCTAATTCCGGATTGTCAACTGGATAAATCCATCCTTACGCAACTGCATTACGTAGGCGGTGACCCGGGGAATATAATTCTCTTCCTCCCCAAAGTGCCTGGCAAGTAGATAGATGATTTCGCGCACGGTACGATGTCCATCTATCAGATTCCAGACAGCTGTACCGTGTTCTTCCAGCCTCACATGGATGTCAGGAGACATCCCCTTCGGCAATAAAAAACGACGCATCCATTCGTATTTAAACCGTGGGTAGGCGAGTACGGCGCACTCACCTTCCCATTCGGTTGTTATATGTCCACAGCGGACCGGAACAGCGTCCAACAGACTTACTTTTCCTTCGGGTATTTCCATCATACGGTATCCGCTTTTCCTATTATTTCTGAATATTAGGCTCTTCCAGCTTATAACCATACTTCTTGTCTGCCTTCTTCAGCAGTAGAGCCACTATAAGGGACAAGCAGGCAATACCGGTAAAAATGCACATAGGCACCGTATAGTCATACATATTCGTTCCATCTGGTTTCTTGCCGGATATACAATAGGCATCAAGCACCCACCCTATCAATGTGGGAATACCCCAAAGACCGATATTCTGGATAAAGAAAATCAATGCGTATGCCGTACCCAACTGGCTTACCGGGAATATCTTGGCCACAGCCGGCCACATGGCAGAAGGTACCAGCGAGAAAGCGATACCCAAAATTATCATCAGCACAATAGCTACCAGCCAATAGTTTATATCGGGAATAGCATAAATGAAATGCACACATATCAGCATGGCCGAGCCCAGCAGCATGATAGATGCGGACTTGCCCCGCTTGTCAATGAAACCACCAAAGACCGGAGTCAGAATCAGCGCTCCCAATGCCGGAAGTCCGGCAAATGTACCGGCCACATTCTCATTGATACCGTATTTGATAATCATCAACTCGGAAGCAAACTTCTGGAATGGGAATACACAAGAGTAGAACAATACACACAGCAATGCTATCAGCCAGAAACCGGGATTGACCAGAATATTCTTCACATCCTTAAAAGAGAACTTCTCTTCCTCATCTTCCGTACCGGCAGCAATGGCAGCAGCTTCCATCTGTTTGTCCAGCTTCTTGTCCATCACTGCAAAGACGAAGAAAGCAATCATACCGCCCAACAACAGAACCAAACCCAACAACACCGGTGTGGAAATACCGAAAGCGCGGGCCAAAGGAATGGCTACGGCATAACCGGCTTGCGAACCGATACGTGCTAAAGCGACTTGTACCCCCATAGCCGTGGCAAGCTCTTTCCCCTTAAACCACTTGGCTATGATTTTGGAAACTGTAATACCGGCGACCTCCGCTCCTACTCCAAAAATGGAATAACCGGCAAAAGCAACAAACACACCCGTTTTATAGCCAAATATTTCATTGATTCCGAATAAAGTCGCGTCGGCACCGGCAAGTCCCGTCATTGCATAGTATTCAAGTGCTGTACCACCTACCATCAGGATAGTTGCCAGCTTTCCGGTGAAACGGATACCAAAGCGGTCGAGGATTAATCCTCCCCAAATCAACATCAGGAAAAAAACATTCAGAAAACTATAACCACCGGTAAAGAATCCGAAATCGGTACTCGACCAAGCCAAGTCCGTTTCCAACATTGTCTTCAACGGTGCTACCACGTCGTTTACATAATAAGCTGCCATCATCGTGAAGGCAACAATCACCAATGCCCCCCAACGGGTAGCCTTGGAATCATTCAATTTAAGTTTGAGTTGTTCTGTCATTGTACTATTTGGATTTCAATTTATTAATCAGATTGCATAAATTGCTGACAAAGGTAAATAAATACTTCATCAAAACGAAAAAAGGCTGACACCTTTTCAGTATCAACCTTTCTCTTATTTTTCCAAGCGGGAGTCATCCGCAATATCCTTATCTTATTCTGCTGCAGGGGCTTCTGCTGCAGGAGCAGGAGTTTCAGCCGGAGTTGTAGCTGCAGGGGCCTCCGATTGCGGAGCTTCTGTACCTACGGGCATGTTATAAGGATTAGTTTTTTCTTCTTGTTGCGCCTGTTCCAGAATCACATCACCGCCCTTGCCTGTGGAAGAAGGAATAGTGTAAGCAGAAACAATACTGAAGACTACCATGACAGCTGCCAGAGTCCAGGTTGCTTTTTCCAAAAAGTCCGTAGTCTTGCGCACACCCATAATTTGGTTGGATGATGAAAAGCCTGATGCCAGACCACCTCCTTTAGAATTTTGAATCAATACAATGAAGCACATCAGCACAGATGCAATCAGCATTAAGATAACTAATAATAAATACATTTTGTTATTTTGATTTAGCGTTAATAATCAATTTCTCCAAAAATCTGATTTGGTCTGCAAAGTAAGCATTTTTTTTTGGATAATTCAAACTTAATTTTTTAATAATTTCAAGCGCCTTGTCATATCGGTGCTGTTTTATATAGATTTTGGCTAAAGTTTCCGTAAAACAGCTATCGTCCAACTCTTCCGTTACCGGCGATACTGAGGGTTCTTCCTCTTCTTCAGTCTCTTCCTCCTTCTCTACAAGAAACTCCCTTCTCGTATCCGAGGCATCCGAAGACTCACTCTTTTGGATAAAGTCATCTATCAATTCATGCCCGCGCAGTTTAGGCACTTCCGACTCATCTTCTGCATCCACACCGGGTTCTTCCTGCATTAAATAGGCCGTATAATCCACCGCATAATCCAGCTCCGTATGCTGTGAATGCTCTTCGGGAACAGTAGCCAGAAATGCGTCAATCAAGGAAAGGGTACGGTCCACACTCGGCTCTTTCTCCAAATCGCCGGAAAACAGCGACGAGACCTTCCGGGATTTCAAAGTATAGCGGTCACCCTCTATAAAGTAAAACAGCACACGACGGTCTGCCACATACAACACAGCCTTGCGCAACTCCGCGCCAAAGTTGATGTCGTGCAGCAGATAGAGGTTTTTCAGATAGAGCAAACGGAGCGACTGGAAATAAGGATAGCGTGCCACCAATGTGCGAAGCTCGTACAAAGTATCCCTATTCAGCGTCTCGGGATGCTGAATCCATTGTTGCAAATGGGTAGGCGTCATGAGTTTACCAGTTAGCTACAGTTGCATTGAAAATCTGTTCGGCAATGTCTTTCACCATCAAGGTTATCAGCTGGTCCTGCACTTCGGTCAGCAATTTTGAGGAATCATAGGTCTGGAAAGCCGAGAACTGCTGTTCAAAGTCCTCCTCATGGTTCGTGTTATTGGTGTAGCGCACGTTGACAGTCAGCGTCACCTTCACCTTCGAAGAGTAGCCGCTGGCATCCACCGATTCATTATATTGATTGTAGCCGGTTATTTCTCCGTCTATTTCCAGGTCTCCTCCGGAATTCACCAGTTGCAGGCGAGTCTGCTGAATGAACATATCCTTCATTTTCTGGTTAAATTCTGTTGCCAGCGGTGCATATACATACTCTGCCCGGTTCTGGAAATCGGCAATGGAAATCGTTTTTACCTTTGTATAGTCGATAGAGCTTATCGGAGCAAGTCCCAACTTCATACTACATGAATTCACCAGAAATAACAAGCTTACCAACAAGGAAGCAAATGCCGCTTTTTTAATCCAATCCATATTCTTTTATCTTTCTGTATAACGTACGCTCAGAGATATTCAAATCCTGAGCCGCACTCTTACGCTTGCCGTGATGTTTTTCAAGCGCCTTACGTATCATTTCTTTCTCCACTTCATCCAGGGAGAGTGACTCCTCCACATATTTTTCCGTATCCTGGAAATCATCGTCCACCGGAGTAACCGGCTTTACCGAAGGATGTATAATGGTGGGGACACTGGATGTTACCGGAGGTACCACCGCCGGAGTAGCCGGCGTATAGTAGGCCGATGTGGCAACCGCCGGATTGGCTACCGTTCCCCTTTCAGCCATAATCTCATGCACCAGCTTTTTCAAGTCCGTTACATCCTGGCGCATATCAAACAGAACCTGGTAGAGAATTTCCCGTTCACTCCCGAAGCTCTTGTCCTCCTTCACTCCAAACAAGGCAGGCAGGCGCTGCATATTGTTCTGCTCAGGCAGATAGCCCTTCAGTATGGATGCATTGATTTCACGATTGGTCTCAATGATGGATATCTGCTCGGTGATATTCTTCAACTGGCGCACATTACCCGGCCATGAGTAGCCCAGCAACACTTGCTTGCCGTCTTCCGTCAGCTGAATGGCAGGCATACGGTACTTTTCTGCAAAGTCCGAAGCAAACTTTCGGAACAGCAGCACCACGTCTTCACCGCGTTCGCGCAATGGAGGGACCTGAATAGGAACTGTGTTCAAACGGTAATACAAGTCTTCACGAAAACGTCCGTCAGCAATGGCTTGTGTCAAGTTTACATTGGTAGCGGCAACAATACGCACATCGGTCTTTTCCACCTTAGAAGAACCTACTTTGATGAATTCACCGCTCTCGAGCACACGCAACAAGCGTGCCTGGGTAGGCAAAGGCAATTCGCCGACTTCATCAAGGAAGATTGTTCCGCCGTTGGCCTCACCGAAATACCCCTTCCGTTCGCCGATAGCCCCGGTAAATGCGCCCTTCTCATGACCGAACAGTTCCGAGTCAATCGTCCCTTCGGGAATGGCTCCACAGTTCACGGCAATGTACTGTCCATGCTTGCGCCGGCTGTACTGGTGTATTATCTGCGGAAAGCTCTCCTTTCCCACACCACTCTCTCCGGTAATCAGTACAGACAAGTCGGTGGGCGCTACCTGGATAGCGATATCAATGGCACGCATCAGCGCTTCATTGTTGCCGATAATGCCGAAACGTAATTTTACTTGTTGTATTTCCGCTTTTGTCATTCTACAAATCTTCTTCTACACTATCGAGTTTCAGTTTGTCGCTATCGTCACGTTTCTCGTAATATTGCTTGCGCAGCGGATTTGCATGTGCCTCTTTCTCACGCTGGCGGTTACGGAACACATCTATTGCCACATAGATAGCCTGCCGGAATGAATCTTCAGAGGCGATTCCTTTCCCGGCAATATCGTAGGCCGTGCCATGAGCAGGCGAAGTGCGTATCACCGGCAAGCCGGCAGTATAGTTCACGCCCTCGTCCATAGCCAATGCCTTGAACGGTGCCAGCCCCTGGTCGTGATACATGGCCAGGATACCATCAAAATGGGTAAAGTTATCTGAGCCCATAAACCCGTCTGCCGGATAAGGACCATAGCAAAGCATACCCTTAGCAGCCATTTCGTTGATGGCCGGAATGATAATCTCCTGCTCTTCAGTTCCCAGCAATCCGCCGTCTCCTGCATGCGGATTCAGCGAAAGCACTGCAATACGCGGTGCGCTGATAGCAAAATCCTGCTTCAAGGAGCGGTTGAATATCTTCAGTTTTTCTTGTATCAGTTCTTTGGTGATGCTTCCGGCTATCTCTTTAACGGGAATATGTCCGGTCACCAATGCTACCCGGAAGTCATCTTTCATCAGAATCATAAGGGCCTTCTCGCCATCTCCTAATTTTTGCTCTATATACTCCGTATGTCCGGGGAAGGCAAACTCCTCCGACTGGATGGTATGCTTGTTGATGGGAGCTGTGACAATCACGTCTATCATTCCCTCCTTATATTCCTCAATGGCTTTTTCCAGTGCACCAAGTGCAGCTTTACCAGCTTCAACGTCAGGTTTAGAGAACTCAACCTTTACTTCATCATCCGTACAGTTCACTACACTCAAGCGATTGGGAACCGCTTCGGAGGCGGAGTTGACGATACTGAAGTTGGTAGGCAAGTCCAATGATTTACGATGATAAGCTGCCACTTTAGGCGAACCGTAGATAATCGGCGTGCACAATTCCAGCATCACCGGGTCTGCAAACGTCTTTAAAATCACTTCATACCCTACACCATTAATGTCGCCTTGTGTAATGCCGACTCTTATTTTGTTGTCTTCCATTTTTATTACTTATTATTAGTAGTATCTTTTGAGGTTACGCCTACCGGAATTTCCGCACCTTCCTGCTTGCTGCCGGGCAGTTTCAAGGTATAGAGCGAAGCCTCCATCTGACGTACCAGATTACGTTTCATTTTATCAGGTGAATAAATAAATATTTCAGATACGATAATACGCTGATTGGCCTTGTCCAAACGTACATGCGATACGAACGGACCGCCCATGAAGTCACCCTTTATGCGCCACAAGCCGCGGGCCTCCAGTGCATAGTCTCCCTGCACACTGATGGGGCGTACATCGGTCATCAGAGAATCCGTCGACATATACATGCCTTCACGGGCACCAGGGATATTAACCTTCATCACGGAATCGCGTTTATGAACAAAATATTCTTTAGTAAACGTATCCTTATCCGTATAAGGATAAGAGTAGATTACAAAGTTCTGGTCGCCGGTAGCTGCATTCGTACCTGCCCAGAAGAAGTTCTCACCCTCCTTGGTAGATGTCAGTTCGCCCGGCACCCATACATCGCAATCGAACTGGCTTTTCACCTTCGTTGCTATATAGTCGCTATGCTTGTCCTTCAATACTGAAATCTGACGATTCATTTCCGCATGGGTAAAGAAATCGATGATTACCTGCCTATTCTCCTCCACAAATTTCTCGAACGAAGCCTCGTCCGGTGCCTGAATAGTGAGAATAGACTGAGGAGCAGCATATACATTCCTTGCATACTTGAATTTAGGCTGGGTATAGAGGTCCTTGTTCACATCGACAATAATGATATTGCGAATCAGTTTTAAAGTGGCATCATAATTGGAAGGGGCAGTATACATGATTCGGAATGAACGTTCTGACTGGGGAAGCCCCGGAACATCAGAATCAAGCACATCGAAAAGCGCCCTACCGGCAGGACGTTCCCACAAGCCGGGCTCCACCACTACCAGAACTTCATACGCACGACCACTGGAGGTCGGAGTAAACACACCCTTTTTACCACCACCGCAAGCGGAAAAAAGTGTCAGTACGAGAACCATACTTAAATAAAACAAGTGCTTTCTCATATCTCTATCATTTTAGTTTTTCACAAAGCTACGAAGAATGCGTAATATCCTCCCTACCTAAGTTAATAATTTATATTAATTCTTCTTTATTCTCCTCCTGCTTGGCAGTGGACAACATGCCACAAGCGGCAAATATATCCTCTCCACGCGATGACCGTATAGTGGTAAACAGACCGTGCGAAGTCAGATAATCACGGAACGCAGTCATGGTTTCCATATCAGCCCCTTCAAGATTCACTCCAGGTATGGCATGAAAACGAATCAGGTTAATCCGGCAGTCCAGCCCGCGTAGCAGCTTCAGAAGTTCCTTTGCATACGGTAACGAGTCATTCACTCCTTTGAAAACAATATATTCAAAAGATAGTCTGCGCTGTTTGCTAAAATCATAGTTTCTTAACAATTCCACAATCTCCGTGATGGAGAACGCCTTCTCTGCCGGCATCAGTTCGCGGCGTTGCAAAGGTATCGGCGAATGAAGGCTGATAGCCAGATGGCAGTCCGATTCCTCAATAAAACGCTGCAAGCCCTTCTTCAATCCCACAGAAGAAAGTGTAACACGCTTGGGACTCCACGCATACCCATAAGAGGCGGTCATTATTTCCAGCGCTTTCAATACCTCGTCCAGATTATCAAGTGGTTCACCCATGCCCATCATTACCACATTGGTAAGCTTGTCCCTTTCGGGCAACGAATTGATTTGATTAATAATCTGGTTGGATGTCAGATTGGCAGTAAAACCTTGTTTGCCGGTCATACAGAACTTGCAATTCATCTTACAGCCCACCTGCGAGGAGACACAAAGCGTAGCCCTGTCTTCGTCGGGTATATAGACAGCTTCCACGAAATGCCCCTCGCCTGCCCGGTACAAGTATTTCACCGTACCGTCTACAGAGCGCATGGCATCTACCGGCGCTTCGGCACCTACCTCATAGATTTCTTTCAGCAATTCCCGATGCTTCAACGAAAGATTGCTCATTTCGTCTATAGAAGTCACCTTCTTGTCATACAGCCAGGAAGCTATCTGCTTGGCAGAGAAACCGGGCATTCCCAGATTCTTCACCACATTCTGCAATTCAGAGAGCGTCAAGCCCAATAGAGGTCGTTTCTGCATATCGTTTTTCATTAAAAACAAAACTCTTTCAAGAATGCAAAGGTAGGAATAAAGTTGCACAAAGACAACGGAGAGTATAGAAAATGAAATGTACAGAGAATGAAAAAGCCGCCCGGGAGTACCGAACGGCTTTTCAATATGGGTTTTCTATTCTTAGAAGAATAAATAACGTTGGTCTTTTACGTTGGCTTTCAGATACAAGTCACTGATGAACTGGCTTGCCATGCGTGCATGCATGTTAGCCAAGTTAGCCTCTTCAGTTTCCTTGTTGAATGTTTCGTTCAGCTTCTCTTTTGCATAAGGTTGCAGAACGAATACACCACCATTACCCTTGATAGGAGCACTCAGCTTGTTCACTTCGGCAATAGAAGCGTATGCGCCTACCAGAGGTTCGCTGCTACGCAATGCCGGGATATAGGCAGGAGCAGAGAAAGTAACGTGCTTTACAGAATCACTAACAGCATTTGCCATATTCTTGTACTGCTCGAACGAAGTTGCATTGGCAGCCTTCATATCAGCCATAATCTTCTCTGCTTTCTTGTCACGGAGAATTTCAGCTCTCAACTGGTCCTTTACCAAAGCCAGTGGGCGATAACCTTCAGGAACAATACTTGCAACACCTACTACCAGCATACGGTCGCTCTCGCCACATTCGTACAAACCGGAAACTTCACCGGCTTTTGCCTCAAACGCCCATTTCAAAGCATCTTTGGTTCCTCTGATACCACCGATACCATGTTCAGAGCTGTACAAGTCGGCTCTATCCAGCAACTTGTAACCGGCATCTTCCGCATTGGCAATCATTTTCTCTAAAGTATTGTTTGCAGCGATGAACTGGCTAAACTCATTGTATGCCTTGCTGTAAGTTTCCTTGCTGAATTCTACCGGACGCTTGATAACGGCTACCTTATATTTATCCTTGACAGCCTTCTTGTTGGTTACTTGCAAAATGACATTTGCTTGTCCCAACGCCAGATTGGTCAGTTCGTTCTGTCCCAAAGTTGTGACAGCGGTAATGTATTTCAAGTTGTCACCGTCAATCTGTGCGCCTTCGTAGTTAGCAGAAGAAATCCAGGTAGGCTCACCGGTCTGACCGTACTTCTTCGCAATTTCAGCAAAGCTGGCACCACCCTTAATAGCATTGTAGATGCTGTCGGCTAAAGTCTTCGTCTTTTCAGCATCTTCGGCAACTACCTGAATCTGACGGAACTCGATAGAGTCCGGCATAGCAGCAGTAGCCAATTTCTTGAAAGAGTTAAGAGTATTGTCCGATACGTTATAATAAGGTCCGAATACACCACCCACCGCAACAGAATCCAAACGGGCTGTCACATCAGCAGGCAGAGACTTAGTAGTGTAGAACAAGTCTGTATAAGGAGCTTCGGAACCGGTAGAACGGATGAAGGTAGTATAGTCAGAAGGATTGGCAGTAAGTTGTTCGGTGTATTCTTCCATTTCCTTCTGGAGAGCAGCTCTGTCTTCTGCACTTGCAGTAACTTGCACATCAATGAACTTGATATTGCGAGTTTCCACATATTGCTTGAACTGTTCTTTCTTCTTGTCGTATGCAGCCTTCAAATCAGAATCCTTGATAACGATGGTAGAGTCAACGATAGAAGAATAGGGAACTGCAGCAAGCAGCAGGTCTGACTGCTCTACTCTTGCATCAAAAGCGTCCTGAGCTTCTACCGGGTTGGAGAAAAGAGATTTTGTAATCAAAGCCTGATACTTCTCCTGAAGACGTGCCTGGATAAGAGACTTTTCGAGGAAAGACCAGAACTTGTACATGGATTCATAGTATTCTGCATATTGTGAAGGCATCTGCGCCTTATTCATTTTTGAATAGTCCACCAAGAACTTCTTCAACATATCCTTATCAAACGCACCGGTCTGAGGATTACGGAACGGAGTCTGTTGCAGCATCGGATGCACACCGGCATTAATGATAGCCTGAATCTCAGCCTTCGATACAACCAGACCGAGTTTCTTTGCTTCCTTTTCAATCAGCTTATTATTGACGTATGTTCTCCATACTTCATCTTTGATTTGGTTTGTCTGCTCATCGCTCAATGCACTGTTGCCACTGGAGAACTTGATGACTTCTGTATATTCTTCTACCAATGCTTGAAAATCCTGAGCGGAAATTGATTCCCCGTTCACTTCACCTACGTCTTGTGACTGGTGTGGCTGAAGCACTTTCCACGCGTCACCTGCGATGAAAGCAAACAGCGCCAAACCAATAACAATCACCAATAAAGGTCCTTTAGACCGAATGTTTTGTAATGTTGCCATTTTAGTTAATATGATTTATTTGTTTATTATTATTTTCCTAACACGTTCATTTTAGCGCACGAAGATACAAAAAATGCTAATACGCATCCATTTATTCTTTAAAAAATTATGCCTAAATGAAATTATTCAATGACTTTCAGTCTTACCAACTCAATTTTAGTGGCTGTTACCTTGATTATTTTAAACTGATAATTATCCACTTCAATCACTTCATGCAGCTTCGGGAAACTTTGATAACGGTTCAGAATCAGACCGCCCACTGTCAGATAATCATCCGATTCCGGCAGGTCGAGCCCGAAAGTCTCATTTACCTTTTCTATTTCCAGACGGGCCGAAAGCACATATTCACGTTCACCCAGCTGCTTACATACATAGGACGTATTATCATGCTCATCCTCAATATCGCCGAAAATTTCTTCCACCAAATCCTCCAAAGAGACGATACCCGCCGTACCACCGAATTCGTCCACCACTACAGCAATCGTTTTTTTCTGCTGCATGAACAGTTTCATCAGTTTGTGGGCCGACATCGTTTCGGGTACAATAGGCACTTCCTTCACGTTATTCCTCCAGTCCACCGGATTCCTGAACATCTCCGACGAGTGAATATATCCCACCACATTATCTATATTTCCATCATATACTATGATTTTGGAAATACCCGACTCCACAAAAAGACATTTCAATTCTTCCAATGTAGTGGTCAGATCTACAGCTACCACCTCTGTACGCGGTACAATACAGTCGCGTATCTTTATATTCGAAAAGTCAAGCGCATTTTGGAATATCTTTACCTCTGCATCCAGTTCTTCTTCACTTTCCGCATTCTCTATGCTCGACTGGATGAAGTAATCCAAATCCACTTTGCCAAAAGCCTTGGCCGACGCCTCCTTGTTTACTTTCATCCCAAATATCCGAAGGAACAGATACGACAATCCCGATGCAAACTTTGAAACAGGAAACAGAATGACATAACATATGAATAAAGGAATGGCACATACCCTCAGCATCAGATTGGGATTGATTTTAAACAAAGTCTTCGGCAAGAACTCACCGGTTACCAAAATAATAAGAGTGGAAATTACAGTCTGCACCAACACCATTACAAAATGATTGGAAATAATTCCGGCAAGAAGATTCACCTCTATGATTTGTGCCATCAAGATACCATAAATGACAAGCGCAATGTTATTGCCCACGAGCATGGTCGAGATAAAGTTGTTCGGGTTGCGAAGGAAATAGGAAATGATACTGGAAGTGACGCCTGACTTCCTTTCCATCTCAAAACGCAGTTTATCTACGGAAACAAAGGCAATCTCCATTCCTGAAAAGAAAGCGGAGAAAGCCATGGTTATCAATAAAAAAATAACGGTATCCATTTTATCAATTTATGGTATCAGTCTGCAAGCTGTCTGCTGCGGCAGCTTCCTCGTCAACATAGAAGATGCCCTCCGGCTTGCGAATCGTGTAAACGGTCATCTGCTGGTTGGATTCAAAGCCATGTCCCGTAATGATACGGTCAGGCTGTTCGATACGGATAAACTCATCCGAATAAATTCTTTGTGTCCGCTGGTCCCAATACAGCAGCTCTGTATCAAACTGCTCACCTTTCAAATTCTGTATATGCACATTCCCCATCAGTTTCCATAACTCTTCCTTATTAAAGAAGTAGGCTGTATCAGCCTTGATACTCGCCTCCACTTGGAAGATAGAGTCGAACTTCTCCAAATAGACCCCCTTTTCAAAAGCCCAGTAAGGAGGATTCTTCCGGTCAAAGACCAGCCACTCTTCCGTATTGATGCGGTAACGCGTTACACCGGAATCAGAAACCAGTGTAGTCACCCCGCGGGTATCCATCACTGCCATAGAGTCACGCTCGGTAATGGCATCTCCCAGCTCCTTCTTCTTCCCGGAACACGAAGAAAATAAAAGAAGCATAACCATTGCCCCAAGGACAATGGTTATGCTCGCATTTTTATGATAAACAATGTTGATGGGTTGTAGCAACATGATTTTATCTGATAGTTGTAGATTCACCTATCCATCCACCGATAGTGATACGGTCACCAGCTTTGTAACCCAACATAAAGAGGTCTTTAGCCTGGGGAGTGTGGCGGGAATAAGTACTAATCAATTCGTTAGCACGTTCTGTAACTGAAGGATCTACAGCTTTAGCTCTCTGCAGCTTGTCAATTACTACAAAGTAAGTACACTTATTCAGAGCAGGCTCATCGGTCCAGTTAGGATTGGAGCCGTAAAGCTGTGCCAGTAAAATATAAGGCTCTCCATAGTTCTCCTTAAAGCTCATAGCCTTTTGGCAGTAGCTTCTTGCCTGAGAGAGTTTCTTGGCCTGCATCAAGGCTGCGGCAGTAGCGTATGCCATTTCAGCCTTCTTGTCATTATCTGTTTCTTTAGCCAATGCTTCATCAAAATACTTCACGGCATTGTCATAGTCACCTTTCTTATAGTACATGTATGCTACACCTACAGCTGCATCGGCAGTCGGGTCAATCTGATACATGTACTCAGATGCCTTGAAGTAAACTTCGCTTTCGTTGCACTTCATCAATTTCAGGATGTTCAATGCCTTCTTCAAGAAAGCGGAGTCAGTCTTGCTTGCTTCCACCTTAGGACCATAGATATTCTGCAAAGATTCACAATCAGCTACACCACTCTGAATGAACATGGCCACGAGGTTATCCTTGATAGCTTGCAAGTTAGCCTTCTTAGCTTCCTTGGTTTCAGCAGCAAGTGCGTCATCTGCATACTTGGAAGCATCAATATAATCCTGGAAGAACTGGTCGGTATGATTATCATCAGCCTTTACCTTCTGCATGGAAGTATCCAGGAAATAGTGCAACACCGCACCTTTGGAACCACCCTTTTCAGCATGAACAGATTCTTTCAGCCAATTATAAGCCGTATTAAGGTCCGGAGCAGGAGCGAACTGAAGATAATCCACAGCTTTGGCACCCAAGGCATCAGCCACACTCGGCACGCCCTTCATTCCCTTACCAATGAATTCAGGAATGTACTTCATTCTCAAATCATATACATCCATCAACTCATCAAAATACTTCTTGTAATCAGCAGAATTTCTATCCTTAATCTGACTCAAGAAACCCACTAAAATCTTCTGAGCATCTGTAAATGTGTAATACCGCAGTGTAGGACAATCCTTCAATACAGCCATACAAGGAGCGTATGCATCCTTAAAGTTACCAGCTCTCACTGCTTCATGAGAGATACTACTGTTCGAATTACAATTTTCAGTCTGTGCGAAAGTGCTGGTCACTCCACCCGAAAGGAGCAAGACAGCCACAAGCGTCTTAATTTTCATTGTATTTAAATTTTAGTTGTTATATTTTTTGTCTATTCAATTTCCATTAATCCACTTTACGCTTGAAGAACCAGCGTTCGTTAAAGGTTACTCCGATACAAATACGCAATGTATTTTCGTTCAAGAACGCTGCTTGGGTTCCTTTAGTCCGCACGTATTGTGCAGAAAGACTCAATACGGAACGGGTTCTCGGTATGGGCAATCCAAAACCGGCAGTAACGCCATATTCATCAGCGGCACGTACACCGTCTATCTTATAATAAGGTTTGGAATAATAAGCTCCCAAACGATACTTCACATGAGACAAATAACTTCGTCCCATAGGATTCGGCAGATACTCTGCACCAACGGATATTCTTCCACGGTCGCAAAACGCCTCGTCATTGTTCATATAACTCACTTTACTCCAATTCTGGAACATTACATCCGCGCCTACAGTCAGTCGGTTGTCGTACACGTAGGTCACACCTGCGCCAAATGTTGTCGGAATGCCACAAGTAACGACAGTATCCCTTGTTACCGAAGTAGCTCCCGTATTGCTATTACCAGTCTGCGTAACTTCGTACGCATCGTTACTCAGATCATGCCCCGGAGAAAAGACAACTCCCAACGTTGCAACATGTTTTTTCCCAAACTGGTGAGTGTACTGCGCTCCAAAATCCAACTTATAACTCTTTACAGCCACATTAGACTGTATTGTAATAGGAAATACACTTGAACTGGACGGAAAGGTTTCCGCAGCGGTTCTTGTTATATCTCCCCAAAGATACGAAAAATTCGCACCAACAGAAAGATTTTTAATTATTTTAAAGCCCGCACCTAAATAAAGCTGATGCAGACCTCCTTCTCCCGAATAGCTTACCGTCGTAGATTTGTCTGGGAATTCCGTATCTTCCCGGTACTCTCCCATGCTGTATCCCACATTCGAATAAGGCAACAATCCCAAGCTTATGGCAGCCCATTTACTTGCACGAAACTGCATCGTGATGTAATCAAAACTGGAATTCTTGGCATTTCGTTTCAGAGTACCGTTACTGAGGTTTGTATTCTGTAAAGAGACTGCTCCATCAAAGATAAAAGTCAGCGAATCTACCGCCGTATAGGATGCTGGATTAGCGAAGTTTGTCTGATACTTGTCTCGTAAACCATAGGCAATACCACCCATCGCCCTGCTGTTACTTGAGCCTTGTTCAGATAACTGTCCATATCCATATCGTGTATAGGGAGAATTTGTATTATTTTGAGCGACTGCCACTCCTGATAATATCGTGAGCAAGAGCACTAACAGTGTTTGTCTATAGCCTGTCATTATTATAGTTTAAAATTCTATTTAATCCTTTCAACACTAAAAATCTGTCTGCAAAGATGATACTTTTTAAGTTTGTATCAAAAGAAAAATCATCCCCGCCCGTTAAAAAAACCAAAAGTTCAGGATATTTATGCTTCATAACCGTAATGTAACCTGAAATTTCATATTCAATACCCTTCAGTACTCCGGCACGGATAGCCGTATCGGTATCCTTCCCCATGGGCACCATCCGCCCCTCAAGAGCCACCATTGGAAGCCGTCCGGTAAACTGATGAAGCGCCTTGAAACGCATCTGCAGGCCGGGAGAGATATTCCCGCCATGATAGCGGGCAGCAGCATCAACAAACTCATAAGTGATACAGGTACCGGCATCAATCACCAGTATATCCCTGCCAGGAAATTGCTCATTGGCTCCTACCACCGCCGCCATACGATCATACCCCAGCGTCCGGGGAGTTTCATAGAGGTTTTCTACCGGAAGAGAAGTCTTTTCATTGAGCCACAGAATGGGGACAGCCATATCTTCCAGTTGCGACAACACCTCTCTACTCAAATCAATGACAGTAGCCACTATCGCTTTTTCAATCGTATATGTACGGCATACTTCAGGCAACCGTTCCAACGTCAGATTGGAGTCATACACCACCTCCACGATACGTCCACCATCAAACACCGCCATCTTGGCGATTGTATTTCCTATATCAATAATGAGATTCACCGTATTGCATAAATTTAGCGGCGCAAAGATATAACATTAATATTGAAATTCAGCAGAAACCATCTCTTTATTAGAAGAACAACTGCACAAGAATTCTTATTCACATCCACACCAAACAACCACAATGCCACTTTTACATTCTGTTGAGATTTATTAAAGCCGCAACATCATACCACAACCACCTGATTATCAATACAACTAAATGCGCTACATTCAGTATACGACTGAGCCCTATTCAGTATACGATTGAATGGCATTCAGTATACGACTGAATCAGGTTCAATATACCACTATTTCTTGCACCCGTATCGTTTGTAAATAGAAAATACCTACCACTCGTACTCGACAGTTGATTCAAAACAACCAATAATGCGAATTAAGAATTGTATCAAGTTCATAATTAAAAAAGATTCTTCGGACACAGATGACCGGAATAACGCGAATAACCGCTTTAGTTCCTAATCACAAATTGGGATAATATTAGTTTTTTCCGTAAGTTTGCAGCATGAAACGAAGCCTACTTATACATATATATATAGTAATCTTTTTCTTCTGTTTGCCTTCAGCAAATGCCCAGGTGACACAACAGCAAAAGACTGCTGCAACAGACTCCGTACGCGTCAGCCTACTGACTTGCGCTGCAGGAGGAGAGATTTATTCCCTATTCGGACACACTGCCATACGGTACGAGAACTATACACGTGGCATTGACGCCGTCTTCAATTACGGCATGTTCAACTTCAACGCCCCTAACTTCATCTTCCGTTTTGCCTTGGGAGAAACGGATTATCAACTTGGAGTAACCGATTATGAGCATTTCGCCGCCGAATACAACTATCTGGGACGCGATGTCTGGCAACAAACGTTAAACCTAACAGAAGAGGAAAAAGAACGCCTGATAGCACTATTAACAGAGAACTACCGCCCTGAAAACCGAGTATACCGCTACAATTTTTTCTACGACAATTGTGCCACCCGCCCGCGGGACCAGATAGAGCGTGCCATCAACGGCACTCTGCAATACGCTGACAATATGACTGCTAACAGTACGGGAATCTCTTTCAGGGATTTGCTGCATAAATACAGTGAAGGCCATTTGTGGTCACGTTTCGGCATGGACCTATGCATGGGCAGCAAAGCAGACGAACCCATCAACCGGCGGCTGGCAATGTTCGTCCCCTTCTACATGCAGGAGTATTTCAATAAAGCGCAGATTGTGGACAAAGAAGGACAAGCACGGCCACTGGTTGCCAAAGAAGAAAAAATCGTAGTAACGGGTAAAACACCAGCCGACTTCGTCAGCAGAGGCATCACACCGATGCAGTCGGCTTCGCTATTACTGATACTTGTAGCAGGCATCAGCATTTACGGCATACGAAGAGGGAAAACTCTTTGGGGCATAGACCTCATACTCTTCTTGGTTGCCGGAATGGCTGGATGTATACTGGCATTTTTAGCACTATTCTCACAGCATCCGGCAGTAAGTCCCAATTATATATTATTTGTATTCCATCCTTTTCACCTTTTCTGCCTTCCATTCATGCTATCCAGGGTACGAAAAAGGGAAATAAGCCGCTATATGCTGGTTGATTTTGTAGTTTTAACACTTTTTATAGGGCTTTGGACAATAATTCCGCAGAGAATTCCGCCAGCAGTATTACCTTTGGCACTGTGTTTGCTGATACGTTCTGCAAGCAACCTCATTCTAACATACAAACGAAAGTAATGAAAAAAGGACTGATAACTTCCATACTCGCACTTACATTCAGTGGTCTGCAAGCCCAACCGCTGCCTGCCTCCCCAAAGCTGGTGGTAACATTGACCATTGACCAGTTGCGTACAGACTATATGGAAGCATTTTCGTCCTTATACGGAGAAAAGGGGTTTAAGCGCTTACTGCGTGAAGGTAAAGTATTCCGTCAAGCAGAATTTCCTTTTTGCGGAACGGACCGAGCCTCGGCCATTGCCGCCATCTATACCGGGACAACACCGTCCATGAACGGCATCATTGCAGAGCAGTGGCTGGATGCAGGTACACTACGCCCCATAAACTGTGTAGAAGACCCCAACTTCATGGGCAACTATACCGACGAAAGCACTTCCCCCTCCCAATTACTGACCTCTACTATTGCCGACGAGCTGAAAATAGCTACCCGCAACAAAGGTCTGGTCTATGCCATCGCGCCTTTCCGCGATGCCGCCATATTGGGTGCCGGGCACGCGGGGAACGGTGCTTTCTGGCTTAATAACAATACCGGAAAATGGTGCAGTACGACTTATTATAATGAATTTCCGTGGTGGCTGAGCCAATACAACGACCGGAAATCTCCTGACTACCGTATCAAGGATATGGTATGGACACCTGCACTTCCTTTTACCAACTATACATTTCTGCCCGAATGGCGCAACGAGCCATTCAAATACAAGCTGGATGGTGAACGGACAAACAAGTTCCGCCGCTTGATAACCAGCCCTTTCATCAATGAGGAAGTCAACCTGCTGACCGAAGAGCTGCTGAATAAGAGCACTATCGGACAAGATGACGTGCCCGACCTATTATCGCTGACTTACTACGCAGGAAATTATAACCACCGAAGTACGCAGGAATGTGCCATGGAAATGCAAGACACCTACGTGCGACTGGACCGTAGTATAGCTTCCTTATTAGAGCTCATAGAACGTAAAGTTGGGCTCCACAACGTACTTTTCTGCATCACCTCCACCGGCTATGCCGACCCGGAAGCAGCCGACCCGGGCGTATACCGGATACCGGGTGGTGAATTCTACCTGAACCGCTGTGCCGCCCTGCTAAACATGTACCTCATGGCATCCTATGGCGAGGGACAATATGTGGAAGCTTATTATGACCAACAAATCTATCTCAACCATAAACTTATTGAGAACAAGCAGTTGAGCCTGACTGAAATTCAAGAAAAATCTGCCGAATTTCTGGTTCAGTTTAGTGGCGTGAGCGAAGTATATTCAGCTCATCGCCTGCTTTTGGGCCCCTGGTCACCGCAAATAGAACGTATACGCAATAGTTTTCATCGCAAGCGCTCTGGCGATTTGCTCATGGAAATACTCCCGGGCTGGACTATCATGCAGGAAAATAGTACTGATAACCGTGTAGTACGTACGGCCGATATTCCTGCTCCCCTCATTTTATTGGGAGGTGGAATGAAGGCTGAAACCATCCGTACCCCCATCAGTATTGACCGCATTGCCCCTACCTTGGCAAGTGTAATGCGCATCCGCGCCCCTAATGCAAGTACAGCATCTCCCCTTGACTTTTGATTCTAAAATAATCTGTGCAAATCTGGATAATCTGTATAGAAATCAGTAACTTTGCACGCTCAACTAACTCAGCAATAATAATAAAAACAAATATATAATGGGATTTAATGAATTTTTAAGCTCGATTTTCGGCAACAAATCCACACGCGACATGAAAGAAATACAACCGTGGGTGGAGAAAATCAAAGCCGCTTACCCGGAAGTAGCCAAACTCGACAACGACGCCCTACGCGCCAAGACAGAAGAACTGAAAGCCTACATCCACGATTCGGCAGCCGAACAACGCGCCAAAGTGGAAGAACTGAAAGCCAGCGTTGAAGATACCGAACTGGAAAAACGCGAAGACCTCTTCAACCAAATCGACAAAATCGAGAAAGAGATATTGGAGATTTATGAAAAAGCGCTGGACGAAGTATTACCCACCGCTTTCTCTATTGTAAAGGAAACAGCCAAACGATTCTCTGAAAATGAAGAAATAGTGGTTACAGCTACCGATTTTGACCGCCAACTGGCTGCCACTAAAGACTTTGTACGCATCGAAGGCGATAAAGCCATCTACCAGAACCATTGGATAGCAGGTGGTAACGATACTGTATGGAACATGGTACATTATGATGTACAGCTATTCGGTGGTGTGGTTCTACATAAAGGTAAGATTGCCGAAATGGCAACCGGTGAAGGTAAGACATTGGTAGCTACCCTACCGGTATTCCTCAATGCCCTGACTGGTAACGGCGTGCACGTGGTAACAGTGAACGACTATCTGGCAAAACGTGACTCCGAATGGATGGGTCCTCTTTACATGTTCCACGGTTTGAGTGTAGATTGCATCGACAAGCACCAGCCCAACTCTGATGCCCGTCGCAAAGCTTATCTGGCAGATATCACGTTCGGTACAAACAATGAATTCGGTTTCGACTACCTGCGTGACAACATGGCTATCAGCCCCAAAGACCTGGTACAACGCCAACATAATTATGCCATTGTCGATGAGGTGGACTCAGTATTGATTGATGATGCCCGTACTCCGCTGATTATCTCCGGACCGGTTCCCAAAGGCGATGACCAACTCTTCGAACAGCTCCGCCCGCAAGTGGAACGTCTGGTAGAAGCTCAGAAAAAACTGGCTACCCAATACCTGGCCGATGCCAAGCGCCTGATTGCATCAAACGATAAGAAAGACCAGGAAGAAGGCTTCCTCGCTTTGTACCGCAGTCACAAGTGCCTGCCCAAGAACAAGGCACTCATCAAGTTCCTCAGCGAACAAGGCATCAAGGCCGGTATGCTGAAGACCGAAGAAATCTACATGGAGCAGAACAACAAGCGCATGCACGAGGTGACTGACCCGCTGTACTTCGTTATTGAAGAGAAAATGAACAGCGTGGATTTGACGGACAAGGGCGTAGACTTGATTAGTAGCAATGTAGAGGACCCCACTTTCTTCGTACTCCCCGATATCACAGCGCAACTCTCTGCCTTGGAAAACGAAACAGAGCTGACAGACGAACAGCGCCTTGAAAAGAAGGATGCCCTGATGACCAACTATGCCATCAAAAGCGAACGTGTGCATACCATCAACCAACTGTTGAAGGCATACACCATGTTCGAGAAAGATGACGAATATGTGGTAATTGACGGCCAAGTGAAGATTGTGGATGAGCAGACGGGACGTATCATGGAAGGACGTCGTTATTCTGACGGTTTGCACCAAGCCATCGAAGCCAAAGAAGGCGTGAAAGTAGAAGCTGCCACCCAGACTTTTGCCACCATTACATTACAGAACTATTTCCGTATGTACCACAAACTATCCGGTATGACCGGTACGGCAGAAACAGAAGCCGGCGAGTTGTGGGACATCTACAAACTGGATGTAGTGGTTATTCCGACTAACCGCCCCATTGCCCGTAATGACATGAATGACCGCGTTTACAAGACAAAACGTGAAAAATATAAAGCAGTCATCGAAGAGATAGAAAAAATGGTGGCAGCAGGACGCCCCGTACTGGTGGGTACCACTTCTGTTGAAATCTCTGAAATGTTGAGCAAAATGCTTACCATGCGTAAGATTGAACATAGTGTATTGAATGCCAAACTGCATCAGAAGGAAGCGGATATTGTGGCTACTGCCGGTTTGAAATGTGCTGTAACCATCGCTACCAATATGGCCGGCCGTGGTACCGACATCAAGCTGAGTCCGGAAGTGAAAGCTGCAGGCGGTCTTGCCATCATCGGTACAGAACGCCACGAATCACGCCGTGTGGACCGTCAGTTACGTGGTCGTGCAGGACGTCAAGGCGACCCGGGTTCTTCTGTATTCTTCGTATCTTTGGAAGATGACCTGATGCGTTTGTTCTCCAGTGACCGCATTGCCAGTGTAATGGACAAACTGGGTTTCAAAGAAGGTGAAATGATTGAACACGGCATGATTTCCAAGTCCATTGAACGTGCACAAAAGAAAGTTGAGGAAAACAACTTCGGCATCCGTAAGCGTCTGTTGGAATATGACGACGTGATGAACAAGCAACGTACAGTAGTCTACACCAAACGCCGCCACGCTTTGATGGGCGAACGTATCGGCATGGATATCGTGAACATGATTTGGGACCGTTGTGCCAATGCCATTGAAGCGCCCGACTACGAAAACTGCAAGATGGATGTGCTCCAGACACTTGCCATGGAAGTACCTTTCACCGAAGAGGAATTCCGTAATGAGAAGAAAGAAAAACTGGCAGACAGAACTTTTGACGCTGCCATGGAACTCTTCAAACGCAAGACAGAACGTATGGCACAGATAGCCTATCCGGTCATCAAACAAGTATACGAAACGCAGGGACACATGTACGAAAACATACTTATCCCCATCACAGACGGAAAACGTATGTATAACATCTCCTGCAACCTGAAGAGAGCTTATGAGACAGAATGTAAGGAGGTGGTGAAGTCATTCGAGAAATCCATCTTGCTGCACGTCATCGACGAAGCATGGAAAGAAAACCTGCGCGAGCTGGACGAGCTGAAACACTCCGTGCAGAATGCAAGTTACGAGCAGAAAGACCCGCTGCTGATTTACAAGCTGGAATCTGTGAACTTGTTTGATGCCATGGTGAATAAGATTAATAATCAGACTATCTCTATCTTAATGCGTGGACAAATCCCGGTACAAGAGGCTCCGGCTGAAGCCCCTGAGGCTCCCCAGGCTCCCCGCCAAGTAGAGGTGCGCCAGGCTGCTCCGGAACAACGCCAGGATATGAGCAAGTATCGCGAACAGAAGGTTGATTTGAATGACCCGAACCAGCAGGCCGCTGCGGCACAAGATACACGTGAACAACCAAGACGCGAACCTATCCGTGCCGAGAAGACCGTAGGACGCAATGATCCTTGTCCTTGCGGAAGCGGTAAGAAATACAAAAACTGCCACGGAAGGAATGCATAAATCAAAGCTATAAAATGATAAGGCGATAGGGTGATAAGATGATACCGTCAGGTATCTTTTATCACCCTATCACTTTTTCTCCTGCCACATTATCACATTTTTTATTCGTTCCAGCTTTTGAATATTCAGCTAAAAGAGTACTTTTGCTCCAAAGAACAAAACCAAAGACTATGACCAAATATCACTATTGTCTGTTATTGATGGGTTCTCTGCTGTTAGGCAGCTGCCAGAGTGTAGAACAACTGTCCATTGATTATATGCTTCCGGCAGAAGTCAGTTTCCCGGCAACACTGAAACGTGTGGCTGTTGTCAACAACATGCCAAACGTACCGGACAACAAACTCATCATCACTGAGGAAGAACAGAAAAAAAGCGAGAATGAGGTGGCACGCCTCACCAACTACTACAATGGAGACGCCGCAATAACAACCGAATCCCTTGCAGAGGCCCTTGCCAACGAAAACTACTTTGAAGAGGTTGTGATATGCGACTCTGCCCTCCGGAGTAAAGACATCAATCCCCGCGAAAGCACATTATCGAGAGATGAAGTACTGGAACTTACACAGAATTTGGACGTAGATTTCCTGATAGCCCTGGAAAACATACAAATGCGTTCCAATCGCAAGATAAGTTATATGCCCGACTGGGGTGTGTTCCTCGGCACAGTGGATGTAAAGGTATATCCTACCGTCAGAATATATTTACCTAACCGCAAAGGTCCTATGGTGACCGTCAACAGCAATGACAGTATTTTCTGGGAAGAGGCAGGAAATGGTGAAGCGTCAGTACGTTCCCGCCTCATCAGCGAAGAAGACATGGTGAAGCAAGCATCTGAATTTGCAGGAACGGTTCCGGTAAGACATCTACTCCCCTATTGGAAAACCAGTAACCGCTATCTCTTCAGTGGTGGTTCTGTAAATATGCGTGACGCAGCCGTATATGCCAAAGAAGAAAATTGGAGTAAAGCAGTAGAGCTCTGGAAGCAGACCTACGAAACAAAAAAAGGAAAACAGAAAATGTATGCAGCCTATAACACCGCTTTGGGCTACGAAATGCAAGACAGCATAGATACTGCCTTGGAATGGGCATTAAAAGCGCAAACCCTTGCCCGTGAGAAAAGCAAGACAGACAAAAAAGAGACAGGCGAAATACATGATGGAACCATCTCCTATTATATCTTTATCAGCATGTATGTAGACGAATTGGAGAAACGAAAAGAGGGAATGGCACGCCTGAACATGCAAATGAACAGATTTGATGATGATTTTTAGTCAAATGATGCAGAGATAACCGTTTTTTTTATACCTTTGAACAACCATTAAGAAAAGAAAGTTATTATGAAGCTCAGTCAATCGTCATTAGCACTCTTGGAGGACACTCTTAAAAAAGCAATCGGCAAATACACCTGCGGTTGCGAACAGACTATCGTTACAGACATTCATCTGCAACCGAATCAGAATTCGGGCGAACTGTCTATCTTTGATGATGAAGATGAAGAGCTTGCCAATACTTCCATTGAAGAATGGATGACATACGAGGGGGATGATTTCTACGAAAATGTAGAGCGTATCTTGTCCTCACTGCTCTGCAACATGAAAAATGAAGGAAAGTTCGACAAGCTGACTATCCTGAAACCATTCTCTTTTGTACTGGTGGATGATGATAAAGAAACAATAGCAGAACTGTTGCTGATGGATGATGATACTCTATTGGTCAATGAAGAGCTACTGAAAGGATTGGATGAGGAACTGGATTCTTTTCTGAAAGAGCTGCTGGAAAAATAATATTCCAAACAATCAGCCTATAAGGAAAAGAGACCTTCTTATAATAAATTAGCCCCTGCGATATAAAACGACCGCAGGGGCTAATTCTTTTTTACCTATACAATACCTAACGTATCTTAATTCCATAGAAAGAACTTGAGGTGGTAACAAAAAGCATATCCTTCTGCCTTCCACCAATTGCCAAGGAAATCGGGCGTTCTTCTATCTGAATACGTCTCTGCTCTTTACCATATTTGTCATAGACAAATATTTCACCATCAGCAACATAGACATTTCCGTCAGCATCGGTCACATTACTGTATTGGCCATAAGGACATATTATTCCTTGTTCTGTCAAACGGCCATCCCCACCAACGGAAAGTTGTACTGTCGTTTTATTCATCTCATTTACAATATAAACCGGTTCTGACTGACCGGGAACTGTAACAGTCAAAGCACAAGAACGTCCCAAATCATAGGTATCCGGAATAATTGTCACGCCATCCGGAGCGACAAAACTATACTCAGGCATACTGGCAACCACCTTGTCAAAGTCACCTCTCCAACGACTGGAAGGGTGAATGACTTTCTGTATATTCTTCATACCGGCTGTAATGACACGTGGCATAGGCTTCATCGTAGCATCCACGTTATCCGGATTAAAAGAATACCCCCAAGCACTCCAGCCACTGTTACCCCAACCACTGTACATCGGATTATCATCCGGCAAGCGCACTACCGTTTCCTGCTTGCCGTTCACCAGATAACCCGGCTGAGGGTCATAGCGGAAAATAACCAGCAGATTGTCTTGCGTATCAGTAGTCAATGTAAAAGGCTTCCAGGGATAATCGGCTATCAAAGTAATCTGCTCCGTGTCTGCCGACCATTTATAGATTTTCTTCAGACGGTTTTCACAGAAGTAGATATTTCCTTTACTGTCGGTAGTAGCTCCGGAGGCCAGTTCAAAACCGGTAGCCAGCTTCACAGGCTTGTCCATGACCGTGCAGGAAGGGCGAAGGCTCTTCTCGCTACCCGAAACAGTGAGACGGGCAAAGTCCCACGAATAAACGGGCAACTTCTTATTCATATCATATATAGGAAACTCTATGACTGGCAATATCTGCGTATAATTGTGCATATTACGGAAAGTGATATTCTTGCAATCCCATATGCGGAAACCTATCCTCTTCGGCATAAAGGCACGGATTACGCGATACATCCACACATTTACCATTTCGATATTTTGACAATTGGACATTTCTGCCATATAACAATCAGGCCCTTCACGACCTTCTTCCTCAAACTGGAAAGCATAAATTTTCCAGTTGGCCACATTATGGAAACGGGCTTCAGTACGGACATGATGCTCCAAAGACATGGCATAAATACGTCCCGGAGTCTTCGTTTCGCTAATATAAAGCCCACTGGCAGCATACGTACTGGCTGTCCAAACATCCTTAATTGTCCCGCCGCCATTGTTTGTAATCCACAAACTCCAATACTGGTTGTCCCAAGCCATATCCTTACCGGTCTCCATGACCGGAGAAGACGGGGAACTAATTCGACGCTCGCCCCTGCGGTAAGACGACTGTCCGGAAGCATTCGGAGCCGGTTTGCGCAAGGTGCCGTGCCCGCCTACAAACTTCACATCATTCAAGTACGAACGCTCACCCGCCATCCATTTACAGCCGACAGCACGGTAATTATACGCACCGGTATTAATACCTATACCATTCAGCATGTCGTCGCCGCCTTCGGAAGATTCAACCAAAGGCACAGGCACGCCGAAACCACTGAATGCAGGCTCGCTTTCCTTCAACAGAAATTGAGTCCCAAAAGGATGCAGCCCAATCAGCTTAGTACCGGGAGACAGCTTCAACGTTCTCGTCAGGCGATACCAACCCTGGGGCACATAGATGTTTTTATGCAAAGAGACAGCTTTCTCAAAAACTTCCGTATCATCAGTCTCGCCATCACCTTTTGCCCCTAAGTCTCGGATATTGACCCATGTCTCCATTGCCGGAAGAACCGGAAGGTCCTTGCCAAGTGTAACCGGCAGTTTTGCCACCGGCTCTATTTCACATATTTCCCTGAAAGAAGAAGCATCATTCAAATCCTGATACACCAGACCGTAAGTAAACTCCTTGACTCTGTACATTTTTGCTTTTCCGGCAACTTTCTTTCCACTTTGAGCATAGCCCACCAGTACGGGAACATTCCTGCAATCCACATTCACCAGATTCAATTGCGAAAAAGTATTTCCCTCTACGCTTACCCTGACACCGGCTTCCGAAATATTCTCCCACAACGAATTCTCCACATGAAGACGGTCTGCCAGATTCTCTGCCATTTCAAAGGCAACGGGCGTATTCTTCACATGCATATTGACGATGGCAAATCCCACCTCTTTTGAATAGACAGCCGCCTTTCTCTGCCCCTCAAAGTAAGTATCGACCATCATCATAGGCCACCCCGGAGAAGTCCTGGAGGAAATTATCCCATATTCACCGCCATAGAACCTGACGTCTTCCAGTTCATTGCCAACATCATACATGCCGGCTTTCCCCGAACCAATCCGAATGTCGCAATGATTGATAAATCCATGCTGGGCAAAATGCGCACGAATGGCGACGGCTTGAGGATTACCTTTGTCTATACGGAAATCTACATTGGACACCGCACTATAGAAAGTACCTGCACCGGCATCCGAAGGCTTCCTGCCCTCTTGTGCCAGCCCTCCCGTAAACCATATCATATAATTTTGAGTAGTCTGGAAACCGGGTGTATCGGCTCCCAAATAAATCACCGGCCGTTTCTTCCCATAACCAATCAGCCGAATGGATGAGGGAATTTGAATCGTCTTGCTAATACGATAATTTCCTTCCGGCAGAAACAGTATCCCAAAGTTCTTTTCGCGCTTCACCTGATTGATTGCCTCTTGAAGTGCATCGGTCACGTCGGACTTTCCATCAGCCTTGAAGCCGTAATTCTCCGGGGTAAAGTAGAATGCTTCCGGATCGTCCGGTCTTTGCGTATAGGCGGAACCACCCTCTGCCGCCCACCCGGACGGCATATTACCGATAATCCAACAGACTATCAGCAGGTATCTCATTATTTGATAATTTCTCATTACACAGATTGTTTTAATATGGATTTTCCTTATTTAATACGTACACCAAAGAACTTGGAACGGCCTGTGACAAACAATGTATTGCCATCCTTACCGCCAAACTGTAATGTGGACGGACGTTCGGGAACACGAATCATCCCTTTCTTCTTGCCATCCTTATCAAATACATATATTTCTCCGTCAGCCACATACAAGTTCCCTTCCTTATCTACAGCAGAACCAAATTCGCCCTGCTCCACAAAATAGCTCAAGTTGGAGAGCGTGCCGTCATTGGCCACATCCATCTTCACCATTCTGCGGTCATATTCATCAGATGTATAGAAAGGCTTTCCCGGATAGGCTTCCAGCAGGGAAGAACTACGTGACAAGTCGAAATAATGAGGAATGATAGTTTTTCCATCCGGTGCCAGGAAGCACATTTCAGGAACATAGACCGACACCGCATTGAAATCGTGGAAGTCTCTCCAACGGTTAGAAGGATAAAGAGCCTTATACACGTTCTTCACTTGACCCATCGGAACACGCGGCAACAGTTTGATGGTCTCTTCCGGATTTTCCGGGTCAATGGAGTAGACTCTCATTGTATATGCGGAATTACCATATCCGCTGAAAGAAGTACCTTTTGTATCAGGCATTACCGGCATTTCCTCCGGCTTACCATTAATCAGATATCCCGGCTGCGCATCATATCTGAACAATACCAATAGATTATCTTCTGAATCAAAAGCCAGGTTGGAGGGTTTCCACGGGAAATCTGCCAGCAGCGACAAGCTGTTTGTCTCTACCGACCACTTAAAGATACGACGCATCCGATGGTCGCAGAAGTAAATGTTACCTTTACTGTCGCGCGCAATGCCTTCGGCAAATTCCAAATCGGAAGCCAATTGGTTCACCTTACCTATTTCATTGCCTAACGATTGCTGATGAGGTTCTTTTCCGGTTACAATCAAGCGAGAAAGTTCCCACGGGCGGATGTCAATGTCTTTGTTGACATCGAACACTGCAATGTTATTCGTATATTTAATCTGAGAATAGTTATGCAGGTTCAGAAATGCGATGTTCTCGCAATTGCGGATACGTACAGAACTGTGATACGGTTCATTGACACGGATAACGCGGAACATATACAAGTTTGCAAAGGTCACATCTTTGCAGTCGTCCATCTCTATCGGTTGGCAATCGGTACTTTCGCGGCTCTCTTCCTCGGTTTGCATGCAATACACCTTCCAGTTGGACACCTTGCTGAAACGTACTTCATTTCTTACATGATGCTCGATGGACATGGCATAGATACGCCCCGGAGTAGAAGTATTGTTGGCATAGAAACCATTGGTGGCATATGTGCTTGCTGTCCAGATATCTTTAAAGGTGCCACCACCGTTGTTGGTCACCCACAGACTCCAATACTGGTTGTCCCAAGCAAGATCCATGCCCGAAGCCGCTACCGGATTATCGGGAGAACTGATACGAGCCGGTCTGTTCCACCGGCCACGTGGTTCCTCAACACCCGGTTTAGGTTTCCATAAACCGCCATGCCCGCCTACAAACTTCACGTCATTCATATAAGAATCTGCATTTGCCATCCACTTCACACCTACAGCACGATAGTTATAACCACCGGTATTGATACCAATGCCCATCAGCATATTTGCACCGCCTTCCGAAGATTCCACCATCGCTTTCGGACCGCCAAAACCACTGAATGCAGCAGTACTTTCGTCTAGCCGGAACTGAGTGCCAAAAGGATGCAGGCCTATCAACTTGGTATCGGGCTTCATCTTCAAAGTTTCGGTAATGCGATACCAGCCCTGGGGCACATAGATATTATCGTACTTGTCAATAGCCTCCTGGATGGCCTTCGTATCATCCGTTTCCCCATCTCCCTTTGCACCGAATTCGCGCAGATTTACCCATGTTGCCATTGCAGGCAGTGCAGGGATGTCCATCAGTTGGGCAACCGGCATCTTCTGTATCGGTTCAATATCAACCAACGTTTCATATTCCGGCATATCCACCATGTCATCCATCTGCAAGCCGTGGTCGTATGACTTTACCTTATAGATTTTATGAGAAACATGGGTGGCCGTATTGCTACGGGTATATTTCGCCAAGGTCGGTACATTCTTACAATATACATTGCGAAAGGTTATCTGATTGTTGCTGTTGTTCTCGTTGGTAATCACCACTGCCGGACCACTTACATTTTCAAAATAGCTGTTTTCCAAAAATAACTTGTCGCAATAATTAGGGTCAATATCAAATACAGCCGGAACATTCTTGGCATACAGATTCACCATTGCCAAACCGGACTCCTGACAACGAAGAGCAGCTACACGTTGTCCCTCAAAATAAGAGTCGACCATCATTACCGGCCATCCGGGAGAAGCTTTTGTCGTATAAATGCCATAATCTCCCCCGTAAAAAGCAACGTTTTCCAACTCATTGCCCACATCGAACAGACCAGCCTTGCCTTTACCTATGTATACGGCCACATAACTGATAAAACTGTGTTGGGCAAAGTGTGTGCGTAGCGCCACTGCATGCGGATTACCATCTTCTATGCGCAAGTTGATATTCGACATGGCACTGTAGAACGTACTGGCACCGGCATCACGGGGTTTCTCACCTTCCTTGACAACGGCTCCCGTAAACCAGAACATGTATTTAGCTTTTCCTTTATCATCAGCTACTTCCTCCTGAAAACCCGGAGAATTCTTAGCCAGAATAAATTCCGGGCGATTCTTTCCATAGCCAATCAAACGAATAGCCGTAGGAATATAAATGGTCTTGCTGATTTTATATTTACCTTCAGGGATAAAAAGGATTCCGAAATTCTTTTCTTTCTTCACTTGATTAATCGCTGCCTGCAAAGCATCCGATACATCCATCTTTCCATCCGCCTTTATAGGATAGTTCTCGGGAGTGAAATAAAAAGCTTCGGAGTCATTGGGTTTTAGAGGATAAATCGAATTCAATTGTACAGCATACAACTGAGTACATATCATCCCCAGCAAAATTAAAATAATCGTGTTCAATTTCTTCATGGTCTTATTTTTAATGTATGGATAAAAAAAGACGTTCTGCCGTCAAGCAGAACGTCTCCCTCTGCTATAAATTACAATTTTATAACTACTACCGGCGCATAATTATGCCGTACAGTGCCCACACCCGAAACATCAGCCAGAGCGCCAATACGGAAATAATAATTCTTGCTGTATTTCAAGACATCAGCATTTTGTCCCAGATCGATGGACAATGTATAAATATCAGCGCTATTTATAGCAGTACTCGGACTAAACACTTGCTTATCAGTCCCTCCATTCAACGTCAATTTCACATTGTTACCTACCCACATATCTGAAAAAGCAAACAACTGAATCTCTTTCAATTTCACTTCTTGTTTACCAGCTTCCAACGAGAATGTAGCAGTAATTACATTGCCATTCTTTTCTACTTTTGGACTTTTGACGCGAATATAAGGAATAACCTTGAAATCATACACATTATCCCCTGACTTAACAACAAAATCCTTCACTTCAAATGGATAAAAATTCCCATTTTCAAAACGAACATCATAAGTGGCAGCAAAAACCATATTGTTACGATATTCTCCGGTATTTGTGATATACCAGGTTTGATCCGTAGCATTAGTAAATCCATGCTCCCTCACTTTAATTGCATTACCGTTTTCCATATCAGAACCTACAAGTTCACCTGTCTGTTCGTCAAGGATAGAACCATGTATGGAAGCATCCGGTCCCTCATAATTATCAATTTCACAAGATGTCAATGCAAATAAGAAGCATGACACAAATAACAATATCTTTTTCATAACTTTCTACTTAATATTATTCAAATTAATGACCTGGATTCTGAACTAAACCATTCGTGGCAATATTAGGTATGCCCCTATAGTAGTTGATGTTCTGGAAAGTACGCCCTCCTCTTGTTTCGTCACCAAAGTAGTTCACCCTTGCAAAGACATATTTAGGCTCTGCACCACGCAAGTCAAGCATCGGCACCAAAGCTTTACGAATTCTATTATTGCTGAACTCAGTATGGAATTCCCTACGACGATTCATATCCCAAAAACGCTTTCCTTCAAACGCCATCTCCACACGACGTTCCTTCAAAACACTCTCTAATGTCAAAGATATCCGGTCGGTATGTCCGGCTCTACGTCGCAAAGCATTCAAATAGTTCTCAGCCAATTCCTTATCGCCAAATCCACTACCATTTTCCACAACAGCCTCAGCATAATTCAGGTAGACTTCTGCCAAACGCATATCAATATAAGAGGTAGTGGACGAAAGACGGTCGGGAGACATGCTCTCGCCCTCGGGCATATACTTACGAACTCCAAAACCTGTAGCAGTCCAATTAGCATCCTCACCACTGTTCACATTATTAAATCCAGAGAACATGGTTTCACCTTCGGCTCCTAAAGCATAATATGTTGTTCCATTTTTCTGAGTAGACTCGTTTGAATAAGCCACATAGCTATTATTGTCCTTAATAAATCCGCCCTGGATAATAATCTCAGTGCCGGCATAAGATGAACCCGGCACAACCACACTTGCCAACAGACGTGCATCCTTGTTGGCAAACGGTTCATACAAATCGTTATATTTAACAAAAGGTACCGACATCAAGGTGTTCACTACAGAAGCATTATTCATATTATGGAAATTAGCGATATAAGCATCTTCATTCCCATCCGTACGAGTTACAATCTTTGCACTTTTTCCCGTGCCGTCATCCGTATAATCTTCAAACAAATCAACGATTTCCAACATCGGATTGAAACGTCCATATTTCAGAGCGCCCGGATTGACTTGAGGAAGGATATTAAACTGAGCATAGCTATGTCCCTGATTAGTATTGGTTGTTCCATTAAGATACGCTTTACTGAAAATGATCTCTTCATTCTGGTCATTCAGGAACAAGGCCTGGAAGTTTGATGCAGCCTCCTTAACAGTAGCCGGAGCAGGCTTATAAAGAGATTTACCGGAATTCTCTATAAGGAACTTAGATGCTTCAATACATTCTTTATAGAATGCATCGGCATCGGCAGAAGTCATTCCACCCACCAGTTTCTGAGTGACAGCCTCACCAGCCAAAGGTGCCAGATTCCAATACTTGGCTACAGAAGCTGCATGAAGTGCAACTCTTGACTTCAACGCATAAGCTGCCCACTTGGTTACGCGATACAAATCCGAACCAGAAGTCGCATCGGGCAAGGTAGCAGCAGCAAGGGTACACTCATTCAATACAAATTTCCAAGTATCCAACTCTGTACTGCGGGGAACTGCCACAGCACCCGGTCCACCATCGGCATAATCATCGTCCTGCACTTTGTCAATCAGAGGAACGCCGCCATATCTTTTTACAAGCCCATAATACATATAAGCACGTGCAAAATGGGCTTCACCAGTCATACGATCCGCATCTGCAACAGAAATTGTTCCTGCTTCTTTGGCTTTTTCTACATTCTGCATAAAAATATTCACCTGACGAATATCTCCATAGGGCCAATAATTGAATCCTTCATAACCTATATCCACTCCTCCGTCACTACGGGTAGCTTCGTCGGTAAGAAATGCTAAATTAGTAGTTTCATTCACACCATCATAACCGCGTTGATTAAAACCAGCATTCGGACGATAATTAAAATCTTCCATAGGAATCATGGTATATATGTTTGCCAATAGTGCCTTTACACCACCTTCTGTCTCCAATAACTGATCGGGAGACACTTTATCCAGCGGTTCAAGTTCCAAGAAGGCATTACAACCGGACAATCCCATCAATGCACATAATGAGAATATCGATAAAATATTTTTTTTCATGGTATTTCAGAATTAAAAGTTTATGTTTAACCCAAAGTTATAAGTTCTCATCAACGGATATGCCAAGTTGGCTCCCCAATCCCTTTCCTCACGTTCGGGATCAGCATCCTTCAAAGCCTTGTTACAGAACGTAAGCAGATTTGAACCATTGACAAAGATACGGGCACTGTTCAACCCGATTCTTTTCATAAATGATTTTGGCAGATTGTAACCGATCTCCATACTCTTCAAACGGAGATAAGTAGCTTGCGGAAGCCAAACGGAAATACCATAATTCCATTTACTACCATTATCCGAAGTATTGGAGAAATTGTGGCGTAATGCCGGATAATAACCGGCTACCCATTGTGTGGCAGGATTATACGGATCATCTGTTATATTTGCAGGATGCCAACGATCTACATACTTCGCAATTAAATAAGATTTATTTGTCTTGCCACCATATCCCCAAACATCATCATTAGCATATCCGATGGAGTAACCGGAAGCTCCTTGAAACAGCATATTGAGATCAAAATTCTTATAAGAAGCCGCCAAAGTCAACCCATACTGGATAGGAGGATTTGCACCGGTTGCCCAAAACTCCGGAACACGGTCACTGCTGTTAATCCTGCCATCACCATTCAAGTCAAGCAATCTGTAACTACCCGGAAGCATCTTAGAGTTACCCAAGTTTCCACCAATCAAAGGAGCCGTTTCATACTGTTCCAAAGAAGTATATTGGCCATCGTATTTATACAACCACATCACATTACTGTTACGGTTTTCCTTTCCATTCAGCCATCTATCCATAGAACTGGTATATTCTGCATGTTCCACATGCAGACTTCTTTCACGGGCATACGTAAAATTAGCACTTACTGAATATGAGAAGTCCTTACCGATTTGTCCTCTGTGTCCCAATTCAATCTCAAAACCCCGGTTCCGGTTAGAATTCAGATTTTCCTTCGGGAAACTTGCACCAAATGTATCAGGAGCAGATTGTGCACGGTCGGCCAAAATGCCTTCATTCTTACGATTGAACCACTCGATAGTACCACTCAACTTACCGTTCCATAAGTCAAAATCCAGACCTACATTGGAAATAGAAGATGTAACCCAAGAAAGCCGGTCAGTCACTACACCAGGAGCTACCATACCCATAATCTGGCTGGCACCATCAAAAACATAACCATTAGAAGCCGAATTATAAGCAGATACATATTGGAAAGGATCACCGGCATCATATCCACTTTGTCCAAAAGAACCCCTGATTTTCAAATTAGTAATAAACGGCAAATTGTCCTTGATGAAACTTTCTTCCGAAAGTCGCCATCCGGCACTTACCGACGGGAAGAACGTCCAACGCTTAGAAGGAGCATAACGATAAGAACCATCATAACGCCCTACTACTTCCAACAAGTATTTACCGGCATAATCATAGTTCGCACGCATCAGATAGGCTGCCAAACGGCCAAAACTACGATACCCTGAATTGGTAGCTGTACCCGGACTTGCCTGATTCAAAATATCATTAGTAAACAACTCTGAATATTGCCGGGAACCGGATAATTCATCGCGTCGTGTACTGTTCAACTCTGCCACAGCTGTCACATTCAAATTGTGCTGATTGAAAGAACGCATATAATTAGCCTGCAACCTGCCATAAATCTTCTGATATATTCTCATCGTATTGGAATAAGCATCAGTACTACCTCCCGTACCGGCAGGCGCATCTGTATAATAATCATACAACGGATAAGAACGATTTAAAGAAGAGTTGTTACGATTGTTACCGTCAAATGACCCCAAAAGACTCAATGCCAACCCTTTTACAAAAGGAACTTGCCAATTCAATTCCACATCGGCAGAATACGTCAGGCCTCTGTTCTTGCGATAACCGTCTATATCCGGATCAACCAACGCAAAAGGATTCTTGTTTTCAGGACCGATTGCAGACAAATGATTGGGATTATTAATCGTATGAGTACCGATACCACGGTCATTAACCATCAAAGTCTTAAAAGTCCACATAAAATCCTCTCTCGGCCTTTGGGTTTCATCCCAACGCCCGGACAGATTCACATTCAGTTTCAGCCCTTTCGTAAGCTCTGCAGTCAGGTTACTTCTCAGATTATATCTATGATAGTATTGGATACCACTCTTCAGCAAACCATTATCGCCATTATAGCCGAAGCTCACATAATATTTCACCTTATCCGTTCCACCTCTCACAGAAACAGTATGCGATTGCTGGAACGCCAGTTTATTCATAAACATGTCAATCCAGTTATTGTCTGTATAACCCTTAGCCCCGGTTCTATACAGTTCCAGAATATCGTCAGTGTATTCAGGGGCAGCCTGGTCATTACGTGCCCTTTCATTGGCCAACATGCGATAAGTATAAGCATCTACCGTTTCTTCCATACCCGTGGCATTCTTCATACCGAACAATGCCGAGTAAGATACTCTGGTCTTTTCGGCCACACCTTTTTTGGTAGTAACAATGATTACGCCATTAGCCGCATTCATACCATAAATAGCGGCAGAAGCATCTTTCAAAATAGAGATACTTTCTATATCCTCAGAATTCAGCTGTGCAAGTTCTTCAGTACCTTCACGCGTGATACCATCAATTACCACCAACGGGTCACCATAACCGCGAATGCTCACCATATTGTCGAAAGTTCCCGGCTCTCCGGTTTTCTGGCGAATCAATAGTCCCGGCATCTTACCTTGAATATTGCTAATCAGATTCTCGGTCTTGGTCGTAGCTATTTCATCAGCACCAATGGCTGCAATGGCACCGGTCAGTGATTCTTTCTTCTGTACACCATATCCTACAACAACCACTTCATCCAATATCTCAGCATCTTCTACCAAAACTATCTTGAACGAATTTCGGCCTGCAACCTTTATGTTTTGTGTCTTATAACCTACATAGCTTATTATAAGAGTAGCATCAGAGCCCACATTGGTCAGAATGAAATTACCGTCAATGTCCGTTATGACACCGTTGGTAGTTCCCTGCACCAAGATACTGGCACCAATCACCGGTTCACCGGTTGCATCGACCACAGAACCTTTCACCGTCGCAGCCTGCAAAGCCATCTGTACCCCATCAGCTCCTACAGCTTTATCATAAAGGATTATATTACGGTCCAATATCTTATAGCCTATATTGGTTCCTTTGAATACATCATTCAGAACCTTGAATATGGTTTTGTTATTTGCCCGGACCGATACACGGCGCTTAACGTCAATCTGCTTGTTGTTGTAGAAGAAAACAAATTCGGTACCTTGTTCCAGCTCCGTCAGTACTTCATCAACAGTCTTGTTCTCAAGAGCAATGTTTACCATTGTCTTTTGAGCATAACCTTCATTGGCAAAAGTCATACCAACCAAACAAAACAACATAAATAATGTGCATCTCATAGCAAGAGGAATTTTTTTCATGCATCTCATCAGGACACTTTTTGCCCTAAATGATTGGATACAATAGTGTTTTTTCATAATTTTGTATTGATTTCTAGTGAAAAAATAAAGTTACTTTATCTGTCGCCAAACAGATATTTAAAAGTTACTGTGTTTCATGCAGGAAAATGCGCCAACATTTTCCTGCATGTTTTTCTAAACGGACTTGTGTTTCATCATACTACTTTTTAAAGGGTTAATAAACTTCTATTACCTGTCTCTCGGCATCCACATCACCATCTTCAACAAACTTGAAATGAATATTCGAGGATATTCGGAAGTGCTCCAATATTCGCTCCAAACGTTGTTTGGTAAATGTAGCCGTAAAGGAATTCTGCTTCAATGAAGCCTTTTTCAGAATGAATTCCACATTATATCTTTTGCTCAAACTCTTCAATATATCTTCAAACGGAGTGTTCCTGAAAATCAAACGTCCGTCCTTCCAACATGTTTCCACGTCTACATTGACTTCTTTCACAACGACCTTTTCCCGCACTATATCATAAATAACCTTTTGCCCCGGTATCATCATTACATTATTTCTCCTGCCGTTATTCACATAGGAGAAACTGACTTTACCCGAAACCAAAGTGGTCTGTACCGTCCTGCTCCCTTTGTAAGCCTCTACGTTGAACTCCGTTCCATGTACCACTATCTTGGAATTGTTCAGCGTGCCGACAATGAACTTCTTTTCATCTTTTGCGACAGAAAAGAATGCTTCACCCACCAACTTCACTTCCCTTTTATCATCGGCAAATCGGGAAGGATAGCGCAACGACGACGACGAGTTCAGAACGACTTCCGTTCCATCCGGCAATTCGACAGAAGTAGTCATTCCCGGATTTGTCCTGACTTCCATCATATGTATCTCTTCTTTATCCTTGTCCCAATAAAGGATAGACCACGATACCATCAAAGGGATGAATAAAATGGCGGCCGCCCGTTGCATCCCTCTAAATAATACCTGATACCTATTGACCTTTTTCTGTTTCATCTTACGATGTACATCCTCCAAGGCCTTCTTTACATCCAGCCTGGATGAAATCTGCGCCATGTCCGCCGCCAGACCGAGTGTCTGAACCTGGCGGGCTGTCCTACGGTTCTCTTCCGATGCTTCCAGCCACTCCTCTACCAGAGCAGTTTCATCCTCCGTTGTCTCTCCTTCATAATAGCTGAGAAGCAGGTTCTCCATTCCCTCTCTTTTTACCATAATTTTTATTGCTAGCTTTAATCTAAAGACAAACGGGTGAAAAGAACTCCTAAACAAAAAACTAAAAATATTTTATATACTTAGATTATAATAGGAAAAAAAGCTATTTTTGCCCAACAATAATGAACCCCCACCCTATGAGAAACATACCATTAGAAGATACATCTTTATTATCCGCCATACAAAAAGGAGATAGAAGTGCTTTTGATGTGTTATTTCAAAAGTACTATTCAGTGCTCTGCACCTACTGCTATCGTTTTGTCCGGTTGGAAGATGCAGAAGAGATTGTTCAGGACGTCATGCTATGGCTTTGGGAAAACCGCGAAAGACCCGTTATCGAATATTCGCTCAAGCAATATCTGTTCAAGGCTGTCTACCATCGTTGCATGACCCGGATTGCCCAAAATGAAGTGAAGCAACGGGCAGACACCGCTTACTATGAACGAATGTTCGCCATGCTGCAGGAGGTGGATATCTATCAAATCAACGAATTAAGCAAGCATATACAAAGGGCCATCAACGAACTGCCGCCTACTTATAGGGAAGCTTTCATCATGCATCGTTTCCAGAATCTGAGTTACAAGGAAGCTGCCGAACTACTCAACGTTTCCCCCAAAACGGTAGACTACCGCATTCAGCAGGCTTTGAAGATATTAAGGGTCAAGCTGAAAGATTATCTGCCACTGATATTGATGCACCTGCTCACCTCGCATTAAGACCATACACAAGCAGAACGTCCCCTATACCGTGCCGGCTACACACCGGGACTTAGCCCTAAAGAGTATAGGACTGAGAGGTCAAAACATCCGAATGTTTTACCCCAATACATGGGGATGTTTTCACCCAAAACACCCGGATGTATTACCCAAAAACATCCGGGTGTATTACCCAAAAACATCCGGGTGTTTTAATGGAAAGGATGCGGATGTTATGACCTCTCAGTATACGGGTCAGACCGGTTCAGTCCTGATGGGAGAGGCACTAAGTCCCTATACATCCCGTATTCATTAATTATTCTAAAAAAAGTTAGGGAAAACTCCGGGCCACCGGTCATATAAGCAAGAAGTAACCCTATTATTATCATAACCTCAAAATGCACGCAATGAGAAAACTGATTATCCTATTGTCGGCGCTGGTGTACGTCATCCATGCACAAGCGCAATTTTCAGTGACAGCCCATCAGGAAGGATGGGACAATATCCCTCCACAAGTACAAAAACCGGGATTTTCCTTTCAGCAATCCGTACTTGCCAATATGGACGGGGACGATACCCTTGAAGAAGTAATGCTTTTCGGACGTGACAACGGGCACTACCCCACTTTCGACCTTTTCAAGGCCTACTATGCAATCGTAGACAACTATACCAAAGAAATACAATACATTTCCGACGAGATTTATGTCACCGACAAGTACAATCTCCTTGTAGAAGACCGCAACAAGGACGGCATCTCCGAGCTCTACATATCCTACTTCAAAGACGGAAAGTTCAGCGTAGACGAACAAGGTTACAATCTGCGCACCACACGCTGCTACGACCGTATAGAATGGAACCCTACTGGCAAAAACTTTAAATCTTCCGGAAAATGAAAACAAGACTGACACTTATCCTGGTACTCCTTATTTATATAGGAGCTGCCTCGCACACACACGCACAGCAAAAGAAAGTAATCAAAACCATGATGATAGCCGGGCAGGACGGCAGCCATTACTGGCAAGGCGCCTGCGAAGCCATGAAGCAGATATTGGAAAACAGCGGAATGTTCAAAGTGGACTTTGCCTTTACACCCGACTTTGGTGGAGACATCGCCACCTTCAAACCCGATTTCCACCAATATGATTTAATCGTCATCAACTACGGCGGAGCTACATGGACAGAGCCCGTACGCAAGAATTTCGAGAAATACGTTGCCGATGGAGGCGGTGTGGTAGTGATACATTCTTCCGTCGTCCCGATGGCCGACTGGAAAGAATACAACGAGATAATAGGCATGGGAGCCTGGGACGGACGAAACGAAAAGGACGGTCCGTATCTGTACTGGAAAGACGGACAATACGTCTACGACTACTCTCCGGGGTATGCCGGCTACCACGGCTTGCAGCACGAAACCGTCATAGAACACCGCGCCCCCCATCATCCTATCCTGCAAGGATTGCCTCCTCAATGGAAACACTTCAAGGACGAGATATATACCCGCCTACGCGGTCCGGTAAGAAACATGGAAATATTGGCCACCGCCTACGAACGCGGACGGCATGAACCGTTGATGTGGACAGTAAGCTACGGGAAAGGGCGCATATTCGTCGACCTCCTGGGGCACTGCGGCAACGACCCGAACATGACTTACTCCATGCGCTGCACCGGTTTCCAGGTGACTTTACTCCGGGGATGCGAATGGGCTGCCACCGGTGCCGTCACCCAAGAAGTTCCCACAGATTTCCCACTGAAGGATACTTATACATTACGTCCGGAGTTCAAGGCTCCTTTTCATGCTTACCCTGAAACCAAACACTGAATACCATGAAATACATCATCCGAACACTGCTGCTGGCATGCTGCTGCATGCAGGCACAAGCACAAGCTCCGTGGAAACCCGATACGGAACTGGAGAAACAATTACAGCAAAGCAATCATGTGCACCGCATAATGAAAGCTAATCCCGCACACGCCGGACTGACGCGGTGGGAAAAGAAAAAGGTATTGAAAAGCAGGGTACTCCCCCTGGCCGAAGATTTCGGCGCTCTGCGCCACACCGGACCCGGAACCATACATGTGGACCGTAAAGTCACTGTCTCAGGCAAAGGAAGTGTCCGTCTGGACACTCCTGCCTCCCTGGGCAAGAAGAATCCAACAAACCGGAATTACGCCACCCCGGAGATTATCCGTCCCCTCGACCGGGAAGACTTGCGGGAATACAACCGCTTTTCCGTTTGGGTATATGTGGATGCACCGGGCGTTTATCTGACCTTTGCCGGATTCACCCTATACAATGAAGGAGAGAAAATCATGCCGACTCCCGGACGCTTTGAAGGACAACACTTCGAGACTGTCTATCCCAACAAATGGCAGCACATCATATGGGAGATACCGGACCTATACCGTGACTGTGTCACCGGCTTTTCGGTAAACATCATGCTGGCAGGTGCTCCTGCAGGAGCCAGCGAACACATGAGCCTATACATAGACGACATGCGCATCGAAAAGGTAGAAGCGGAAAACAGCCGGGGATTCGACCTGCGAAAAGATGCAATGGCCTACTGCCACAGCGGATACAAGCCGGGAGCACGCAAGCAGGCTTTGGTGCAGCACGTGCCGGAAAGGACTTTCAGCCTGCACGATGCCGCCACGGGACAAACCGTTTATCAAGGTACGGCCAGTCCTCTGAAGCAGGACAAGAAGCAGGACAAAGGATTTCTTGTGCTGGACTTCAGCAGTTTCAATACGCCCGGACAATACTTCCTCTCCATCGGCGACGTACAATCAAAGCCTTTCCCCATCGGAAATGATGCCTACCTGTCTACCGCCTGGCACACGCTGAACTTCTTCTTTTCCGAACGTTGCGGTTTCGACCAGCCCGGCATTCATCAGGAATGCCATCAGGATGTATTCGCCTATCATCCCGACGGACGGAGCATGAGCATTGCCGGAGGATGGCACGATGCAGCCGACCTGACTCAAGGAACGGGAAATACAGCCGAATCGTGCATCGCCCTCCTCGAAATGGCCGGTGCCGTACAAGGCAAAGACAGTATCTTCTACGAACGCCTGCTGGAAGAGGCACGCTGGGGAGTGAACTGGATTCTGCGTACCCGCTTCGGTGACGGATACCGACTGGGTGGACTGATTATCGGCATTTGGACAAAGAATATCCGTGGTGACAAAGACGACATGCAGACAGAAGCACGAAATACGCCTACGGACAATCTGAAAGCCGCTTCCAGTTGCGCACTCGCCGCCCCTCATTTTGAAAAGAAAGACCCAGTGTTTGCACGGTGGTGCCGGAACAGTGCCATTGAGGACTTCCAATTCGCCATCGACCTGCTGGATACGCAAAGGACGGAACAGAACGAAACCGAACTTTATGCCCTTGCCACCGTCACAGCCATGCGTTTGTACCGCCTTACACAAGATGTTTACTATCTGGACTGGGCAACCCGGCTGGCACGTACCGTCATGGCGGGCCAACAGTTGGAAAAGCGTACCGACTGGAAAATCCCCCTACGAGGTTTCTTCTATGAATCTTCCCGGAAAAAGCGTATTCTGGCCTATTATCACCAAAGCCAAGAGCACTTGATGGCCGAAGGACTCTCGATGCTACTGACAGATGCCCCCACCCATCCGGACGCCCCGTTGTGGCAGGCATCTTGTGAAGCCTATGCAGACTATCTACGCGGGGTTTCACAACTGATTGAGCCGTATGGCATACTGCCAAGCGCCGTATACGAGGTGGATAATACCGATTATAAGAATCTGTACCATGAAGGCGAGCAGGTAGGGCTTCCCAGTCTGGAAGAATACAATGCACAAGTGCGCAACGGTATCCCTCTCTCAAAGAACTTCTACCTGCGCCGTTTCCCCGTTGCCTACCAGTTCAGGGGATTCCACGCCGTTGTCATGGGTAAAGCCAAAGCAGCCTTTATTCTTGCACGCCTATTCAACGACAAAGCGTTAAGGGATATTGCAACCCGCCAGGTAGAATACATATTAGGCTACAACCCGTTTGCCATGAGTACCGTTTATGGAGACGGATATGACTATCCGCCGCTTTACGGGGCATACGCCGGAAATGTTGTGGGAGCCGTGCCCGTAGGAATCGAAACATTCGAAAATGAGGACGAACCCTACTTCCCGATGCAGAACAACTGTACCTATAAGGAAATTTGGACTCACACTACCGCACGCCTGCTGTGGTGCGTGGCAGAACTGTTCAGACAACCTTAATCCATATCCTTAAAAAAGAAGCTGTCTTAAATATATCAGTTCTATATTTAAGACAGCTTCTTTTTATGCTATGGCAGATTATGCTTTTTTCAATGCAGCAATACTTTCCTTGAGAGACTTGATGATACTCTCGGCATCTGTCTGCTTCTTGCGTTCCATCTCAAGCACTGTGGCAGGAGCGTTGTTCACAAACTTCTCGTTACCCAGCTTCTTCAGCACGCCCTGCAGGAATCCTTCCTTGTGCTTCAGTTCAGCCTCCATACGGGCTATCTCAGCTTCCACGTCAATCATATTGCCCAGAGGTACGGCATATTCCGTGGTACCCACCATGAAGGAGGCAGCGCCGTCGGCCTTATTCTCCACTACATTGACGGACGAGAGGTTACACATCTTCATAACAACCGCATTGAATGCCGCAACCGGATTCTCGCCGATAACCTGCAACTCAAGCGCTTCCTTTTGGGCAATGTTCTTCTGCAAACGGATGGAACGGATATTACTGATAACCTCTTTCACCGTTTCAAAGCGGACAAGCAACTCCTTGTCTGCCACAGTGTCTATCGTTATCCTATCCACCATCAAGCTGGCTTGTCTTTCTTCAATCTCCTCTTCTGTACGGTAGAGGTGTTGCCAGATTTCCTCAGTGATAAACGGCATAAAGGGATGCAACAAGTGCAACAGGTTATCAAAGAAACGCAGGGTACAGTCATGGATACTACTCGGAATGCCTTCACCGTAAGCAGGCTTGATGATTTCCAGATACCAGGAAGAGAACTCATCCCAGAACAGTTTGTAGACAGCCATCAAAGCTTCACTCAAACGATATTTGCTGAAAAGGTCAGCCACCTCGGCAGCCACTTCATTCTGTTTGGATTCAAACCAGTCAGCAGCCAGGCGCGATGCCTCGGGAACCGGTTTCTGGTCGTCCACTCTCCAACCTTTTACCAAGCGGAAAGCATTCCATATCTTATTACAGAAGTTACGTCCTTGCTCACACAGCGCATCATCAAAGAGTATGTCGTTTCCGGCAGGAGCTGCAAGCATCATGCCCATACGCACACCGTCGGCACCGTACTTCTCTATCAAGTCCAATGGATCGGGAGAGTTACCCAACGACTTGGACATCTTACGTCCCAGCTTGTCACGGACAATACCCGTAAAGTAAACGTTCTTGAACGGCATCTTTCCTTCATATTCATAACCTGCCATAATCATACGGGCTACCCAGAAGAAGATAATGTCCGGACCGGTCACCAAGTCGCTGGTAGGATAATAGTAGCTGATTTCCTCATTGCCCGGATTGTTGATACCGTCAAACAAAGAAATAGGCCACAGCCAGGAAGAGAACCAAGTATCCAGACAGTCTTCGTCCTGACGAAGGTCTTCCTGTTTAAGACCGGCATTACCTGTTTTCTCTTTTGCCAACGCCAAGGCTTCTTCGGGAGTGGCAGGCACTACAAAACCCCCTTCCGGCCAAAAAAAAGAGAAAGTGG
>OBVY01000047.1_pt1 | contig 157793 bp, 157 predicted proteins | sample 1538051 | NCBI WGS metagenome assembly OBVY01 (sample SAMEA2580017, study PRJEB22360) | human gut metagenome | biome: human gut; feature: human-associated habitat; material: faeces | place: Denmark | collected 2008/2010 | reverse complement strand
AGTTTCGAAAGAACATAGTCAGAAAGCAGGGACTGGTACCTTTTGCTCCTTCAACGGTATCCATCTCGACTACATAAACAGATTTGCTCGCTGCGATATATTCCAGAAATTCTTTATAGCTCCTATCTTTTCGGAAACTTCTGTCTTTAAGGCTGGCAGTAGTTTTTCTTTTCCGCTGCTTGTATACCACTTTACGGCGCAGATCTATGTTTCTGGCTTGAAAAACGCCACGGTCTATGTAAGAATATATGGTTCTTCTGGAACAGGCAATCTCATCAGCATGAGATGCGTAGATGTGGGCAATAGATTGTCCTTTTTTGAGAAGCGGTGACAACAGGATGTCCAGTTTCTGTATACTTTCCGGTGTCTGATTGATTCCTTCTCTGCTTGTGGTCCTAAGGGCTTCATAGGTGTCCTGGGCGTATTTTGAAGAATAAATCTTTTTGTCCATCATGCAATTCGTTTTCTTGCTGCATCCATTGCACACATAAGGCGGTTTATTTAATTTCTCACATTCTCTTGGTTTATAAAATTTACAGACATCGCTGCATCTGAATTTTCTGCAGAGGACACATTTGCGCCGACATTCATTATCACCGCACATATGCATGACATTGCATATATTTGTCCGCGGCTTTGAACTATCATAATTGTTTGCACAGGGAATAGGGGCAAATGCATCTGCGCTTCTTTCCCTGATAATGGAATGACGTCTGATTTCTTTGGATATGGTACTTGGATCCTTGCTTAATTCTATTGCAATACTTCTAAATGAATCACCGTTATTTAAATGCTGTTCGATTATAATACGTGCAGATAAGTCAAGATGTTTTTGGTTGCCTTTTGGTCTTCCTGTATTCATTTTATCCTCCTTCTGCACAGGCAGGGGATCATCTGCAGTAGTATTTTATAAAAAGAAGAAGGAAAATCCATGCAGAAGTAAATTCTACAGGTATAGAATTTACTCTTGCAAGGTAGAATTTAAAAATACATTTAACCGAGTTAGACGCGCAATTTTTTTGTTAAAAAAGAACATATGTTTACAAAATAAGATATCTATGGTACAATTTGTTCATAGCACAAAATAAAAAACAGTTCAGAGGAGAAGAAAATGCAGACGGTATCCAGTTATGGTGTGGAAATACGAAAACAGAATATCCCAATCCGCCAGACACTGGAAATCTATCGTCAGGCGGTCAGCTATCTGACGGAAATCTATGAACAGGTGTGGGCAGAACTGAAAATGATCCCGGAAGCAAAAAAACGCTTTAATGCAGCAGAACATCTGATTCACACAACGAAAAAGAACCATGCCCGCTTTGATTTTGACATCCGTTTTCCGAAGATGCCTTCTTATCTCAGAAGAGCTGCCATCCAGCATGCACTGGGAAGTGTATCGTCCTATGAAAGCCGGATGGAACAGTGGGAGGCAGCGGGAGAACTCTCCGGGAAACCGAATTTTACCTGTGAAAACCATGCCATGCCGGTCTTTTACCGGGATGTGATGTACCGCGAAGGGACAGAGGGAAAAGATGAGGCATACCTGAAACTGTATGACGGGCATGACTGGAGATGGTTCCGTGTGTGTTTAAGCCATACGGATATGGAATACCTGCGCAGGAACTGGTATGGGAAAAAGGCATCTGCCCCGACACTGGAAAAGAGACACCATAAATATTTCCTGCGTTTTTCCTATACAGAAGAAGTGATGTTTACCAAGACACCTGTAAAAGAGCAGATCATCTGCAGTGTGGATCTGGGGATCAATACGGATGCAGTCTGTACCATCATGCGGGCAGACGGAACTGTCCTGGGGAGAAAGTTTATTGACTTCCCCAGTGAAAAAGACCGTATGTACCGCACACTGGGACGAATCCGCAGATTCCAGAGGGAACATGGATCTGCGCAGGCAGGGGACAGGTGGGCATACACCAGACGTCTGAATATAGAATTAAGCAGAAAGATCGCAGGGGCAGTTGCAGAATATGCATGGGAGAATCATGCAGATGTGATCGTATTTGAGTATCTGGAAATGAACGGAAAGATATCGGGAAGTAAGAGGCAGAAACTGCAGCTTTGGAGAAAACGGGATATCCAGAAACGGTGTGAACATCAGGCACACAGGAAAGGGATGCGCATATCCAGGATCTGTGCATGGAATACGAGCAGGCTTGCGTATGATGGATCAGGGATAGTCCTGCGTGACTGGAGAAAACACAGCCTCTGCGCATTTCAGACGGGAAAAAGATATAACTGTGACCTGTCAGCTTCTTATAATATCGGGGCCAGATATTTTATCCGTGAACTTTTAAAACCCCTTCCGGCAACGGAAAGGTCTTTGCTGGAGGCAAAAGTCCCTCCTGTAAAGCGTAGAACCTCATGCGTTTATGCAGATCTGAGGAAACTCCATTCAGAAATGGAACTCTTAAAAGCAGCATAGATACAGGCAGATATACAGCGGACTACCTGTAATGTGGGAACCAGCCATATCTGGCATGGAAAAAGCACATAACTGTGCAGACCTAAGTTACAGGCGTATCCGCCGATATTTAGTCTGACGCCTAAAGCGTCTGGAAGCACGTGACTTCAGTCATGTGAGGATATAATTCACGAGTGTGGAATAGCAATAAAACAGGAAAAAGCTCTGGATGGTGATAATCTGGTGCTGCGGCTGAAAAAACTGCGGCATCAGAATACCGGACAGGGCTTTTTGTAATATACGCATATGTGGAAAAATTCAGGGACATTAAGAGCTTTTTAAAACCGTATTTACAGAAAATGGAAATAAATATGGTATATTAAAAAAATAAGATGTAATATTCTTATATTTCTATAACAGTAAGAAATTGTACAGAAATGGAGGAAGAGTATATGAAGAATAAGAAAATGCTTGCAATGCTTCTGGCACTTACCGTGACAGCGGCAGGAACACCAGTATATGCCGCGGATTTTTCAGATGGAAATCTGGAAAGTGTGCAGGAAGTGGCAGAACCGGAAAAAATTCTGACGGGAGATACTGCTCTGGAAGAAGATAGTAATGCACAGGAGAATCAGGAAAGTGATGAATCCGGGGTTACGTCAGCAGAGGAAACCGATGAATTTACAGAAGAAGATGTGGCTTCTGCATTTACGGATGACACGGAGAATGAAGTGGCAGAGGCGCAGAGTTCGGATACGGAAAGTGGAAGTGAAGAGGTGACAGGTACCGAAGGTTTGGAGTATGAATATGATGCGGAAACAGATACCTATCATCTGGTAAAAGGTGTCAATGTGGAGAGTGTTATAATTCCGGAACAATATAATGGAAAAATAGTGAGCGAAATCGGTGAAAAAGCATTTGCAGGCTGTGACCGGATAAAAAATGTCAGGGTAAACCGGGACTGGGACCAGGAAACCATGATTATCAGACAGTCTGCATTTGAAGGCTGCATTCATTTGCGAAAAGTTATGTTAAATCGCGTGATTAAGGTAGAAAAGAATGCCTTCAGAAATTGTCCACAGCTTTCTGAATGTGTATATATTAGTATTGACAATCTCTTTATAGACGGGGGAGAATTTATCGAAAGAGATGCATTTGATCCAGATAACAAAGTATGTGTATATCTGGGGGAAGAAAGTAACAATTTTAAAGGCAATAAGCAGTATTTTGTAGCTGGTTTATTTGATGAAGATTATGTATTTAAAGAAAGTGGAGTCACTTATGTTTGTTATGATCCAAATATGACAGGGGATATGGAAGGTATCAGCAGAGAACATGAGGGAACAAGGATTCTGGATGTGCAGGATGAACTGGAGACGGTATTTGTCAAAGATACAAATGTGACAGGAGTGGGAAGAAAAGCGTTTTATGGGAGCGAAAAAATCAAAGTTGTGAAACTGGGAAGTCAGAACAGATATATTGAAACAAAAGCATTTTTTGACTGTGAAAATCTGGAAAGAGTATATATACCGGATACTACAAATGACATTGCGGATGATGCGTTTGATGGATGTAATTCTCTGGTAATTTATACCCCTAAGGGTTCCTATGCGGAAAAATTTGCAAGAAAACATAATATTCCAGTGGTGGTATCTGCAACCTCGCAGGATATCCTGAATGATGTGAAACCGAATCTTCGAGTAACCAAAAAAGAGAAGGATGGAGTTACACTGAAATGGGAAATATCGCAGCCATATCTTGCAGAGGGATATGAGGTAGAAAGAAAAAATGCACAGGGAGAATATGTTCACTGTTCTACGATTAAAAGCAGTGAAGTTAATACTAAAGATATTGAACTATGGAATTATAGTAAATTTTATGGGAAAAATATCACTTTCAGAGTCAAAGCATATTTTGTAGATGAGGATGGAACAATCATATACAGCCAGCCATCAAATACTGTAAAAACAACTTTCTGCCCGGTACAGCCAAAGATTACATCTCTGACAAAGAAAGCAGGGAAAAAGTTAACTGTTAAATGGAAAAAGTCAGATTATGCAATAGGATATCAGGTATGGCGTTCGGTAGATGGAAAGAAAGGTGTTTGCATAAAAACAATCAAAGGCGGGGATGTGACGAGCTTTACAGATACAAATCTGAAAGAAGGCACTACTTATATTTATTGGATTAAGAGCTATCGTATGGACTATCAGAATAAAAAAATATATAGCAGGAGCAATGATTATTCCAAAAGTATTGTGTATTAGTGAAAAAATGATAAATAAGTAAAAACAGCCACCATATGATGAACATATGGTGGCTGTATTGTGGTTAGATGAGACTTAGCTTAATTGGAAAAAGTAAGTCCAGAAACTTTGCTTACAAGATCCGGCTTAGAAGTACTCTTGTTCTGAACAATATACATTATACCGGAAGAAGCAATACAAACAGATTCAATTTCTGAAATTGAAGAATTTGGAATGAAAACTTCGTCAGGGATAAGAGGCTCTTTGACAGATGCATTAGTAATCTTGTCAGGATTAATTCGATAAATTTTGGAAATTTCCACATCAGTACGATGGGTAATGAAAAATAATCCGTGATTAATATCATAATGAATATCCTGCAGAACAGTTACTTTACTAAGATAAAAAGGATTGTTGACCGTGAACTCTTTTTCAGAATCAAAACTTCCATTTTTGAAAGAGCCAATGTAAAAGTGCAGTGTCTGGCTAAATGCAGGTTCTCCGGCAAGTTGCTCATAGTTTAGAACAATAAACTTGTTATTTCCATAATATCCGATACCACCAAACATAGAATCACATTCATATGTTTCTACTATTTTTCCAGTAGAAGGATTAATTTTTGTAATCTGTTTTCTCTCAGGAGTAGTATACCTGTCGTAAGCTGCTACATATAAGAAGCCATTTACGAAAACCATACCATTACAATGTCCCAATTCTGTAAATAATTTTCTTGGGGAGAATGCTTCTGAAAAATTTTGGGAAGAAACATCAGAACTCTTAAAAAGAATACTGATTTTATCTCTAAGAACAGTATCTTTTGTAGTGTGAGTTTTAAAACAATACCCTGTATTTCCATCAAGAGTAAATGCCCCAGGATTGATGCAACTGTAGGTAGAGTTATTATAAGTTCCCACTGCATTAGGAATTTCTGTATCACCATTGCAGGAAAGTGTCATTTCCAGGATACCATCTTTTTTGAAAACCGGATTGGTCGCGCGGAAAATGGCATCTTTAGAATATTTTTCAAGGACGGATGGAGCAGAAGTTGCATTAGTGGATAAATACAAGGTTCCATCATCAGTAATATAGATGGATTTTACAACAAGTTTGCTGTAATTGCGGTTTCCGTTAAATTTGAATTCACTTGTTGGGTAATAGGTGTTTCCATTTTCTACAGAACTCAGTTCATCAGGAATTTTGGCGCAGAGAAGCATATTGTAGATAGTGAATGCACCGTCAGTTTTTTTGTTTGTGACAACAAAAAGACCGTATTTGGAGTGATAAAAAATATCCTGTGGCTGTTCATAACCGGCACTGTTATTTACATAAAAACGTTTCTTTTCCACAAATTTTCCATTGGAAAGGCTGCCAATCATATAGAAGAATGCACCATTTTTCTGCATCTTCTCAACGCCTACGATAAACAGATCTTCATTGTTAACTGTGCCATAATAAGTAATAGACTGAGGAATGTAACCATTGCCATCTTCTGTAACAGTATATTCCGCTGCGATTTTACCGATAGAAGAAACCGGCATCTTGATAATTGTGTTTTTATAGCAGGTCATATAGAGATAGTTATTATGGTAAGTCATACCATGTACAGCATAGGGAATAGAAACAGGTGTTTTTCCATTAAGTGCGTCGAAGCTGGCGGAAGCAATATTTTCAATTACAAAAATATTTGAACTTGTCTGGCTTCTTTTTGCGCAATAGGCAGTTTTTCCATTGATAGCGATACCTGCCATGTTGTCAGCACTTGGATCTGAGTCTTTACTTCCCTTGTCAGGAACAGCCGGTCCGAATACTTTGGAAATGTTGTATCTGGTTTTTGCATTTGTAGACATATAAGTGTCCTCCTTTGATTAATGTTTTTGTGCTGTTGTTTATCAGCTACACTTAATAAAGAGTCAGTAAAACTGAATTTGTAAACCAGGAAACTAAGATAGAAGAAATTTTTTTAAATGTAAAAAGACGTATCGTTTCTAAATCTTATTTACCGGATCAGTTTCAGGAAGGTATTTCGGTCGCAGGTGCCGGAAACAGTTAATCCCTGTGCTTTCTGAAATGTTTTGACTGCTGTCAGAAGACCCGATCCAAAAATCCCCGGAATCTCCACGCCGTTTGGATTGTAACCGTGTAAGAGAAGAAGGATTTCGGCAGCAGTTACCATATACTGACATTCTCCGGATGTAACATAATGTTTTCCAAGTGCTTTATCTGTATTTAAACCAAAGATACCATCGACCACCAGACCGGCACCATAATCTTTGTTCAGAGCTGTCTGGAAGACTTTGATACCGGCTTTTACTGTGGCAGTATCTCTCTGACCGGTGACAGGAATCTGAGCAGAGGTAAAACGATTCGCATATGTCTGACCTTTGCGGACATTTTCTGATTCAGAAGAAGCAGCTGGAGCCGATGGGGAACTGATATCTGTAGTTGCATCTTCTTTCATATAGCGAAGAACGCAGTCCCATCCATACTGATAAAAATAATAATCCTGGACCATGATTTCCATGCCTGTCTGATCTCCGGTTTTTCCACCGCTGACTTTTCCGTTCTCATTGATTCTTGCGGCTACAATTCTGCCATTTCCAATATACATTACTGTGTGATGCAAAGTATTAATGATCACATCACCGCGTTTCATACCGTTTCCGGTTCGGAGATTCACTCTGGAAGTGACATCTGTGAATCCACAGGCAAGAAACGCAGATTTCATATTTCCGGTATAGGCAGCTCCCTTTGTTTTTACAGGAACTCCAGCCTGCTGCCATGCAGAAATAATCAGGGAGGAACAGTCATAATCAGGTCCCCATCTGTACTGCTGATCGTATCCATGAGTGTTGTCATTTGCGATGGCCAGTGCCCATGTTACAGCTTTTTCAATTTTTGTCATTTTCATCATCCTCTTTCTTTTGGTTTTTATAAAGATGGCGTTATTTGCAACACCATAGCAGAAAGAGTAGAAAAATAAAAAAATAGAAACAAAAAAAGCACTTTTGAAGGTGATTTAAACCTTTCAGGGACAAAAAAGTGCTTTTTGAGGACAAAAACTGTATAAAAAGAAAAAAGAGTATAAAATCAATCCTGATGTGAAGCCTGATAAATCTTTATAATATCAAGCATATATTGAGCCTGTCTTTCATTCATCTGCGAAAGAACAGTAACGGCATCTTTGACTGTGGGACTCTGAATTGTTTCATTATGAGGAATAAGATCATAAAGGAAATAGTCGATTCCTACATTTAGAACTTTTGAGAGTTTTATCAGATTTTCAATGCTGGGTTGCGTCCTTCCTGTTTCGAAGCGACTGATCGTGCTGACGGAAAATCCACTTAATTCTTCAAGTTGTTCCTGTGTGATATTCAGATTTATTCTGGCTTCTGCAATTCGTTTTCCAATCGTGTTTTTCTTCATTGGTAAAAAATTCCTTTCTTTATCTGAGTTTAACAGATTGGAAGAAAGATGTATAAGGACATAAATGACGTGCGACTAGTAAAATTTGAAGTGTTAGAGGAGGAGAAAAGTAAAATATGACAGATGCAGACAGAACGGACAAAGCGGAAGAAAGAGAAAATATGTATATTATGATGTTTACACTCCAATCATTGCAAAATTATGGGCTTTCTGTAAAAAAAACTGTAGAGAGAAGTCTGGATTATTTGTGGGAATGGTATCAGGAGTCAGGGGAAGAAAGGTATCTTCTGTTGGCAAAGCAGCATATGCAGGCGTATGTAAATATGGGATTTGCACTTAATGAACAAAATCAGACAATACGTGATATAATAAGTATACTGGATCAGACAATAGCTGATTTCTACCCTAAAGATTCTTTACCTGGAAAGAGAGTGAAACTGACTAAAGCGCAGATTCGCAGTATGATTGGGAGATGGAGGCCGTCCAGGGAGAATCCTATGACAATAGGAGAATTGGTGGAGGATATTATTAAAAAAGTAAAAGAGCACCAGACGGGAAGGTATATTTACCGATATTGCAGAAGCGACTGTACTTCAGGAGAAGATGCGGAAATTTATGAACTGGTAGTAGGCAGGGAGGAGAGTTATTTTTATGATGTAAGGAAATTCAGATTTTATACGTTCATGGAGGAAACAAAGAAATGATACGAATTGCAATACTGGATGATGAGAAAGCAGATCTGGAAAAAGAAGAACAGATTACAAGACAGTATTTTTATAACAGACAGGCAGAATCTGAGATTGCAACATATCAGAGCGTGGAATGGTTTCTGCTGGGCCTCACCGAAGAACAGTTTGATATCTACATTCTGGATGCAGAGATGCCAGTAAAAAATGGAATTGAAGTGGCAAAGGAAATCCGGAAATTATATCCGGAACCGGTGATTATTTATGTTACGAATCATCTGAATTATGCGGTGGAGGCGTATGAAGTCAATACTTATCGTTATATTGCAAAAGATACAATGGAGAAGGGACTGAATGCTGCTTATGAAACATTGCTTCCGATTTTGCTGGCGAAAGAGGAAAGATACTATATTGTAAAGAAAAGAAGTGAATTGGAGAAAATAGCATATTCCGATATCTTCTATGTAAAAAAAGAGGGAAAATGTGCGGTGATTGTTCACAGAAACGGAGAAACGTCTGTCAGAGACAGTCTGTCAGCGGTAGAAAAGGCATTGGGTTCCAGAGAATTTATCGTGGCGGACAGAGGCTATCTTGCAAATATCAGACATGTGATGAAAATGAAGAGCAGAGAGCTTTATATGCGAAACGGTAATATTATTACGGTAGGAAGGGAGAGATTTAAGCATGTCAGGAAGGCTATTTTAGACTACTGGAAGGAGATTTAAAATATGTGGATGGTATTATTATATGGGGTGGCAACGTTTATGGAAACTGGGGTTGGGGTGTGGATGTTTGGTAGGATGTTTCCAGAACGGAAATCCAGTTCAGAATACAGATGGGCAAAAATGATACTTTTAACGCTCTTGATTTTGACAACATATACTATGCATAGAGCATATGGACAAGAATATATATATGAAAAATTTTTTTTTATAGTTGTTTATGCTGGAGTCATGATATCAGATGCTATCTTATATAAATATAGAGATTTTTTCAGAATCAATAAGAAGACCGAAAAAATAATTCTGTTTTCATATATATCAATAATGTTGACGTGGCAGTATTGGGTGTCTTATGTTTCTTTTGGTATTATAGCAATAGCTAATTTGTATCTTCCATTTTTCTTGCTTTTATTTTATAAGTGCGATTTCATTCAAGCATATTTATGGGAAGTTTTATATTTAGTCAATATTGGACTTGCAAAAATTTTGTATATTTACATTATAGGAATGATTAAACATAGAAGAATTGAGAATTTTCTTTTTAGTAAATCTGTACATTTTTATGCTGGTGTTGTGTATCTTTTAATATTCTATGTACTTTTTTTGATTATACAAAAAAATTTTTGCGTGGAGAAATGGTTAAAGGATTTACTGACAGACTGTAAAAAAATGATTTTATTTGTAGCTTTAAGCGAATGTAGTATTTTGTATTTTTTATTAACAATGAACTGGGGATACATAGAAAACAGAGAATTGATAATTAGTTTTGGAGTTATATCGGGAATTGCATTAATATTATTATTTGTTCTTGCACGTTTTTGGGCTAAGAGCATATATACAGAGAAAAATATTCTGGAAGTTAGGAATAATGTTATAGCAAGTCAGTATGAGGAATTAAACGAAAGTTATAAAAAATACAGATGTCTGATACATGACGAGAGACATATGATGGATTATATAGAAGAATGTATAGGGACGGGAAATTTCTCAGAAGCGCAGAAAATCATAAAAAAAAGCAGAAATAAATTCAGTGAGAGGTATTACTGGACGGGCATAACAGTATTGGATAATGTTATTTCAATAGAAAAAAGAAAAATGGATAATATGAATATAGAATTTCATATAGAAACAGATGTAACAGATATCGTTATGGAAGATATTGATATTATTATTTTGCTTGAAAATTTATTTGACAATGCGATAGAGGCGGTTGAAAAATGTGCAAATAAGAAAGAGATTAAATTCAGCATAAAAAATATAAATAGTATGCTTGTATTAAAGCTATGGAACAGTAGCTGTAAAAAGCCGAAAGTGAAAAAAGAAAGATTTGTGACTGATAAACATGATTCTAAAGGTCATGGGTGGGGATTGGAAAGTGTAAAGTATATAGTAAAAAAGTATGATGGAATTATTGAGTTTGAATATACAGAAATGTTTTTTCAAACGGTTATTATGATTGAAGGAGAATAAAAATGGACGAAAATATAAAGTATGAATTAGCAGAAGCAGAGAAATTAGAAGTAATAGATAATGCAGGGGTTGCTGAAAATGAAAAAAAATCAATTGTAACGGTATTGCTTAGTCTGTCATGTTGTGGACATATAATGAATGCTTGAAAATATTTGTATTAGAATATTGATTTTGGATATTTCTGAAAAGAAAAGCAACCATGAGTTGTATGGCTTTACAGTGCACGAAGAATATAACTTTTATATAAAACATTTCTGGAAAAATGAGTCTTATAAATGTGATTTGGCAATACGCTATGCGGAAGGAAGTCGACTTCAGAAATTAAAGGAAAAATATTTTGTAATATTACAAAATGAGATAAATGAAAAAATCAATATAGATAAGGATATGATAAGTAAAAAATTTCATGAAAATATGAATGAATTTCAGATGTTGAATAAGGATCAAGGAGATATACACAAAAATGGTCGCAGTGTATCAAAGATTGAGTTTGATAATGGCAGTATATTGTATTACAAACCTCACAGCCTTGACAAAGACATAAAATATCAACAACTATACAAATATTTATGCGAAAAAGCAGGAATATCCTGTCGGGAGGTGAGGTGCTTATCCAGACAGACATATGGATGGGAAGAAAATATAGAGAATAAATCATGTAACACAAAAGAAGAAATAGAGCGTTATTATTTCAGGCTGGGCATCCATCTGTTTCTCGGGTATGCATTGGGAGCAACAGATCTTCATGGAGAAAATATTGTTGCGTATGGAGAACATCCGGTGATTATAGATATGGAAACATATCCCGGCTATATTACAAAGAATAGTGGAAGTAGTACAGAAGAAAAAGCAGAAATCAAAATAAGAGAAAAAATTATGACATCCGTGTTAAACACGGGTATCCTTCCTGTTCTCACATGGGGAACTGGAAACAATAGAGTTCTTATGAGTGCTGTAAATATGCATGGCAAGATAAGGACTCCGTTTAAGATGCCTGTTGTCAAAGATGATAAAACATCAAATATTCACATAGAATATGAACAGGTAGAATTTGAGATAAAAGAGTGCATTGTAAGGTTAAATGGGGAGGTGGTTAATTCCGAAGAATATACAGGAGAGATTATCAGGGGATTTCGGATGGCTTATACAGAAATACTGCAAAATCAGAAACTCAGAAATATGCTGAAAACTTTTTTTCAGGGAAAATCCAGAGTAATTTTGCGACATACGCAGCAATATTATATGTATCTGTTTGCGTCGTTCCATCCGGATTATATGAAGGACCGGAAACAACGAGAGGAACTTCTTCAGGTATTGCATAAAAAAGGGGAAACCCAGTTGCAGAAAGAATTAAGAGATTATGAAATACAGAGCCTGCTGGAACTGGATATTCCATATTTTGAAATTGACGGAAACAGCAGATCAATTTTTGATGGAAATGGAAAAGAATATCAGGGATATCTGCCATGTACACCTTATGAATCATGGATAGAGCATATGAAGCAATTGAGTTGTCAGGATATGGAGCAACAATGTGATTACATACGATTGTCTATGGGATTATTAAATCATGGGTATATCGGCGAAAAAAATCCGCGATGGGCAGATGAAAATACTTGTATACATCAAATTGCAGAGTGGATTTGCAGAACAGCTGTAATTGACGGAGCTGATATTGGATGGGCTGGACTGCATTTCTGGGATAATGGATATTGGAGCCTGAAACCATGTGGTATGTATTTATATGATGGGATTGCGGGGATTGTTTTGTTTCTGGCAAAATATCTGGACCGGTATCAGGATTCGTCATGCAGGCAAGACGTGGAAAAAATCTATAAACTGGCTATTGAAAAATTAGAAAAATATACAGATCTGCGATGTGAACAAAATGAAGTACCTGAACCATTGGCAACAGGACTTTACGATGGAGAGAGTTCAATTGTATATGTTTATCTGATATTATATGAGATCACAGGTCAGGAAAAATGGATCAAGAATGCTCAGAAGCATTTTGAGATAGTAGCTAAACTGCTTCCAAAGGATGAAAATATGGATTATCTCAGTGGAAATGCAGGCGCAATCGTGGCTGCCATGAAACTTTATCAATTAACTGGAGAGATTGAATATTGTACAGCTGCGGTAGAAACTGAAAAAGATTTATGGAAAAAAGGTCAGAGAATGGAAGTGGGATATGGATGGAAACTGAAAAATCTGAAATATCCGCTGAGTGGACTTTCTCATGGAAACAGTGGCTTTTTGATGGCGTATGTGGAACTTTATAAAATGACATATGACCAGGAATATCTGAAAAAAATAAAATTGTTGCTTTCCTATGAGGATATCTTATATTCAGAAGACTTGAAAAACTGGATAGATCTGCGTGATCCGGACGGACGAAAGACAATGCGTGGATGGTGCCATGGTGCTCCTGGGATTTTACTTAGCCGTATGTCGATAATGGATATTCTGCCAGATGATAAACAGATTAAAAAGGATATCCTGCGGGCAGTATCCACATTATTTCACAATGAGCGTGAGAAAAAAATATGTCTGTGCCATGGAATGACAGGAAATCTTTTAATTATGAAAAAGTATCTGGAGAAGAATCCGGATGATGATTTAAGACAGAAATACGAAAGGCAGTTTTCGAACCTGAAGGAACAATTGCAAGATATGAGAAGTCTTATGGTTACTGAGACATTAAATCCTGCATTTATGAATGGAATAACCGGAGTTGGAATGGCAATGATGTTGCTGAACATGGATTAGAAAAGGCATTTACAGCCTTTCTAATCAGGATGTCTGAAAAAATAAGTTTTTAACAGTTTCTTTTTCTGACGATTAATGTATTGACGGGAGACATGAAGAATTGATGCAATTTCGGAATCTGTTTTATACTGGTAGAAAAACAGAGACAGAATTTTGTATTCCATACTTTGGACAGGAAAGCTTTCGATATATGTAGTTATATCATAAAGAGTTTCATCGAATGGATTATCTGCCTGTAAAGTAAGAGAACACGTATCAAAGTCTTCTCTTTCAGGTTCTGACAAATGGTATCTGCATAAAGCTCTGTAACGATTTTCTATAGCGGTCTGCATATATCTGACACATTCACCTTCGGAAAAATTTTTGCCGTTCAGGTAAGGCAGTGTATTAAGCAGAGTCAGATACAATTCCTGTGTGGCATCGTCCCGTTCCATACAGTGGATGCGGGAAGCGTAGCTTTTGATCAGAGGTTCCATACGTTTAAGAATTTCTTCACCTGCATTTTTGACACCAGAATGATAATCGTGAATTAACTGTAATAATGACTTCATAAGAAACTACCTCCTTTTTGGAGGAAGTAGTCAGAAGTGACTAAATCAGAAACTGAAAATAGAAAAAATATGAATTTATTGTAGAAAAATAAAAGAAGCGAAGTCTGACAACAGAAGAAATAAGCTTCTAAAAGGAATTGAGTTGACAAATTATGAGATTTTCTGTCTTTCTCAGAGGAACTGAAATGTTTTACTACTGAGAAAGGAGGTATGAAGATATGGAATCCACGGTTATGGAAACTGCAATATCGCAGGGAATCTGGGCCGTCCTGGCAGTTTTTCTTTTGATTTACATTGTAAAATCCAATGAACAAAGGGATGCAAAGCAGGAAGAAAGGGAAAAAAATTACCAGACAGTGATTGAGAATTTGACTGAAAAATTCCAAATTCTAAATCAGGTTCAGAATGATCTGAAAGAGATTAAGGATAATCTTCTTAATAAAAATTAAATAGGAAAAAGAAATAGAAGCTCTCTCTACAAAATGAATGTCACAGTAGGGAGGGCTTTTGTCATTCAGGTAAGAAAACAGATTAATTCAATATACAGGCAAAACACTCATATCCATTAGAATACATTTTATTCCAGAATTACAGAGGTTTATATAAATGGTGATATACTATGATAATAAATATTATTGAATGGAGGAAAAAGAGATGAAAGAATACAAGGTTATAACAGCACTTTTTTTGTCAGCAGTAATGCTGGGTACAGCTCCATTAACCGTATGGGGAGCGGAGAGTTTTTCGACAGGGGAATCTTTCAGTGATGGAACAGAAAATATTCCTGACATAGTAACAGATTCGGCTCTGTCTGGTGAATCTTCTGAAAGAGACTATGAGTTAAGCATAGAAACAGGTACGGATGTAGAGCTTACAGAAAGTGATTTTTATGATCCGGAATTTCGTGTAGAGAAATATGTGAAAGTCAGAAATTCAGGAAAAAAAGAAACAAGAGTCCGGGTAGATGCTTCTGGTCTTAAGAATTTTGAGGTAGATGATCAGATGGCAAAGTGGTCAGAGGATTATGAGGAACAGGATTCCAAAAGACTGCTGAAGCCGGGAGAAACTCTGGATTTTTTTGTACTGCCAAAGCAGGAATACGGAACATATGATGAAACGTTTGATTTCCTTGCAGATGACGGAAGCAGATATCCGGTTCATATCACAATGAATAGAGAGAAGAACCCAACGGAAAAGAAGAGTCTGGAAATTACCGAAAAATCTTCCGAGAGTTTCCCGATAATGCACTGGGGATATAAGACACTTCCGGAAGCCAGAATTTATGTTTTGAAAAATTTTACGGACATGGATATGGAACTGTCTTTCGATTATAGCAAAGACTGTAGTGTATCATTATGCGGAAATACCAGTCTGGCACCTGGAGAGAGTACAGAACTGAGCCTTTGTCCGCAGATGGGACTGCCAGTTGGAGAACATGATCTTGGAGTGACAGTGACTGCGAAAACAGCGACAGGAGAGACTATAACAAAGAAGATTTGGGATTCTTTCAGAGTAGATTCAAGGACATTTCAGGGACTGGTGGATACCATTGAACCTGTGACCGGAATTACCAATGGCGTAGAAAAAACTGCTGATGCTTTACATTTGCCATCGGTTCTTAAAGTCTATGGTGCTGAAGTGGATGGAGAAAAAACGACATTTTCTGCCGATGTAAAATGGGATGTGGAGAATTGTGCATATAACCCGAAAAATACGGCGTCTCAAAGTTTCACAGTTAACGGACAATTGGAACTGCGTGAAGGTGAAAACAATGAAGAGCTGGATACGTCTGTAAAGATAAAGGTACAGGTGGATGCGTACAAGGGGTTGAACAGACCGGTGATTGATTCGACATGGACCAGAGTGATCACGAATTATGCAGAACTTTCTTTAAGAGATACTTCTAATGAAGCAGACGGATATTTTTTTGTAGCAGCAGAATCTCAAAAGGAACTGGAAAAAGAAAATTATATCGCACAGGTGAAGGTCGCAAAATCTGAACTGAATCATTATCCTAAACTGAAATATATTCCTGAAGGGACGCATTATCTCTATTGCAGGGCATATAAAGAGGAAAGTGGTCATACGGAGAAATATGGTGAATGGTCTGAAGGATTTCTGTTAAAGGTAAATATAAAGACACCAAATGCACCTGTGGTTCAAAAACTACAGGTGAAGAAAAATGACGTTAAAATTATCCTTGGCAGTAATACAGAAGAACTGGATGGTTATGATGTTGTTGCTGCCAGAAGTAAAGACGGGGATGAGCCATCAGATTATATAAAGGTACAATGCAAATATTCAGGAAACAGCAAGGAACTCATTCTAAAAGGAGTACCGAAAGGAAACTGGTATATTGGTGTACATGGCTATAAATATCTGGATGGATCAAATAAAAAAGTACTGAGTAAGTGGGCGGAAGTTCAAAAAGTAACGGTAAAGACAAGCCTTGTAACAGGAAAACCAGCTGTTAAATCGGCAAAGGTTTCCAGACAGGGAACAAAAAGAAAAGTAACGGTGAAGTTTACTGTACCAAAAGCCTGTGACGGAACGGACTGGGTACTGGCAAAGAAAGTATCTCAATCCGAAGATGGAAGTTATACATATGTCAGCGGTTATGCTTATACTAAGAAAAATCAGACGAAAACTACAGTCATTTTTAAAAATGTAAAACCTGGAGTTTATTATCTTACAGGACGTGCTTATGTAAAAGGATATGCAAAAAATTATACGAAATGGTCAGAGGTAAAGAAAGTAGTTGTGAAGTAGAAAAGTGATTTAGACCAGAAATTTATTTTTTTTCTGCATATATATATATCAAAAAAGAAGGTGTTGTTTGTCAGAATAAATAATCCAAAGGAAGTATGGTAGTATTTATTCTGCAACTGTGTGGTATAACCAAAACCTGAGTTTACGACTGTGAATGTACATTCTGCATCAGATTCTTTCCAGTTTACAACACTGAAAGTTAATGTTTCTGGCATAATTTTTGTCTCCTTTAAATTTTTTGAATTTGCAAATTCACTATATAAAGATGCTGCTTTGGTGATTTGTAAACCATAAGTGTGTATATGAGCATGATTTTTTTCTTTCATGCGGAAATTAGGTAAGAATAAAAATAAAGATTCGAGGTCAGATGATGCAGGTTTATTCCCTTTTTATATTTTCTGCATCAGTTTACTGTAAAATAATAACGGGTAAAGAAGATATAAGATGTTCTGGTACATACAATTAAGAAGAAAGGGGCATGTGCTGTGTATAGTCAAAATGATGAACCGCCTGAGATGATCAGGCGGTTTTGAAGTATCTGGATTTTTTATGAATATTTTATTTTTAATTACAGGTATAATGTGTTACAATAAATATAACCATTAAGACTACCAGGCAGGTCAGAATTTGACCTGCCTGTAAATAAATACGGAAATAAATCGGGTTCAAAAGAATCGTTAATAATTGTAACAAAATAAAATTACCGGTATGGCAAAAATAAAATTACAGGGGAAATGCGGATGAATGAGATGACAGATGCATATGTAAAACTGGATAAGGTTTCCAAAATATATGGAACCAAAGAAGTAAAGATCGTTGCAGTGGATGAGATCAGCTTTGAGATTGCCAAGGGAGAGTTTGTAGTGATCGTTGGTCCCAGCGGTGCGGGCAAGACGACAGTGCTGAACATTCTTGGGGGTATGGATCAGGCTACCAGCGGAGAAGTTCTGGTGGATGGAAGGAATATTGCCAGATATAACAGCAGGCAGCTTACCGGTTATCGGAGAAATGATATTGGATTTGTATTCCAGTTCTATAATCTGGTGCCTAATCTTACAGCGCTGGAGAATGTAGAACTGGCATTGCAGATTTGTAAAAATCCGTTGGATGCCAGGGAGGTTCTGGAGGAAGTGGGACTGAAGGACAGACTGACCAATTTCCCGGCACAGCTTTCCGGCGGTGAACAGCAGAGAGTTTCCATTGCCAGGGCACTGGCGAAGAATCCCAAGCTGTTGTTGTGTGATGAGCCCACAGGTGCACTGGACTACCAGACAGGTAAGGCAATCCTGAAACTTTTGCAGGATATGTGCAGAGAGCGTGGAATGACAGTGATCGTCATTACCCATAACTCGGCGCTGACACCTATGGCAGACCGTGTGATCAAGATCAAGAACGGCAAGGTTTCCAGGATGACAATGAATGACCATCCTACACCCATAGAGGAGATAGAATGGTAGGTGATGAATATGAAAGCAATGCATAAAGATTTCTGGATGGAGATACGCAAGAGCAAAGCCAGATTTATTTCCATATTTATGATCGTTGCTCTGGGAGTTGCGTTTTTCTCCGGGATACAGGCCTCGTCACCGGATATGCGCTTCTCAGGTGATGCCTATTATGATGAAACCAATCTTATGGATATCAAAGTAATGGGAACTCTGGGACTGACGGAGGATGATGTAGCTGCCATTAAGCAGGTGGACGGAGTAGAGAATGCAGAGGGCGCCTATGGTACAGATGTAATGTGTGGAGAAGGCGAGAAGCAGAAGGTACTTCATGTGGAAGCTGTGGATCAAACCATGAATCGGATCTCAGTGACAGAGGGAAAAGCTCCGGAAAAAAGCGGAGAGATTTTCCTTGACTGTATTTTTGCTGAGAGCAATGGATATAAGGTGGGTGATCAGATTACCCTGAAAGAGGGCGGAGGCAGCGAACTGCTGAAAAAGACAGATTACACAGTTGTGGGTTTAGGTGAGAGTCCGCTTTACATATCCTATAACCGGGGAAACTCTACTCTTGGTTCCGGTGAGGTTAATGGATTTGCCTATGTGCTCCCTGAGGATTTTGACCAGGAGGTTTATACACAGATCTATGTGCAGGCTCATGGGGCACAGGATCTGATCAGCTATACAGATGCTTATGATTCCCTGATAGAGCGAGTGCAGGAGCGAGTGGAGGGGAGTGAGGCAGAACGGTGTCAGGTCAGATATGATGAGATTGTAGAGGAAGCCAATGACAAGCTTGCAGATGCCAGACAGGAACTTGAAGACGGAAAGAAGGAAGCTAATGAGAAGCTTGCGGATGCCAGACAGGAACTGGAGGACGGCAAAAAGAAGTTAAAAGACGGCAAGAAGGAATATAAGGATGGCAAGAAAAAGCTTGCAGACGCAAAAAAGGAACTGGAGGACGGAAAAGCCCGGCTTGCAGATGCAAAGAAGGAATTAGAGGATGGCAGATCCCAGCTTGCCAGTGCGAAAGAGCAGCTTGCCAGTGGCAGAGCACAGATCGCATCTGCAAAGGAACAGCTGAATGCAGGATGGGCGGAGGTTTCAGAGAACCAGGCAAAGCTTGATGATGGAAAAGCACAGCTTGAGGATGGCAAGAATCAGTTAAGCGCCGGTGAGAAGCAGATTGCGGATGCAAAGACGCAGCTTACCCAGAGCCAGCAGGAACTTGACAATGGAAAGGCGCAGATTCAGTCAGGCAGAGAGCAGATTGCAGCAACCAGACAGGACTTAAATGCCAAAAAGGAAAGCTGCAATCAGGGACTTGCGCAGATTGAGCAGCAGGAGGCCGGACTTGCAGAAGGAGAGGCTCAGCTTGAGGGTGCCAGAAGTCAGCTTGCAGCATTGCAGGCACAGTATGAGCAGGCACAAGCTTCAGGCACATATTCCGAGGAAGACCTGGCGGCTCTGGCAGCACAGGTTTCCGCTTATCAGGAGCAGGTGGACAGTCAGGCAGCCCAGCTGGAAGCATCCAGAAACCAGATCGCAGCAGCAAGAAGTGAACTGGAGAGTGGTTTAAGCCAGGTGGAGAGCGGACTGGCCCAGCTTGATGCAAAGGAAGCAGAACTGAACCAGCAGGAGGCCGCATTTCCCGATGCCCAGGCAAAGATTGATGCAGGATGGAAAGAGGTGAAGGCTCAGGAGAAGAAGCTGGAACCAGCCAGAAAAGAGATTCAGGAAAAAGAAGCCCAGCTTGAGTCAGCACAGGAACAGATAGATGCTGCAAAAGCAAAACTAAATTCCAGCCAGGCGCAGTTAGAGGAGAAAGAGGCAGAACTTGCTTCAGGAGAAGCACAGATCCGGGAGAATGAAGGGAAGCTTGCTTCCGGCGAGAAAGAGATTGCCGACAATGAACAGAAGCTGAGGGATGGAGAGAAGGAAATCTCAGAGAACGAACAGAAGCTGAAGGATTCCAGAAAGGACATCAAGAAAGCTGAGAAGGATCTGGAAGAAGGTAAAAAAGAATACGAAGACGGCAAGAGGGATGCAGAGAAAGAAATTGCAGACGGTGAGAAAAAGATTCAGGATGCCCGGGATGAGATCGATGATATCAGTATGCCGGAATGGATGGTAACGGACCGCAATGATCTGCCGGAATATTCAGATTATGGGGATAATGCAGACAGAATGAGAAGTATCGGACAGGTTTTCCCTGTTATCTTTTTCCTGGTGGCTGCACTGGTAAGTCTGACTACCATGACACGAATGGTGGAAGAACAGAGAACCCAGATCGGTACAATGAAGGCGTTGGGATATGGCAAGTATGCGATTGCATCCAAATATCTGCTGTATGCCTTTCTTGCCACAGTGGGAGGCAGTATTCTGGGAATTCTGATCGGAGAGAAGATCCTGCCTTTGGTTATTATTAACGGGTATGGCATTATGTACAAGGGCATGATGAACAATATCCAGATCCGTTATGAGTTTAAATTTGCAATGATAGCAGCAGGTGCGGCAACTGTGTGTACCGTCGGAGCCACCATTTTCTCCTGTTACAGGGCACTGGCGGAAACTCCGGCATCACTGATGCGTCCTCCTGCTCCCAAAGAGGGTAAGAGAATCCTGCTGGAACGTATCCCGCTTTTCTGGAAACATCTGAATTTTACATGGAAATCTACACTGAGAAATCTTTTCCGATATAAAAAACGTTTCTTTATGACGATTTTCGGTATTTCAGGAAGTATGGCGCTGATGCTGGTAGGCTTTGGACTCAGGGATTCCATTATGGATATTGCCAGACGGCAGTATCAGGAACTTCAGCATTACACAGGAACGATCATTGATGATGAGGATGCTACAGATAAGGAGAGACAGGAACTGGATGAGTTTCTGAAAAATAACAGTCAGATCGAGAGATATACTCATGTGCAGTTTACCAAGATGAGTGTTCCCAGAAATAAATCCAATATCAGCGTATATGTTTATGTGCCTGAGAATCTTGAGACCTTTAATAAGGATGTAACGCTTCAGGACAGAAAGACAAAAGAGAAGTATAAGCTGACGGATGCAGGTACAGTGATCAGTGAGAAGACGGCAACCCTGACAGGACTGAAAGTCGGGGATACCATGACCATCACAAAGAATGGAAAAAATTATGAGACAAAGATCGCAGCAGTGACAGAGAATTACATGGGACATTATATTTATATGACAGGAAATGTCTATGAACAGACCTTCGGGGAGAAGCCGAACTATTCTGCAACTGTGTTCACGGTAAAAGAGGAGTACAAAGAATCAGAATCTGAGGTGGGAAATGAAATCCTGAAGCACCCGGCTGCATTAAGCATCAGCTATACCAGCAGTCTGGAGGCTCAGCTTCACAGAATGCTGGGGGCATTGGATACGGTAATTGTAGTGCTGATCATTTCTGCGGGAATGCTTGCTTTCGTGGTTCTGTATAATCTGAACAATGTCAATATCACGGAGCGCCAGAGAGAACTGGCAACTCTGAAGGTGCTGGGATTCTATGATACTGAGGTTTCTGCCTATGTGTACAGGGAGAATGTTATCCTTACTCTCATCGGCGTGCTGGCAGGAGCTGTATTCGGAATCTTTTTGCACAGGTATATTATCCGTACTGTGGAAGTGGATGCGGTTATGTTCGGAAGAAATATTAATCCTGTCAGTTTCCTGTACTGCGGACTGCTGACAATTGGATTCTCCATGATCGTAAATCTGTTTATGCATCAGAAATTAAAGAAGATTGATATGGTAGAATCCCTGAAAAGTGTGGAATAAACGATCTGTCGCTTTATTGCGGAAAAGAAGAAATTGTTTTTCTGTGGTTTTTAAATATGTAGTCAAACGGATAGAATGGATAAGAGGAAGAAAGGGGAATATTATCATGGGAACAGCAAATCAGATAGAGCAGGAATTAATGAGCTATATATCCGATCATAAAATCAGGAACACGCATTCACATCATCTGCCGGAACAGGCGATGGTGGATTTTGATCTGGATAAGCTGATAAATAATACGTATTTACAATGGCAGCAGGTAACTCCGGGGACAACAGCAGAAAGCAGAACTGCATATCTGGAAAAAACACGATATAAATCTTATTTTGTCTGGCTTCAAAAGGCAATCGGGGAGTTGTATGGAATATCGGAGCCGATCACAGCTCAGAACTGGAATCAGATTTCAGATCAGATCAGAAAAGCGCATCAAAATCCCGACTTTTACATGGATGTGCTGAAAAATAAGTGTAAGTATCAAAAAGTAATCGTAGATACCTACTGGAATCCGGGCTCTGACAATGGAAGACCGGAACTGTTTACGCCTGCTTTTCGACTGGATCTGTTCTTTTTGGGCTATAAAAAAGGACTTCGCAATCATGACGGTGTATCACTGGAAGAGAACTTCGGTGAGCTACCGGACAATTTACAGGATTATGTGGAGTGGGTCAGAAAGTGGATCATACAAAAAAAGAGTGAGGGCTGTGTGGCCTTAAAAATAGCGATGGCCTACGAGCGTAGTCTTCATTTTGAAAAAGTGACGCGGGAGCAGGCTGAAAGGGTATTCCGTTTACAAGAGTCGGATATAACCCAGGAGGATATCAGATGTTTTCAGGACTATTTGTTCTGGAAAATATGTGAAATTGCGGCGGAAGTGTCACTTCCATTGCAGTGCCATACAGGAATGGGACAAGTCATAGATACGAATATATTGCAGTTGAACAATGTGATAAAAAATAATCCGGAAACAAAATTCGTACTGCTGCATTGCGGCTTTCCATGGGTAGATGATCTCTTTTCCATAGTAGACGGATATCCGAATCTGTATCCGGATCTGACCTGGCTTCCAATCTTATCCTACACTGCATCAAAACGTGTAATGCATCAGCTGATCGAGATGTCCCAGATTGATAAAATCTGCTGGGGATGTGATACATGGACAGTAGAGGAAAGTTATGGCTCCCTTCTTGCATTCCGTTTTTCACTGTGCAGTGTTCTGAGAGAAAAAATAGAGGACGGATATCTTTCCGTAAATAATGCAAAGGATATTATTGATAAAATTTTGTTCGACAATGCGGGAAAAATATACGTATGACACCAGAAAGGAGGCGGAAGTATCCATGAATTCAACAATTTCCATTGGAATGCAGGATTTTGGTAAGCTGATCAGAAGTGGTGTGTTTTATGTGGATAAGACGTCTTTTATCAAAGAATGGTGGGAGAATCAGGATGATGTAACACTGGTCACGCGCCCGAGACGTTTTGGAAAGACGTTAACTCTGAGTATGGTGGATTATTTTTTCTCCAATCAGCATGTAGATTCCGGAAAGCTGTTTGAGAAACTGGATATCTGGAAGGAAGAGAAATATCAGGATTTACAGGGAACGTTTCCTGTGATTTTTGTCAGTTTTGCGGGGATAAAAGCTGAGAATTATGCGACTGCAAGAGATGGAATCATTCAGGTGCTTCTTGACCTTTATGCAAAATATTATTTCCTTTTACAAAGCGATGTGCTGAATGAGCAGGAAAGGGAGTATTTTGCATATGTCAGACCAGATATGTCAGATGCGGTAGCAGCGATGGCACTTCACAGACTTGCCATCTGTATGTACCGGTATTATGGAAAAAAAGCCATTATTCTGCTGGACGAATATGATACTCCTTTGCAGGAAGCATACGTGTATGGATACTGGGAAGAACTTACCACTTTTATCAGAAGTCTGTTTAACTGTACATTTAAGACAAACCCTTATCTGGAGCGAGGGCTGATGACAGGAATCACCAGAGTGAGCAAAGAATCCATTTTTTCGGATCTGAATAATCTGGAGGTTGTGACCACCACATCTGAGAAATATGCTTCTTCTTTTGGATTTACAGAGCAGGAAGTGTTTCAGACTCTGGAGCAGATGGGAAAGGCAGACAAGAAGGATGAAGTGAAGCAGTGGTATGATGGGTTCACGTTTGGCAGGCATACAGATATTTATAATCCATGGTCGATCATTAAGTTTCTGGATACTGGTGAATTTAATACTTACTGGGCGGCAACCAGTGAAAACAGTCTGGTTTCCAAACTGATACGAGAGGGCTCTCCACAGTTGAAGATGGATTTTGAGGATTTGCTGAAAGGAAAGACAGTGATGTTCAAAATGGATGAGCAGATCGTTTTTGAACAGCTTCAGCGAAAAAAAGGTGCAATCTGGAGTCTTTTGCTTGCCAGCGGATATCTGAAAGTGGAGAAAAAAATCCCGGACAGAAGAGGCGGATGTTATTTATATGGACTTAAGATCACTAATTATGAAGTGCTGCTGATGTTTGAAGATATGGTGGAGAGCTGGTTTCCGGAAGAAAGCAGTTCCTATGAGAATTTCAAACAGGCGTTGCTTCTGGGAGATCTTGATTACATGAACCAGTATATGAATCAGGTGGCCTTACAGACATTCAGCAGTTTCGATGTGGGGAGAAAGCCTTCAGAGCATTTGGAACCGGAACGATTTTATCATGGATTTGTGCTGGGGCTGATTGTAGATCTGGCAGATAAATATAAAATTACTTCCAATAAAGAAAGTGGCTTGGGCAGATATGATGTGATGATGGAGCCTCTGGTGGAGAATCTGGATGGAATTATCATGGAGTTTAAAGTGCATAATCCGGCAAAAGAGAAGAATCTGGAACAAACGGCAGAGAATGCTTTGCGGCAGATCAGGGAGAAAAAGTATGACACAGAACTGGAGATGGCAGGAATTTCCTCAGACAGAATCCGACATTACGGATTTGCCTTTGAGGGAAAGAAAGTCCTGATCGGCAGTGATTCCTGATAGTTACTGTTCACACGTCACTATCCCGCGAGGTGTTTTGGCATGAGAATGCCAAAATCCCGAGACATACCGCGCGAATTTATGCGAATAGCATAAATTCTGTGCATCGCGAAGCGTGTTACTGGGCACGGAGTGAACAGTAACTCCTGATAAATTTGTGAAATCCGGAGAAACATTCTTGACAAGAAAGCCTTTTTTCATTATAGTAGAATGCAGAAAAAGGCTGTGAAAAAGAGGAGTAGGCGGTAATGTCCCACAGAGAGGGAAACTTATAAGCTGGAAGGTTTCCCGGGAACAGAAGCGCTGAAGGTAGCTTTGGAGCCGGGAGGCTGAAGTGAGTGGTATGATATAATACTGAGATTCATATACGCGCATGGTAGGCTTTCACGTATCCCGCGTTAAGGGAATGAGAGATAAACTAAGGTGGTACCGCGATTTATATCGCCCTTTGCACGTATAATGCGTGTAAAGGGCGTTTTTTAATCGAATAAGCTTATAGAGCTGTGGACTGCTTTACAGCGGAGTGATCCGCAGATACTTTTATTACAGATATAGAATATCAGGAGGACATTATGAGCAAAGAACTTGCAAAAACCTACGATCCTAAGGGAATCGAAGAGCGTCTTTACACAAAATGGATGGACAATGGATATTTCCATGCAAAAGTAAACCCGGATAAGAAACCGTTTACTATTGTTATGCCACCGCCAAACGTAACCGGCCAGCTTCACATGGGACATGCGCTGGATGAAACCATGCAGGACATCCTGATCCGTTTCAAGAGAATGCAGGGCTATGAAGCATTATGGCAGCCGGGAACTGACCATGCAGCTATCGCTACAGAGGTTAAGGTTATCGACAAGCTGAAAAAAGAAGGTATCGACAAACACGATATCGGCCGTGAGGAATTCTTAAAACATGCGTGGGCATGGAAAGAGGAGTACGGTGGAAAGATCATCAATCAGTTAAAGAAACTGGGTGCTTCCGCAGACTGGGAGAGAGAACGTTTCACAATGGATGAGGGATGTTCCAAAGCAGTACAGGAAGTATTTATCAAATTATATGAAAAAGGCTATATCTACAAAGGTTCCAGAATCATCAACTGGTGTCCTGTATGCCAGACTTCCATCTCTGATGCAGAGGTTGAGCATGAGGATCAGGACGGATTTTTCTGGCACATTAATTACCCGATCGTAGGGGAAGAGGGACGTTTCGTAGAGATTGCAACTACACGTCCGGAAACCCTGCTGGGTGATACTGCTGTTGCCGTAAATCCGGAAGATGAGCGCTACAAGGATCTCATCGGCAAGATGCTGAAGCTTCCTCTCACAGACAGAGAAATTCCGGTGATCGCCGATGAATATGTAGACAAAGAATTCGGAACAGGATGTGTAAAGATCACACCTGCCCATGACCCTAACGACTTTGAGGTTGGACGCCGTCACAATCTGGAAGAGATCAACATTATGAATGACGATGCGACTATCAACGAGCTTGGTGGAAAATACGCTGGTATGGATCGTTACGAAGCACGTAAGGCAATGGTTGCAGATCTGGAAGAACTTGGACTTCTGGTAAAAGTAGTTCCTCACAACCACAGCGTTGGAACTCATGACCGCTGCGGCACAACGGTAGAGCCTATGATTAAGCCACAGTGGTTTGTAAAGATGGACGAGATGGCAAAGGCTGCGATCAAAGCTCTGGATGACGGAGATCTGAAATTCGTTCCGTCCCGTTTTGACAAGACGTATCTTCACTGGCTTGAGAATATCCGTGACTGGTGTATTTCCAGACAGTTATGGTGGGGACACAGAATCCCGGCTTATTACTGTGATGAGTGCGGTGAAGTAGTTGTTGCAAGAGAAATGCCTGAGAAATGCCCGAAATGCGGATGTACACATCTTCATCAGGATGAGGATACACTGGATACCTGGTTCAGTTCTGCATTATGGCCATTCTCCACACTTGGCTGGCCGGAGAAAACACCGGAACTGGAATATTTCTATCCGACAGATGTACTTGTTACAGGATATGACATTATCTTCTTCTGGGTTATCCGTATGGTATTCTCTGCTCTGGAGCAGACTGATCAGGTTCCGTTCCACCATGTACTGATCCATGGTCTGGTACGTGACTCCCAGGGACGTAAGATGAGTAAGTCTCTTGGAAACGGTATCGATCCTCTGGAAGTTATTGATAAATACGGCGCAGATGCTCTTCGTCTTACTCTGATGACAGGTAATGCACCTGGAAATGATATGCGTTTCTACTGGGAAAAGGTAGAAGCAAGCCGTAACTTCGCAAACAAGATCTGGAATGCTTCCCGTTTCATCATGATGAACCTGGAAGGCAAGACAGTGACAGAGCCGGAGAACTTAAATGATCTCTGTGCAGAGGATAAATGGATTCTGTCTCACTTAAATACAGTGATCCGCGAAGCTACAGAGAACATGGAAAAATATGAACTTGGTATTGCAGTACAGAAGGTTTATGACTTCCTGTGGGATGAACTCTGCGACTGGTATATTGAGATGGCTAAGGTTCGTCTGTGGAAGGCAGAGGAAGATCCGAAGGCAGCAAATGATGCACTCTGGACATTAAGAACAGCGCTGACAGAAGGCCTGAAGCTTCTTCATCCGTATATGCCGTTTATCACAGAGGAAATCTACTGCACACTTCTTCCTGAAGAAGAGTCTATTATGATCTCCGAATGGCCTGTATACAGAGAAGAGAGAAACTTCCCGGATGCTGAGAAAGCAATCGAGGGATTCAAAGAGGTTGTAAGAGGTATCCGTAATACCAGAACAGAGATGAATGTTCCGAATAACCGCAAGACAAGCCTGCATATTGTGGCAAAGGATGCCGAAACAGCAGCAATGTATGAGAACAGCAAGAAATCCTTTGTAAATCTTGCATTTGCAAAAGAGATTCTGGTACAGACAGACAAGAACGGAATCAGTGAAGATGCAGTTTCAGTAGTTGTTTCCAATGCGGTTGTATATATGCCGTTGGAAGACCTGATTGACAAAGATAAAGAGATTGAACGTCTTACAAAAGAAACAGAACGTCTCACAAAAGAGATCGCAAGATGTGAAGGTATGCTGAATAATCCGAACTTCGTAAACAAGGCACCTGCTGCCAAGGTGGATGCGGAGAAAGACAAACTTGCGAAATATAAAGAAATGATGGATAAGGTTAAAGGACAGTTAGAGCAGCTTAAGAAATAAGGGAGTGTTTAGATGAAATTGTATAAGATTTGTAACAAAATCTCCCTTTTACTCCATGTACTTGCCAGCGCAGCGGGATATTTTGTTATGGAGGCAATCTGCCGTCACTCGTTTATAGAAGCCTGGAATTATATGACACAGAGACCTCTGGTTTTTGCATATAATGCGGCATTCATTTTTACCTCGTCACTAATTGTTTATCTGTTTCACAGGAGAGTGTTCTGGAGAATCCTTGTGACATTGTTTTGGCTGATACTGGCCATTATCAATGGTGTTCTCCTGCTCAACCGTGTTACACCGTTTACAGGACCGGATCTGCATCTGATCACAGATGCAATGAAGATTGCCAACAAATATCTGCCTGTTGCAGGCGTTGTGGCAGTCTGCATCCTGTTTGGGATTCTTGTTATTTTACTGCTGATGCTGCTTATTAAAGGACCGAAGTATCAGAAAAAGATTAAATATCGCTACAATATTCCTCTGATCTTGCTGGCTGTTGCTCTTTTTGCAGGAAGTACACAACTGGCACTGGAGAAGAGGGTACTTTCCAATTACTTTGGAAATATTGCTTTTGCATATGAGGATTATGGATATCCTTACTGTCTGGCAACTACGATTTTTAATACGGGAATCAGCTGTCCGAGAGATTATTCTGAGAAAGAAATCAAAAGAATTGAGAAGACGGAAAAGAATCTTCCGGAAACGCAGGAAGAAAAGCGGCCGAATATTCTGTTTTTGCAGTTAGAATCATTCTTTGATCCTACGCTGGTTAATTACCTGAATATTTCAGAAGACCCGATTCCGACCTTCCGTAAGCTGATGAAGGAATATTCTTCAGGATATTATAAGGTTCCGTCTGTCGGTGCAGGTACTGCCAATACGGAATTTGAATCCATTACAGGAATGAGTATGCATTATTTTGGACCTGGGGAATATCCTTATAAGAGTATTCTTAGAGAGACTACATGTGAGAGTGCACCTTATGTACTGAAGAATCTGGGTTATACCACCCATGCAGTTCATAATAATGAGGCAAATTTCTATGGAAGAAGATCTATTTTCCCGAATCTCGGATTTGATACTTTTACTTCCGAAGAGTACATGGCAAGAGAGAACGAGAAGAATCCAAATGGCTGGGTAAAGGATGAGGTTCTGACAGATGAAATCCTGAAATGTCTGGACTCCACTGAGGGACCGGATTATGTATATACTATTTCTGTACAGGGACATGGTGCGTATCCGGATGAGCAGATTCTGGAAGATCCTGAGATCACAGTTTCCGGTGCACCGACTGAGGAAGAGAACAATAAATGGGAATATTACGTAAATGAGATCCATGAGATGGATAATTTTGTAAAAGAGCTGACAGATAAGCTTGCAGATTATCCTGAGGATGTGGTCCTTGTTATGTACGGTGATCACCTTCCGACTATGGGACTGACTGTGGAGGACCTGAAGAACAAGTATCTGTTCCAGACAGAGTATGTGATGTGGGATAACTTTGGACTTAAGAAAAAGAATGAAAATCTTGCAGCATACCAGATGGCGGCAGAGGTTATGGATCGTGTGGGAATCCATGAGGGAACTGTTTTCCGCTATCATCAGGCAAGAAGAAATACCAGAAATTATCAGGTGGATCTGGAAACCCTGCAGTATGACCTCCTTTATGGAAAGAGATATTCCTACGGGGAAAGCGGCGAAAGTCCTTATCTGCGTACCAGAATGCGTATGGGAATCTATGATGTGACTCTGGATTCCATTCAATGTATCTCTGAGGCAGATCATACATATTACATTAAGGGAACGGAATTTACGCCGTCCAGTGAAATCAAGCTGAACGGAGAATGGTATGATACGGTCTATATCAATCCGACTACGTTGATGATCACAGGTACGGAGCTGAATGATTTCGACAGGCTTGCGGTGATCCAACGAAGCAACAGCTCGACGCGAAAACCGCTGAGCAAGAGCTATGACCGGTCCTGCTATGCACTTTATTCAAATAATAAATGGAAATTAACAGAAAGTGCCGGTACGAATGAAAATTAATCCATAATTTTGTCGGATAAAATATTACGATTGGTACTGGACATCTTCCACCACTATTATATAATGTTAGAGTAACTAAATACATTATAGATAAGTGGTGGAATTTTTTTATGAATTACGAAGAAGCAGTTGCTTATATTGATGAAACTCCGAAATTTACAAAGAAGAACAGTCTGGATCACACAAAGGAATGTCTGAGAAGACTTGGTAATCCTCAGGATAAGTTTAAGGTGATCCATGTGGCAGGAACTAATGGAAAGGGAAGTACATGTGCGTTTCTGACCTCTGTTCTGAGAGAGGCGGGATATTCCTGCGGATTATTTACTTCTCCTCATCTGGTGGAGATAAATGAACGCTTCCAGATCAATGAGGTGAATATTGATAATGATACTTTCCTGAAGGCCTTTGAGAAAGTAAAGGTACTTGCGGATGAACTGGTTGCAGAAGGCAGCTATCATCCGACTTATTTTGAGATGCTTTTTCTGATGGGAATGGTGATCTTTGCAGAGGCAGGTGTTGATTATGTGACTCTGGAAACAGGACTGGGCGGAAGAATGGATGCGACTACTGCTGTGGAGAATCCTGTTGCCTGTGTGATCACATCGATCAGTCTGGATCATATGCAGTATCTGGGAGATACAGTTGCCAAAATCGCAGGAGAAAAGGCCGGGATCATTGTGCCGGGGGTACCGGTAATCTATGACGGAAACGACCCGGATGCAGCAGAAGTGATCCGTGCCAGAGCAGAAGAACTGGGAAGCCCTGCTTATGAAGTGAAGAGATCAGATACAGAAGTGCTCAGAAATACTTCGGCGGGAATTGATTTTGCATTTCGGAATGAGTATTATAAGGATATGGTTTTCTCCATTCCGTTTATTGCAAAGTATCAGGTGATGAACAGTGCACTTGCATTAAAGACGATTGAGGTTCTGCAGAATGTGATTTCTGTATCTATGAATCAGATCCATGTGGGAATTGCCGGAACACGCTGGCAGGGAAGAATGGAAACAGTGCTTCCGGGTGTGATCGTGGACGGTGCTCACAATGAGGACGGGGTAGAGAAATTTGTAGAGACAGCAGAACATTTTCAGAAAGAATGTCCGCTGACTTTGCTTTTTTCAGCAGTAGATGACAAAGATTATACAGATATGATACATACGATCTGCAGCAGGATCACGTTCCGTCAAGTGGTAGTAACCTCTGTTGGCGGATATCGCCAGGTTCCTGCTGAGAGATTTGCAAAGCTTTTTACAGAAGCAGGTGCTTCTTCTGTGGAAGTAGTGGAGGATGTTGAGAAAGCCTTTGGTAGAGCACTGGAAGTAAAGGGGGATGACGGAATGCTCTTCTGCGTGGGTTCCCTGTATCTTGTCGGTGAGATTAAAGATGTGATCAGGAGAAATAAGAAATGATAGATTATGAAGAGGAACTGAAGAAATTTGAACCCTGTCTGGATGTGGCAGATGCGGAGGGTGCGATTTATGAGAGAGAACTGACGGATATCCTGGATATTCTTCAGGAAGTTCTCCGCGAAGCCAAGAGTGGCAGACGGGTAAAATAAGGAGATACACATGAATTGTATGAATTGTGGCGCATTTCTGGTGGACAAAGATCTGGATTACTGCCCGAAATGTGGATGTAATGTGCTGATCCAGAAAAAGGTAGATTACCTTTCCAGACAGTATTACAACCGGGGGCTTGAGAAAGCCAGTGTCCGCGATCTTTCAGGGGCGATTGACTGTCTGAAGCAGAGTCTTATTTATAATAAGCATAACATTCAGGCGAGAAATCTTCTTGGACTGGTATATTTTGAGACAGGGGAGGTGGTTGCCGCACTCAGTGAATGGGTGATCAGTAAGAATCTTCAGCCATCCAGAAATCTGGCATCAGAATATATTAACAAGCTGCAGGCGAACTCCAATAAGCTTGAGGCGATCAATGAAACGATCAGAAAGTATAATGATGCCTTAAATCTGTGCAGGGAAGGTCATGAGGATATGGCTGCGATCAGGCTGAAGAAGATTCTCATACAGAATCCAAAACTGATCAAAGGTTACCATCTTCTGGCACTTGTGCAGATGAAAGAGGGGGAATATAACAAGGCAAGAAAGACGTTAAGGAAAGCCGCGCGGATTGATAAAACAAATACAACAACCCTTCGTTTTTTGAGAGAGATTGACGAACAGACAGGAGTATCTACACGTCTGGAACGTCAGAATAAAAGAAACAGGAAAGCTGTGGACAGCAGTGAGAATGATATGGCAATCCAGATTCCTCAGTATAAAGAAAAAGGAAGGATTCCGCTGTTTTTTACACTGGTTGCCGGATTTTGTGCAGGATTGCTGGCGTTTTATCTTCTGGCTGTTCCTGCCATACGTCAGGGAATCTACAGGGAAGCGAATCAGCAGATTATGAAATACAGTGATGCAGTGTCCAGTCAGGGAGCTGAGCTGACCAAGGCACAGAGTCAGGCTCAGGAATCTGGAGACACAGTTGAGGCGGCCTCCAAACAGATAGAGGAAGAGAAGAAAAAAAGCAGCAGTTATGAGGCTCTGATCGAGGCGTACTCAGCATTGCAGCAACAGAATACAGATGAAGCGGCATTGAAGATACAGAATGTTTATGCGGATTTGCTGCCTGCGGATCTGAAAGGAATTTACAATACGATCTGTAACACTACAGGTACGACCGGGATCGAAGGAACTACAGATGCGAAAGTCGCAGACGGAACCGGCAGTGCTGACAGCGCAGAGGGAGATGCTTCTTCAGATTCAGCGGAAGATGGAAGTTATGACGATGGTTCCTATGACAGTGGGGAATATGATGATGGTTCTTCCGATAATTCTGATGGTGATTCGGCAGATGATGGAAGTTACGACACCGGTGATTATGACGATTCCGGATATTGATACCATTTTTCATTTTGATGTGGCAGAAGACATGAAATATCATAAGAAGATGTAAAGATACAAAAGAGATGCATGGAAGTCATGTGTCTCTTTTTTTTACCGAATCAAGTAGGAGGCTGCGAAAAGTAATAAACAGTTATTTGATGTAGAGCTACACTGCAAAGTGGATTGCGAACATTCGCCTGACAAAAAGTGAGGAGGGATATGATGGAGAACAGATTTGAAATACAGGGAAATTCCCTGATCATTCATTTACCGAAAGAGGTAGATCATATGGTGACAGACGAGATACGCAGAGATTCAGATGATATTATACGGAAAAAATATATACGGACGATTACATTTGATTTTTCAGGAACAGCGTTTATGGACAGTTCAGGGATAGGGCTGATCATGGGGAGATACCGGATGATGGGGATGCGCGGTGACTGTATACAGGCTACAGGAGTAAATTCCTATATTGAAAAGCTGCTGCATCTGTCAGGGGTATATAAATTTGTCGAAATCTGTGGGGAAGTCTAAAGAGAGGGGGAAGAAAACTATTATGGAAAATACCAATGAAATGAAAATTATTTTTGACAGCAGACCTGAGAATGAGGGGCTGGCAAGAGTTGCGGCGGCAGCTTTCTGCACACAGCTGAATCCTACTCTGGAGGAAGTGGCAGATCTGAAAACTGCTGTGTCAGAGGCTGTGACAAACTGTATTATTCATGCTTATGAAGGCCAGGTGCAGAAGATAGAGATTTTCTGCAGAAGGGAAGGGCAGAAATTATGGGTTGATGTGATCGATAAGGGAGTGGGGATCAGAGACGTTGCAAAAGCTATGGAGCCTCTTTTTACAACAAAGCCGGAGAAGGATCGTTCCGGGATGGGATTTACATTTATGGAAGCGTTTATGGATGAGGTAACAGTAGAATCACAGGTGGGATATGGAACAGTTGTCCATATGAAAAAGACGATCGGGAGGTAGGAATGGACCATACTCTTGCTCTGATCATGAAGTCACAACAGGGGGATAAAGAAGCAAGAGATACTGTATTTAAAGAAAACGCAGGACTTGTGTACAGCATGGCGAAAAGATTTGCCGGGCGCAGTGTGGAAATGGAAGATATCGTGCAGATAGGAAGCATTGGGCTACTGAAAGCCATAGATCGTTTTGATATTTCGTACGATGTGAAGTTTTCAACTTATGCTGTTCCCATGATCATAGGTGAAATCAGACGCTATCTGAGGGATGACGGGATGCTTAAGGTGAGCAGAAACCTGAAAGAGAACTGTGCCAGAATTTATTCTGCGAGAGAAGCACTGGAAAAAGAACTGGGACGTGAACCGATACTGGAGGAAGTTGCGAAAGCGACAGAACTTTCAGTAGATGAAGTGGTGATGTCGATGGAATCAGGAGCTGAAGTGGAATCTTTGCACAAAATTATCTATCAGGGAGATGGAAATGATATTTCGCTTATGGACAGGCTCCAGGAAAAAGAAAATGGACAGGATGCAGCACTGAACAGGATTTTTCTGGATGAAATCCTGAAAAAACTGGATGCAAGAGAACGTCAGCTGATCGGTATGAGATATTTTAAGGATATGACGCAGACAGAGATTGCGGCAGAGATGGGAATTTCCCAGGTCCAAGTGTCAAGGATGGAAAAGCGGATTCTGAAGGAACTTAAAAAGCAGGTATAAGCAGATGGGAGTAATTAACTCACCGCTTGTAGAAGGTGGAGTATTCTCTGAAGAGGTAAATAAAAAAGAGGTTACTGTGAACGGAGTGAACAGTAACAAAAAGAGTGTGCGGATTACTATAATATTGCACACTCTTTTTGCTATAATATCTTTATTGTTATATATCGTAAGTTATACAGTTCTCTGTGATCTGAAGATCACATTTTTGTATTTCAGAAGGGCTGTCTGAAGAATCAGTCCTACTACACCACAGGAAACTACTTCTCCGATACCTACGGTAAGCATCATAAGCGGAATCGGAAGATTTACTCCGTATCCGAAGTGAAGTACGAATGGCACGATGACTGCATTGGAAACAATCGGCGGGATCGGCGCAAGAAAACGGTTGCAGCTGCGGAGTCTGTAAGTAAATACTGCTCCGATCAGTGTTGCGATGCTTCCGAAAATAATGTCTACAGGAATGGCACCGCCAAAGAGATTGGCAATGATACATCCCACAAATAACCCCGGAATCGCAGCCGGTGTAAAGAATGGCAGGATGGTCAGTGCTTCCGAAAAGCGAATCTGAATTTCGCCATAGCTGAGTGGTGCGAATAAAAGAGTCAGAACCACATAAATAGCTCCGATCACTGCTGCTTCTGCCAGAAACTGAGTACCTTTGTTTTTCATATTTGATTATCTCCTTTAGTATTTGTTTTACGAGTGGAAGGTTTCGAACACTCGGCTATCGAAGTATATCACTTTTCGGAAGTACGGTCAATGTCTTTGATAAGAGTTTTATTAACATTTTCCTCGTACAGACGCATCTGTATCTGCATAGGTGTTGGATCATCTGTTATTTTCATATGACCGAAATGATTGAAGAAGAAAAGTACCCCAAGTCCGATTCCTATGGAATAAGTGATCTCAAGAACAGTAAAATGACCGGAGGTCTGTCCTGTGACCTGGGTATAGATCTGTGAGAAGAGACCACCGACATCTACATCGTTATTAAATGTCATGATAGAGAAACCTGCACCGAAAAAGGCGGCAAGACCGACGAAAATAATCTTGCACCACTGCCAGACAAGTCCGGGACCGGGTTTGTTTTTAAAAGTGATGATAAAGTCGGCTTCTCCAATATTACTGATTTCAAGGTCGGGTTCTTTTTTTTTGATTTCGGAGATCAGATCCATGACAGACATTACATAACGTCCTGGTTTATCCGGATCAAGATTTATAACCGGCATCACCCGGAGTCGGTTCAGGATTTTACTGTTGCTGCAGGAAAGTTTTGCAATGTCCTGCAGATAAATGTGTGGATGGTTTATCTGGATATTCTGATCTAACTGTAAATAGAGAGTATCACTCATGGTATGTTATCCTTTCATTTTGGGTTTGAAGATCAGGCTTGCAAGATAAGAGAAGATCAGAGCTGCGGAGACTCCCACCGCGCAGGCGGTAAAGCCTCCCATAAAGAGTCCGATCAGTCCGTTTTTGTCAATGGATTCTTTCATTCCTTTCCACAGGATATTGCCAAAACCAAGCAGGGGAACAGAAGCGCCTGCTCCGGCAAATTCTGCAAATGGCTGATAGATTCCGACAGCGCTTAAAACAGAGCCTGTACATACCAGAAGTACCATGATCCGTCCGGGCATAAGCTTTGTCCTGTCCAGAAGAATCTGTACCAGGGCACAGATCAGTCCGCCTGTCCAGAATGCATTAAAATAGTCCATGTATTTTTCCTCCTGAAAAAATTTCTGTATCTACATCATATCCGGAACCCTGTACTGTTCTATTACAACAGCGTGTGCGATACCGGGAATTGGATCCCCCTCGTTGAAGCTTACCTTTGACAGAAGGGCACCTGTGGGAACAAAGAGAATCCTTTTCCATTTTTTCTGTATAATACCCGGAAGAATATAGCCTGCCAGAACAGAGGCGGCACATCCACATCCACTGCCGCCGGAATGTGTATCCTGAGTCTGAGGATCATAGATCAGCATACCGCAGTCCTGATGGACAGATGAGATATCAAATCCTTTTTCTGAGAGAAGGTCGAACAGGATTGTCTGTCCTACCATGCCCAGGTCACCGGTGAAGATGGCATCATAATCGGATGGTTTTCGGTGAAAATCCTGAAGATTTCGGGCTATGGTGTCGCAGGCAGCAGGAGCCATGCAGGCTCCCATATTGAGGGAATCCTTGAACCCAAAGTCAATCAGTCTTCCGGTGGTGATTCCTGTTATAACTGCACAGATATTGCGGTTACGGAGTGTGTTTAGTGTTTTGTTGTCCGGGCGTGGTGGCGGTTCATATCCAAGTATACAGGCTCCGGCACCGGTGACTGTCCAGGTAGCAGATAAGGGCCTTTGATTTCCATATCCCAGGGGAAAACGAAATTCTTTTTCTGCGCTGGCAAAGTGGCTGGAAGTTGCGCAGAGGATATATTTTCCGTACCCGCCGTCGATACACATTGAACCAAGGGAAAGAGATTCTCCCATAGTGGAGCATGCTCCGAAAAGACCGTAAAAAGGAATTTTCAGATCAGCGGTTCCGAAAGAAGAGGCTGATGTCTGAGCCAGCAGGTCGCCTGCAAAAAGAAGCTGTATATCAGAACAGGTGAGGCCGTTTTTTTTGATTGCCAGCAGAGCGGCCTGTTTTTGCAGAGTGCTTTCTGCAGCTTCCCAGGTATCTGTTCCAAACATGGGATCTTCACATATGGTATCAAAGTATGCGCCCAATGGCCCTTCCCCTTCTTTCTGGCTGACAACAGAAGCACAGCTCTGAACAAAGACAGGATTCTGAAATGAAATGCTGGATGTACCGCAGGTCATTTGTCTGTTCATAGAAAACCTCCTTGTATAATTGTATGATTCTTATGCAAAAACACCTCTCAGGATATGGATGCTGAATAGTTACGGGATCATTGTAAAAAGATAATAAATCACACCGAGAATCCATGAACTCAGGATTCCATAAAGAATTACGGGCCCTGCGATCGTAAATATTTTGCATCCGATGCCGAATACCTGTCCTTCTGCCTTATATTCGATCGCAGAGGAAGCTACGGAATTGGCAAAACCGGTGATAGGGACAAGGCTTCCGGCACCGCCGAATCTGCCGATTTTGGAATAAAGATTACATCCTGTGAGGATCACACTGAAAAGGATCAGGATAAGGGAACACCAGGAGCCGGCGGTATCTTTGTCCAGCCCAAGGTTATCTGCGTAATTTAAGATGACCTGTCCAACAACACAGATGACTCCGCCTGTGAAAAAGGCTTTGCACATATTCAGTGGCAGGCTGTGGACAGGAGTGACTGTTTTTACGTATTCTTCATATTGTTTCTGTTTTTTCTGACTGAGATTATTGTCTGACATAATATAAAACCTTTCTGATTGAAAATCCGGAATTTTGACACACTGAGTAAAGAGTAATCGATTGCTGCTTTTTTTGCACTGATGTTAAAGATTAGCTGGAAATTATGGCAGCCATCCGTTATAATAGTAAATCAGTGCCCCGACAGTTTTGCCGGCGGCTATGCACAGGATTGTAAAAGAAAGACCTCTCTGGAATCTGCTTCTTCTGGCAAAGATAGGGAAAATATCTGCCATCTCTGCCAGGGCCATGATCCATCCACCAAGGAAAATCCCTGAAAAGAGCCCGTACAGAATCAGAAACGGGGTGCCGAACCGGATATTCCAGTGAAAAAGAAAGAACAGGTTTCCAAGTTCTGTTCCCCAGAATGTGATGTCTTCGTACAGCAATATATGATCTGCTGTGTGGGTAATTCCTGCATATCTGGGAATAATAGAAAGGCCGATCATAAGACCGGTTAGTCCTCCGGCAATAATAAAACCGGAACATAGTCCTGTAAATCCGAGAAAAATCTGCTCTAACATAAGTGCCTCCGATCCTGTCGACAACAAAAGAAGTTTTCGGGTAACTGTCCGGCAGTCTGTTATTGTGAAGCACCGGACAGATATATCTGTGATATGTATTATGGCAGAAATATAAAAATATATACACTGTCATTCATTTGTTGCTGAGAACAGAGTGAACAGTAATTCTGGTAATATATCCGGCAGCAAAAGAATGTATGAATAACTGTACTTTTGGAGAGAGAGATAGTATAATGACTGTATTATCTGACGCTGCAGGAACTGATCGGAAAATTCGACAGAATGAAAACGTCAAAAGAAACATAACAAATCATAATAAATATAGAAAGATTGAGGAATGAAATCTGTGAATCAGAATATAATAGAGAAATTTAATGATCTGCTGGGAGAAGAGAAAGTAAAAGTGGATGAACCCATGAAACGTCATACCACATTTCGGATTGGCGGTCCGGCAGATTACTTTTTGCTTCCGTCTTCTGAGGAAGAACTGAGCGGGATTCTGAAGATATGCAAAAATGAAGAACTGCCATATTTCATTCTTGGAAATGGAAGTAATCTTCTGGTAAGCGATGAAGGATACAGGGGTGTCATTATTCAGCTTTACAGAAATTATGGTGATATTACAGTAAAAGGAAATGAAATCCATGCAACAGCAGGAGCTCTGCTGTCACAGATCGCGGCGGCAGCCAAAAATGCGTCGCTGACAGGATTTGAGTTCGCCGGAGGAATTCCCGGCACATTAGGCGGTGCAGTTGTCATGAATGCAGGTGCCTATGGCGGTGAAATGAAAGATGTGCTGAAAGAAGTAACTGTTATGACAGCTGCAGGAGAAATTCTCGTACTTCCGGCAGAGAAGCTGGAAATGGGATATCGCACAAGTCTTGTGAAAACAAAAGGATATCTGGTGTTGAGCGCAGTGATCGTTCTTGAACAGGGGAATCAGGAAGCCATAAAAGCAAGAATGAAAGAACTGACAGAACAGAGAGTAAGCAAACAGCCTCTTGAATTTCCAAGTGCGGGAAGCACATTCAAACGTCCTGAAGGGTATTTTGCCGGAAAGCTGATCATGGATGCAGGGCTGAGAGGATACCAGACAGGCGGTGCACAGGTTTCCGAGAAGCACTGTGGGTTTGTGATCAATAAAGATAATGCAACTGCAGCAGATGTGTGCAGACTGCTCAGAGATGTACAGGATAAAGTAAAAGAACAGTTTGGCGTAACTCTTGAACCGGAAGTGAAATTTCTTGGGAAATTTTGATCTGACTGAATCGAAAAAGTACTGTGAACAGAGTGCAAAGACCAAAGACCAATGAGCAACAGATGAGATTAAGAAGTGACGGGAGATAGAAAATGCGTTTTGTAATAGTTACAGGAGTATCGGGAGCAGGAAAAACATCTGCATTGAAAATGTTGGAGGATGCGAAGTATTTTTGTGTAGACAATCTGCCGATCCCTTTACTGGAGAAATTTGCATCACTGATGCCTGAGATACATGGAGAAGATGTGCAGAATGTTGCACTGGGGATCGATGCAAGAAGCGGGCGTTCTCTGGATGAGCTGGAGATTGTACTGGACAGAATGAAAAAGGCAGGGTATGATTTTGAAATCCTGTTTCTGGATGCGCAGGACAGTGTTCTGGTCAAACGTTATAAAGAAACCCGCAGAAGTCATCCTCTTGCAATGGGGGGAAGAGTGGATGATGGAATCCGGATGGAAAGAGAGAAGATGCGTTTTCTGAAAGAGCGTGCGGATTATATCATTGATACCAGCAATCTTCTGACAAGAGAACTGAAACAGGAGATCGACAGGATATTTGTAGATAATCAGGATTTCTGCAATATGATGATTTCTGTACTGTCATTTGGATTTAAATATGGAATACCGGCAGATGCGGATCTCGTGTTTGACGTGCGTTTCCTGCCGAATCCATACTATGTGGACGAACTCAGACCGCTGACAGGGCTGGATGACAGGGTTTTTAATTATGTAATGGATTGTGATATAGCCAGGGCATTTGCGGATAAGCTGGAAGATATGATCAATTTCCTTATTCCGAATTATGTGAAAGAGGGAAAGACAAATCTGGTGATCGCAATTGGATGTACAGGCGGCAAGCATCGTTCCGTCACGCTGGCAAGAGAACTTTATTCCAGATTGTCTGGAAATACAAAATACGGATTCAGGCTGGAACACAGAGATGCACAGAAAGACCGACTGGTCAGAAAACAGGAAGGATGATAAAGGAGAGATGTCTTTTTCAGGGATGGTGAAGGAAGAACTTTCCAGACAGATTGGATTGGCCAGACATTGCAAAATGGCAGAACTGGCTGCGATTTTATGTTCCTGTGGGAAAATGGAATGTTTTTCAGGGGACAGTAAACTGAAAATCCAGACGGAAAATGAAGCAGTTGCAAGAAAGTGCTTTACATTATTGCAAAAAACATTTAATATAGAAACAAAGATATTTGTACGTGAGAACAGTCACCTGAAACGGGTGAAGGTATATACAATAGAAATAACTGATCCCGAAGAGATCCAGGTAATTTTTCAGGCACTGCGGCTTGTCACGAACAGTATCGACCAGGGTACGCTTGTATTGTCGGATATGCTGGTGGTACAGCAGAATTGCTGCAAACGGGCGTTTATCAGGGGAGCTTTTTTAGCATCCGGTTCAATCAGTGATCCTGAGAAGGGGTATCATTTTGAGATTGTATGTTCTGATGCAAAAAGAGCAGAGCAGCTACAGACGATCATCCGCAGTTTTTCGGTAGATGCCAAAATCGTACAGCGTAAGAAATCACATGTGGTCTATGTGAAAGAAGGTGCACAGATTGTTGACATGCTTGCTGTTATGGAAGCTAATGTGGCATTGATGGACCTGGAGAACATCCGTATACTGAAGGAAATGAGAAATTCAGTAAACAGAAAAGTAAACTGTGAAACTGCGAATATTAATAAAACCGTAAATGCAGCCGTCAAGCAGATGGAGGATATTAAGCTGGTCCGGCAGAAAATAGGATTTGAGCAGCTTAATGAAGGACTTGCACAGGTTGCTGAACTTCGGATGCAGTATCCGGAAGCTACACTAAAAGAATTAGGAATGATGTTAAGCCCGCAGGTGGGCAAATCGGGAGTCAATCACAGACTGAGAAAGCTGAGTGCAATGGCTGACGAACTGCGGGAGAAACAAGGAGGAGAATTATTATGATCAAAAAACCAATCACCATCAATTTATCCACAGGTCTGGAAGCGCGTCCGGTGGCACAGTTGGTACAGGTGGCTAGTCAGTTCAACAGTGAGATTTATGTAGAGATTGGAAAGAAGCGCGTGAATGCAAAGAGCATTATGGGTATGATGACGCTTGGGCTTGATGCAGGGGAAGAAATTACTTTATCTGCAAATGGTGAGGATGAGGAAGCTGCTATGGCAGGTATTGAGCAGTACTTAAGTAATCAGTGATCAAATAGTATTCAGGATAGAACACATTCGGAAGGGAAGACCGCTTTTCGGATGTGTTTTGTCGTGTATACGACAGCAATGTTACTGTTCACTTTGTTCACAGTAACGTAGCCAAAATTCATTCCAGATTGCCTACGGCAATGGAATTTTGGCTTGTATGTCTCGGGATTTTGGCATATTCATGCCAAAACACCTCGCGGGATAGTGGCGTGTGAACAGTAACACAGCAATCAATTGCATTGCCATAACAATAACATTAGATTGACCATAAAGATAAAACAGGGTATAATGAGCGAAAAGAGTAGAAATGAGGAGCGTAACAAATGTCAAAATTTCTGAAATTTATTGTACATTTTATAGTGATATGCACCATTGTCTGTGTTGTCGGGCTGGCAGTTCCGCCGTTTTTGGGAATTACGACAGAGATTATGGATGATTCCGGCAAAGAAACGAATCTGCCCATGGGATCGGTTACTTATGCAATTCCGGTAAAGATCAAAGAGGCAGCGGTTGGTGATTCTATTCTGTATCAGACTGATTCTAAAGCATACCGTTATATGATTACGGAAATGGATAAAAAGAATCATATTTTTAAGGTGATAGATTCCAGTGACAAAGATGCAGAACCTGTTGCCGTTGAGGTGAAGGATTACATACCGAAGGTTGTGATCACAGTAGGATATGCAGGATATCTCCTTCTTGCAACAGAAAGCATTGAGGGACTTATTATTCTCGGACTTGCCGTCCTTTTCCTGGTAATTCTGTATATAGTTGCGGAACTTCTGAAAAAAGAACCGCAGGATGATTATGATGAAACAGATACAGAACCCGGATATGTTAAGAGCAAGAAGGAACTTAAGAGAGAAGAGAAGGCAAGAGAGAAGCGTTATAAAGAAGAGGAACGCCAGATTAAGAAAGAGGAAAGGGCACGCAGGAAAGGAAAGGCTCCGGAACGAAAGAAAATTAAAACAGGCGGTTTTGTGGATGAAATCTATGAAGATGAATTGGAACCTGTGAAGCCTGCGCAGCCGGAAACAATTCAGACTGCGACAAGCGAAGCCCATGAACTTCTCAGAAAAGAGATTGCAGCAGCTACGGCGGATGTACCGGTAAAGCAGGAAGAATCTGTACAGACGAAACCGGATGCAGGTGATATACATATGGAGCCTGTTTCCGGAAAGACAGAAGTAATCGTGCCTCAGGTAAAAGAGCAGCTGAAACAGATGATGAATGCTTCGGATAGAAAACCGGTAGAAGCAGAGGAAACAGAAGGAAACGCACAGGAAGAAATCAGGCGTATGGTAATTCCGGCATGGTCGGCAGCACAGATTGCCGAGACAGCCAGAAGTCAGGGCGATGCGCCGGATATTGTGAGAGACGATGTTACAAAGGTTACATTATTTGATTATTCCGATATCATTGCGGATGAGAAGCCGGTCTATCCGCAGAAACAGACTGCTGAAGAATAAAATAAGAGATTGAAAAAATATGACGATGAAAAGAACGTGTTTCTTCCTATATATAATATAGAAGGAACACGTTCTTTTTACTGCAGACAATCCGATCTCCATCATATCGTGAAGTCCTGCGTCAGCAGACCTGCAGATATCGGCCTTGCCGTTCACTATTCCGTAATGTTTCTATATAATAAAGCCACTAGTACAGCAAAAATTAAGTTTCTGCTATATTGACGCAGGATGATTTCTTCAGCTGCAAGGCGGAGGAATGAGGCGTAGCGGTGGCTACGGCGCTTGACGACAAGTTGATTCTTTTTTGTTTCGACATACAAGCCCAAATTCAATAAAAAATTGTACGGAATCAAGTACAAAAAAATATCAAAAAAAGTGAAAAAAACACTTGCATTTTTCTGAGAGGTCGTGTATACTCTCAATTGTTGTGACATTGATAGCAATGAAGCGCGAGGTTGCTGCCACAGAGATGGCAGGTTTTCCGTGGAGCGAATGTCAAGTTTGAAAACTGACGACAAGTCACTGTACAAGTTCAGAAGACCATCCAGGGATGGCGTGTGTGGTAAAAAATCGAAAGACACACACGGAGATGTGTACAGTCGCCGCTTGTCGTACTGCTTGAAAAGTACGAATAGGAGGAGACTTTTTTTATGGCAAATCAGGTAATGAGAATCACATTAAAGGCTTATGATCATCAGTTAGTAGATGCATCAGCAGCAAAAATCATCGAGACTGTTAAAAAGAACGGAGCAATGGTAAGCGGACCGGTTCCACTTCCAACTAAGAAAGAGGTTGTTACAATCTTAAGAGCCGTTCATAAATACAAAGATTCCAGAGAACAGTTCGAACAGAGAACTCATAAGAGACTGATCGATATCCTTACACCAACACAGAAGACAGTAGATGCTCTGTCAAGACTGGAAATGCCAGCAGGTGTTAACATCGATATCAAGATGAAGACTAAATAATTAGTCATCAACCCCAATTTGATAATGCTATAAGCATTAAGCTATTTACTATATGATTGCCGGTAATCGGTAATCCGCTATAAGGAGGAAGAAAGAATGAAGAAAGCTATTTTAGCTACTAAAGTCGGAATGACTCAGATCTTCAATGAAGACGGCCAGTTGATTCCGGTAACAGTTTTACAGGCTGGTCCTTGTGTCGTAACTCAGGTTAAGACAGAAGAGAACGATGGATACGAAGCAGTTCAGGTTGGATTCGGAGACATCAGAGAAAGCCTTGTTAACAAACCGGAAAAAGGACACTTTGACAAAGCTGGCGTTGCAGTAAAGAGATTCGTTAAAGAGTTCAGATTTGATAACGCTGCTGAATATACAGTAGGACAGGAAATTAAAGCTGATATCTTTGCAGACGGCGATCACATTGATGCAACAGCTGTTTCCAAAGGTAAAGGTTTCCAGGGTGCGATCAAGAGACATGGTCAGTCAAGAGGACCTATGGCTCACGGTTCCAAATATCACCGTCATGCAGGTTCCAATGGTGCTTGTTCTGATCCGAGCAAGGTATTCAAAGGAAAACACATGCCAGGTCATATGGGAAATGTTCAGGTTACTGTACAGAACCTTGAGATTGTACGCGTAGATACAGAAAATAACTTACTGTTAGTTAAAGGTGCTGTTCCAGGACCTAAGAAATCTTTGGTTACTATCAAAGAGACAGTAAAGTCCTTATAATAAGAAAGGAGGAGCACACAAATGGCAAACGTAACTGTTTATAATATGGAAGGCAATGAAGTTGGAACAATGGACCTGAATGATGCAGTATTCGGCGTTGAAGTCAATGAGCATCTTGTTCACCTTGCTGTTGTTCGTCAGCTTGCAAATAAACGCCAGGGTACTCAGAAAGCAAAAACACGTTCTGAAGTAAGCGGCGGCGGAAGAAAACCGTGGAGACAGAAAGGAACAGGTCATGCTAGACAGGGTTCCATCCGTGCACCACAGTGGACTGGCGGCGGTGTTGTATTCGCTCCGGTACCAAGAGATTATGAAGTAAAAATGAACAAGAAAGAAAGAAGAGCTGCTTTAAAATCTGCTCTGACTTCCAAAGTTCAGGACAATAAATTAGTAGTTGTTGATGCTCTTACATTAGCAGATGTTAAGACAAAGGAAATGCAGAAAGTTCTTACAAACCTGAAAGCTGAGAAAGCTCTGGTTATCACAGCAACAGATGACAAGAACGTAATCCTTTCCGCAAGAAACATCACTGATGTTCAGACTGCAACTCCAAGTACTATCAACGTATACGATGTTATGAACCACAACACCGTAATCGTAACCAAAGATGCTGTAGCATCCATCGAGGAGGTATATGCATAATGGCTGATATCAAGTACTATGACGTAATCAAGAAACCAGTGATTACAGAAAAATCTATGAATGCAATGGCTGAAAAGAAATACACTTTCTTAGTTCATCCGGAAGCAAACAAATCTCAGATTAAAGAAGCTGTAGAGAAAATGTTCGAAGGAACAAAAGTAAAGAGCGTTAACACCATGAATATGGATGGAAAGAAAAAACGCCGTGGTATGACAGTTGGAACAACTGCTAAAACCAAAAAAGCTATCGTAGCTCTGACAGAAGACAGCAAAGATATCGAAATCTTCGAAGGACTTTAATTGATAGCCCATGCGGTACGAGTGCCACTTCGGAAGCTTTGCTTCTTATGAATCTTCGGCACTCTGATTATCGCGAGTATACGCATTCAAAAGCGTGAGGACAAATTTGAAAGGAGAACAAAAATGGGAATCAAAAGTTATAACCCATATACACCGTCTAGAAGACATATGACTGGTTCCGATTTCTCAGAGATCACAAAATCTACACCAGAGAAATCTCTTACCGTGTCTTTAAAGAAAAACGCTGGACGTAACAACCAGGGTAAGATTACAGTTAGACACCGCGGAGGCGGAAGCAGAAGAAAATACAGAATCATCGACTTCAAGAGAAGAAAAGATGGAATCCCTGCAACAGTAGTTTCCATCGAGTATGATCCAAACAGAACAGCAAACATCGCTTTAATCTCTTATGTAGATGGCGAGAAAGCATATATCCTTGCACCGGAAGGCTTAAAAGTAGGTCAGAAAGTTATGAACGGAGCTGATGCAGAAGTTCGTGTTGGTAACTGCTTACCATTAGAGCTTATCCCGGTTGGTACTATGGTACACAACATTGAGCTTCATCCTGGAAAGGGCGGACAGATGGTTCGTTCTGCTGGAAACGGCGCTCAGTTAATGGCTAAAGAAGGCAAATACGCAACACTGCGTCTGCCATCTGGTGAAATGAGAATGGTTCCGATCGTATGCCGCGCATCTGTAGGCGTTGTCGGAAACGGAGATCACAACCTGATTAACATCGGTAAAGCCGGACGTAAACGTAACATGGGTATCAGACCTACTGTTCGTGGTTCCGTAATGAACCCGAATGACCATCCACATGGTGGTGGTGAAGGAAAGACCGGTATCGGTCGTCCAGGTCCATGTACTCCATGGGGAAAACCTGCTCTTGGTCTGAAGACAAGAAAGAAAAACAAACCGTCCAACAAGCTCATCGTAAGAAGACGCGATGGAAAAGCATTATCGAAATAATAAGGAGGATTAAGCATGTCTCGTTCACTGAAAAAAGGACCTTTTGCAGATGCCAGCTTACTTAAAAAAGTAGACGCATTAAACGCTGCAAATGACAAATCCGTTATCAAAACCTGGTCACGCCGTTCTACAATCTTCCCGTCCTTCGTAGGACACACAATCGCTGTCCATGACGGAAGAAAACACGTGCCGGTATATGTAACAGAAGATATGGTTGGCCACAAACTCGGTGAGTTCGTTGCAACCAGAACTTACAGAGGACACGGAAAAGACGAAAAGAAATCCGGTGTTCGCTAGTATTTGACTTTATATTCTGTCTGCTGCCCACAAGACAGCGGACAGGTTAACCTGATATTGAGAGAAAGAGGAAAGGAGGCACTTTAAAATGGCAAAGGGACATAGAAGCCAGATAAAAAGAGCCAGAAATGAGAGTAATAGAGAGACAAGACCGTCTGCAAAATTATCTTATGCAAGAATTTCTGTTCAGAAAGCCTGCTACGTGTTAGATGTAATCCGCGGTAAAGATGTGCAGACAGCACTTGGTATCTTAACATACAACCCAAGATACGCTTCCAGCGTTATCAAGAAACTTCTTGAGTCAGCAATTGCAAATGCTGAAAACAACAACGGAATGAATGCAGACAACCTCTACGTTGCAGCCTGCTATGCAGATAAAGGACCTACAATGAAGAGAATTCAGCCAAGAGCACAGGGTAGAGCTTACAGAATCGAGAAGAGAACAAGCCATATCACCATCGTGCTGGATGAAAGATAAGGAGGAAAAGCATGGGACAGAAAGTTAACCCACATGGCCTTAGAGTCGGTGTTATCAAGGATTGGGATTCAAGATGGTATGCTGATGCAGACTTCGCTGATTACCTGGTAGAAGACTACAACATCAGAACATTCCTTAAAAAGAAATTATACAGCGCAGGTGTTTCCAAGATCGAGATCGAGAGAGCATCTGACAGAGTTAAGATCATCATCTACACAGCTAAACCTGGTATCGTAATCGGTAAAGGCGGAGCTGAGATTGAAAAAGTTAAAGCTGAATTAAAGAAATTCACAGACAAGAAACTTATCGTAGATATCAAAGAAGTAAAGAGACCAGACAAAGACGCTCAGTTAGTAGCAGAGAATATCGCACTTCAGCTTGAGAACCGTATCTCTTTCAGACGTGCTATGAAATCTACAATGCAGAGAACAATGAAGGCCGGAGCTAAAGGTATCAAAACATCCGTATCCGGACGTCTTGGCGGTGCTGATATGGCTCGTACAGAGTTCTACAGCGAAGGAACTATCCCGCTTCAGACACTTCGTGCAGATATTGACTATGGATTCGCAGAAGCAGACACAACATACGGCAAAGTTGGCGTAAAAGCTTGGGTCTACAATGGCGAAGTACTTCCAACAAAAGGAACTAAGGAAGGGAGCGATAAATAATGTTAATGCCAAAAAGAGTAAAACGTCGTAAACAATTCCGTGGCTCCATGAGAGGAAAAGCCCTTAGAGGTAATAAGATCAATTATGGTGAATTCGGACTTGTTGCAACCGAACCGTGTTGGATCCGTTCCAACCAGATCGAAGCAGCCCGTGTTGCTATGACTCGTTATATCAAACGTGGTGGTCAGGTTTGGATCAAGATTTTCCCAGATAAACCAGTAACAGCGAAACCAGCAGAAACACGAATGGGTTCCGGAAAAGGTGCTCTCGAATACTGGGTAGCAGTTGTTAAGCCAGGACGTGTAATGTTCGAAATCGCAGGCGTTTCCGAGGAAATCGCTCGTGAAGCATTACGTCTTGCGATGCACAAGTTACCATGTAAATGTAAAATCGTTTCTCGTGCAGACTTAGAAGGCGGTGATAACAGTGAAAATTAATAAATTCGTGGAAGATTTAAAGGCAAAATCAGCTGCAGAATTAAATGAAGAATTAGTAGCTGCTAAAAAAGAACTTTTCAATCTGAGATTTCAGAATGCAACTAATCAATTAGAGAATACAAGCCGCATTAAAGAGGTTCGCAAGAACATTGCAAGAATCCAGACAGTAATTACTGAGCAGGCTAACGCTTCCAAATAATAGGAGGAAACTATCGTGGAAAGAAATCTGAGAAAAACCCGCGTGGGTAAGGTTGTCAGCAATAAGATGGACAAGACCATTGTAGTTGCTATTGAAGACCATGTAAAACATCCTCTTTACAAAAAGATCGTGAAGAGAACATATAAATTAAAAGCTCATGACGAAAACAATGAGTGCAATATCGGTGATACCGTAAAAGTTATGGAAACCAGACCGTTATCCAAGGATAAAAGATGGAGACTGGTTGAAATCGTAGAGAAAGTTAAATAAGGAGGAAACCAGTATGATCCAGCAGGAAACTAGACTGAAAGTTGCCGACAACACTGGTGCAAAAGAAATCCTTTGTATTCGTGTTATGGGCGGCTCTACAAGAAGATATGCAAGCATTGGCGATACAATCGTTGCTACTGTTAAAGATGCAACACCAGGCGGCGTTGTTAAAAAAGGTGACGTTGTAAAAGCTGTTGTAGTTAGAACTAAAAAAGGCGCTCGTCGTAAAGACGGATCTTACATCCGTTTCGATGAAAATGCTGCCGTAATCATTAAAGACGACTTAACTCCGAGAGGAACACGTATCTTTGGACCAGTTGCCAGAGAGCTTCGTGAAAAGAAATTCATGAAGATCGTTTCCTTAGCTCCGGAAGTATTATAGGAGGGTGCCTAATGTCAGCTATGAAAATTAAAAAAGGTGATACTGTAAAAGTTATCGCTGGTAAAGATAATGGCAAAGAGGGTAAAGTCCTTGCAGTTAACGCAAAAGACAATACCGTTGTTGTTGAGAATATCAACAAAGTTACAAAACACAGCAAACCATCTGCTGCAAATCAGCAGGGCGGAATCATTACAAAAGAAGCTCCACTGCACATCTCCAACGTTATGCTGGTTGTTGATGGACAGGCTACAAGAGTAGGATTCCAGATGGACGGCGACAAAAAAGTCCGCGTTGCTAAAAAGACCGGTAAGGTTATCGATTAATTAAGAGAGGAGGCATGACAAGTGAGTAGATTAAAAGAAATGTACAAAAATGAGATCATGGATGCCATGACCAAAAAATTTGGATACAAAAATGTTATGGAAGTGCCAAAACTCGACAAGATCGTAATCAATATGGGTGTTGGTGAAGCCAAAGAAAACGCTAAGCTTCTTGATGCTGCAATCGCAGATATGGAACTTATCACAGGACAGAAAGCAATCGCTACTAAAGCTAAAAAATCTGTCGCTAACTTTAAAATCAGAGAGGGTATGCCGATCGGTTGTAAAGTTACATTAAGAGGAGAAAAAATGTACGAGTTCGCTGATCGTCTGATCAACCTTGCACTTCCTCGTGTACGTGACTTCCGTGGTGTTAACCCGAACGCATTCGATGGTCGTGGAAACTACGCTCTGGGTATCAAAGAGCAGCTGATCTTCCCGGAAGTTGAATATGACAAAGTTGACAAAGTAAGAGGTATGGACATCATCTTCGTTACTACAGCTAAGACTGATGAAGAAGCTCGTGAATTACTGACATTATTCAATATGCCGTTTGCAAAATAATAGGAGGAACGATTCATGGCTAAAACAGCAATGAAAATCAAACAGCAGCGTAAACAGAAATTCTCCACAAGAGAATATACACGTTGCAATATTTGTGGACGTCCACATTCTGTTTTAAGAAAGTACGGAATCTGCAGAATCTGCTTCCGTGAATTAGCTTACAAGGGACAGATCCCGGGTGTTAAGAAGGCTTCCTGGTAGGAACCGGATTTAAATAAAATAAACGATCGGCTGATTTATCAGTCCGATCATATGTCCAAACGAGATTTATGATAAAACAGGTAACAATGTAAACAATTAATATATATGCACATGTAAAGTCTGAATAACAGGAGGAAACTAACATGACAATGAGCGATCCAATCGCAGATATGCTTACAAGAATCCGTAACGCAAACACTGCAAAACATGACACAGTAGATGTTCCGGCATCCAAAATGAAAACTGCAATTGCTAACATCCTTGTTGATGAAGGATATATTGCAAAATATGATTTAGTTGAAGATGGAGTTGTTAAAACTCTTCATATCACACTGAAATACGGTGAAGACAAAAACGAAAAAATCATCACTGGTTTAAAGAGAATTTCCAAACCTGGTCTTCGTATCTACGCAGGTAAGGATCAGCTTCCAAAAGTTCTTGGTGGACTTGGAATCGCAATTCTTTCTACAAACAAAGGTGTTATTACTGATAAAGAAGCTCGTAAACTTCAGGTTGGCGGCGAAGTATTAGCATTCGTTTGGTAATTTGAACCAAGATTTTTTATAGAGAACAAACTGAAAACAGAGAGGATGAAACATCCTCTCCGATAATCTAAGTAAGGAGGACAAACATATGTCACGAATTGGTAGACTTCCGGTTGCTATTCCTGCAGGCGTAGAAGTAACTGTCGCTGAAGGCAACGTAGTAACTGTAAAAGGACCAAAAGGAACTCTCGAAAGAGCACTTCCTACAGAAATGGAAATCAAAGTCGAAGATGGTCATGTAGTAGTATCCAGACCAAACGACTTAAAGAAAATGAAATCTCTTCACGGTTTAACAAGAAGCTTGATCCACAACATGGTTGTTGGTGTAAGCGAAGGCTATACAAAAGAGCTTGAAGTTAACGGTGTAGGTTATAAAGCAGCAAAACAGGGCAAAAAGCTTGTGCTTAGCCTTGGATATTCTCATCCGGTAGAAATGGAAGATCCAGACGGAATCGAAACCAAAGTAGATGGTAACAAGATTATCGTATCCGGTATCAGCAAAGAAAAAGTCGGCCAGTTTGCAGCTGAGATCAGAGACAAGAGAAGACCTGAGCCATACAAAGGTAAAGGTATTAAGTATGTTGATGAAGTTATCAGACGTAAAGTTGGTAAGACTGGTAAGAAATAATTCAGGAGGGTGAGAAAATGGTAAATAAGGCATCTAGAGCGAAAATTCGTGAGAATAAGCATAGAAGATTACGTCATCATTTAAACGGAACTGCAACAACACCACGTTTAGCAGTATTTCGTTCCAACAAGCATATTTATGCTCAGATCATTGATGACACTGTAGGAAAAACTTTAGTATCTGCTTCTACTCTTCAGAAAGAAGTAAGAGCTGAGTTAGAGAACACTGATGATGTAGCAGCAGCTGCACATTTAGGAACCGTTATTGGTAAGAAAGCTGTTGAAGCTGGCATCGAAAGCGTTGTTTTCGACAGAGGAGGCTATATCTACCACGGTAAAGTTAAAGCACTGGCAGACGCAGCAAGAGAAGCTGGGCTGAAATTCTAATAAGGAGGAGCGAAACACATGAAACGTAATCTTATTGATGCTAGTCAGTTAGAATTAGAAGATAAAGTAGTATCAATCAAGCGTGTTACCAAGGTTGTTAAAGGTGGTCGTAACTTCCGTTTCACAGCTTTAGTTGTTGTAGGTGACGGCAACGGACACGTTGGTGCAGGTTTAGGTAAAGCAGCCGAAATTCCTGAAGCGATCCGCAAAGGAAAAGAGGATGCTATTAAGAAATTAGTAACAGTAGCAAGAGACGAAAACAACTCTATTACACATGACTTCGTTGGAAAATACGGAAGCGCTGAAATGCTTCTGAAGAGAGCTCCGGAAGGTACTGGAGTTATCGCCGGCGGTCCTGCCCGTGCGGTAATCGAGTTAGCTGGTATCAAAAACATCCGTACAAAATGTATGGGATCCAGAAACAAACAGAACGTTGTTCTTGCAACAATCGAAGGCTTAAGACAGTTAAAAACTCCGGAAGAAGTTGCTAGACTTCGCGGAAAATCTGTTGATGAGATTCTGGCTTAAGGAGGAAATACAAAAATGGCAAACACATTAAAAGTTACATTAGTAAAATCTCCTATTGGTGCAGTTCCGAAACACAAAAAAACTGTTGCAGCTATGGGTCTTACAAAAATGCACAAAACAGTTGAAATGCCGGATAATGCAGCAACAAGAGGAATGATTCAGCAGGTACAGCACCTGGTAAAGGTTGAAGAAGCTTAATTGCGATTTAACCAGAGAGAATTCTGATATGGATCTGATATGAACCTGTTATTCGCAGAGAATGGCAGGAGCATACAGAAACATATTCAGACACAATACAATCTGAACTTATAGATTTGAAATAATAATAAGGAGGTGCCAACATGGAATTATCAAACTTAAGACCAGCAGAAGGTTCTAAGCACAGCGATAACTTCAGAAGAGGCCGTGGACATGGTTCTGGAAACGGTAAAACAGCCGGTAAAGGACACAAAGGACAGTTAGCTCGTTCCGGTCACAAGAAACCGGGATTTGAAGGTGGTCAGATGCCTTTATACAGACGTCTGCCTAAGAGAGGATTCAAAAACAGAAATACAAAAGAGATTATTGCAATCAACGTTGACGTACTGAACCGTTTTGAAGATGGTGCAGAAGTTACAGCAGAAAGCTTACTTGCAAGCGGTGCAATCTCCAAGATCGCTGATGGCGTTAAAATTCTTGGAAACGGTGAGCTGACAAAGAAACTTAATGTCAAAGTAAATGCTGTCAGCGAGACTGCAAAATCAAAAATTGAAGCTGCTGGTGGTACAGTAGAGGTGATCTAATGTTTGAAACTCTTAAAAATGTTTTTAGAGTGAAAGAAATGAGACGCAAGCTGTTGTATCTGATATGGATGATTTTTATCATCCGTATCGGCTGCCAGATTCCGGTACCGGGAGTTGACAGTGATTTCTTCAAACAGTGGTTCAGCAGCAATGCCGGTGATGCATTCAATTTCTTTGATGCATTTACCGGTGGTTCATTTGAAAGAATGTCAATTTTCGCATTAAACATCACACCATATATTACATCTTCCATTATCATTCAGCTTCTTACCATTGCAATTCCGGCACTGGAAGAAATGCAGAGAGATGGTGAAGAGGGAAGAAAGAAGATGACTGCGATCACACGTTATGTGACCGTAGGTCTTGCTTTATTTGAGTCAATCGCAATGGCAATCGGATTCGGACGTCAGGGTATGATTCCGAATCTGGACTTCTTTAAAGGTGTTGTAGTTGTTGCCTGCCTTACAGCCGGTTCAGCTATGCTGATGTGGCTCGGTGAGCGTATTACGGAAAAAGGCGTTGGAAATGGTATTTCCATCGTACTTACCATTAATATCATTTCCAGAGTACCAAGCGACCTGACATTACTGTATGAGAACTTTATTAAAGGAAAAACGATTGCAAAGGGTACTCTTGCAGGACTGATCATTGCAGCCGTTATTCTTCTGGTAGTAGTTCTGGTACTTATCCTTAACGGAGCAGAGAGAAGAATTCCGGTTCAGTATTCCAAGAAAATGGTTGGAAGAAAGCTGATGGGCGGTCAGTCCACCAATATTCCGCTGAAGGTTAACACCGCCGGTGTTATCCCGGTAATCTTTGCATCCTCCATTATGTCTTTCCCGGCTGTCATTGCGCAGTTAACAGGAAAAGGTAATGGTACAGGAATCGGAAGTGAGATTATTCGTGGTCTTTCTTCCAATAACTGGTGTAATCCGAAACAGCTCCAGTATACATGGGGATTGGTTCTTTACATCGTACTTTGTGTTTTCTTTGCATATTTCTACACTTCCATTACATTCAATCCTCTGGAAGTTGCAGATAATATCAAAAAGCAGGGTGGATTTATTCCGGGTATTCGTCCTGGAAAACCTACGTCAGACTATTTGACTAATATCTTAAATTATATTATATTTATAGGTGCAGTAGGTCTTATCATTGTGTGCGTGATTCCGTTCATCTTTAATGGTGTATTCGGAGCGAATGTTTCATTCGGTGGTACATCTATCATCATTATTGTTGGTGTTATCCTCGAAACTGTGAAACAGATTGAGTCACAGCTTCTCGTACGTAATTACAAAGGCTTTCTGAACAATTAAAAATGAGAGGTTGTGGTGCATGGCATCACAGCCTTGATTTGCTAAAAAAGAAAACGGAGGGTATAACTTATGAAAATCATTATGTTGGGTGCACCGGGGGCAGGAAAAGGAACTCAGGCGAAGAAAATTGCTGCGAAATATCAGATTCCGCATATTTCTACCGGAGATATTTTCCGCGCAAACATTAAAAATGGAACAGAACTGGGTAAAAAAGCAAAAACTTATATGGATCAGGGACTTCTCGTACCTGATGAACTGACCTGTGATCTGGTTGTGGACAGAATACAACAGCCGGATGCAGCAAATGGTTATGTGCTGGATGGTTTTCCAAGAACAATTCCTCAGGCAGAGTGCTTAACAGAGGCTCTGAACAAACTGGGAAGTAAAGTTGATTATGCAATCGATGTGGATGTTCCGGATTCCAATATTGTAAACCGTATGTCCGGAAGACGTGCCTGCCTGAAATGTGGTGCTACTTATCATGTTGTACATGCAGCACCGAAGGTTGAGGGCGTTTGTGATACCTGTGGAGAGAAACTGGTGCTTCGTGATGATGACCAGCCTGAAACAGTTCAGAAACGTCTTAACGTATATCATGAGCAGACACAGCCGCTGATCGATTATTATACTAAAGAGGGAATTTTAAAATCAGTGGATGGTACAAAAGATCTTGAAGAAGTATTTGCAGATATTGTTGCCATCCTGGGAGAGTAATTGGGTGTTTTTAAACACCATCTGGAGGTAAAATGTCGGTTTCTATCAAGACAGAACATGAAATTGAACTTATGAGGGAGGCAGGTCATCTGCTTGAAAAAGTGCATGATGGTCTGATCCCTTACATTAAACCGGGAGTGAGCACAAAGGAGATTGACCGTATCGGAGAACAGATGATACGTGATCTGGGATGCATCCCGAATTTCCTGAACTACGGAGGGTTTCCGGCGTCATTCTGTATCAGTCTGAATGATGAGGTAGTTCATGGGATCCCGTCTGAAGAGAAGATCATTCAGGAGGGAGATCTTGTAAAGATTGATGCCGGTCTTATTTATAAGGGGTATCATTCTGATGCAGCGAGGACTTATGCTGTCGGTGAAGTTTCACCGCAGGCACGTAAGCTGATGGATGTGACCAGAGAGTGTTTCTTTGAGGGACTCAAGGCCGCACGTGCGGGAAATCATCTGAATGATATTTCCAAGGCAATCGGTGCTCATGCTGCCAAATATCATTATGGGATTGTCCGCGACCTGGTTGGACATGGAATCGGCACTCACCTTCATGAGGATCCGCAGATCCCGAATTTTCCGCAGAAGCGAAGAGGAGTTCGTCTGATGCCGGGTATGACACTTGCTGTAGAGCCTATGATCAATCTGGGACGTGCAGATGTGGCATGGTTGGATGATGAGTGGACTGTTGTAACTATGGATGGTTCTCTTTCTGCTCATTATGAGAATACGATTCTTATTACAGACGGAGATCCGGAGATTCTGACTCTTACGAAATAATTGGACGACATACAGGAGGTTTAAAATGTCAAAAGCAGATGTAATCGAAGTGGAAGGCACTGTTCTGGAAAAGCTGCCTAATGCGATGTTTAAAGTGGAACTGGAGAACAAACATGTGGTGCTTGCACATATCAGTGGAAAGTTACGTATGAATTTTATTCGTATTCTTCCTGGAGATAAAGTTACGATTGAATTGTCTCCGTATGATCTGTCTAAGGGCAGGATTATCTGGAGAGATAAGTAAGAAATATTGGACTGCAGTTGGTGCAGTGATGAGAAAGAGAGCTGGAGGGATCTGGTTCTCTTTTTTTGTGCTGCAAAGGGGGACGCGTAGAAAAATAATTCATTTCATGTGCGGTTTCGGCATCTAAGATATTCTAAGCTTTCATAAATCTGCTAAAAGCATGAGGAAATCAGGTCAAACTCGCTTCGCTCAGACAGTGACCTGATTTTCTCATAACGCAGATTTCTGAGAGCTAAGAATATCTAAGATGCCTGCAAATGCACATGAAATGAATTATTTTTCTACGCTGTATGTTGGCAGTGGGAAGTATAAATGGATGATTGGGGGAGAAAATGAAAAAATGTGATTTTATTCAAAAAAGTGCTTGCATTTTATATTTTGCTGTGATAATATATAAGCCGAACGCGTGAGTATATTGTATTTGTGCGCTCAAAAAACTGCAGATTTTAATGAATTTACGGAAGGAGGATTTCCAGTGAAAGTAAGATCATCTGTAAAGCCGATCTGCGAAAAATGCAAGATCATTAAAAGAAAAGGATCTATCAGAGTAATCTGTGAGAATCCAAAACACAAACAGCGTCAGGGTTGATTGACGGTTTAAAGTTTGTATAACGTGCGGCTGCAGTGTGAGACGCCCGGAAGGGTTGTTCAGACTGTTAAGATAGTTTTAGCATGTATTGCCTAATACCGAGAGGCAACGTTGGCCCGTTGGCCGCAGTAATTCGGAAAGGCTGCTTTTCGCCAATTGCAGCTGGGTGTTTTACCGAGGCACCCCAATTAGGAACTGAGAAATAAGGAAGTGATGTGTCCGATACATCCCATTTCACCTTACTTGAGTGAGAGAATTTGCGAGGGTAAGTGATGTACAGGCATTAAGGACTTTCAAAGTAGAAGATGGAGGAAACAGTACATGGCTCGTATAGCTGGTGTAGACTTACCAAGAGAAAAACGTATTGAAATCGGTCTTACCTACATTTATGGTATTGGTAGACCAAGCGCAGACAAGATCCTTGCAAAGGCAGAAGTTAATCCTGACACACGTGTCAGAGATCTGACTGATGACGAAGTAAAGAGACTCAGCGCAGTTATTGATGAAACAATGACAGTAGAAGGTGACCTTCGTAGAGAAATCGCCCTCAACATTAAGAGACTGCAGGAAATCGGATGCTACAGAGGTATCCGTCATCGTAAAGGACTTCCGGTTCGTGGTCAGAAGACTAAGACCAACGCCAGAACACGTAAAGGTCCTAAGAGAACAGTAGCTAATAAGAAGAAATAAATAAAGCTTTAAACATCTGATAAGCGTAGGCTGATCTTATGAGGAAGCTTGCATGGACACTTGATGAATGACGAGCGAAGCGAGGAAATGAATTTAGTGGACATGGTGTTTCTTGTAACATATATTTGATTGATAAATAGGAAAGTGTAGGTTAGTTTTAAAATGGCTAAAGTGACTAAAAAAGCGACTGCAAAACGTCGTGTCAAGAAAAACGTTGAACACGGACAGGCACATATTCAGTCTTCTTTCAACAATACAATTGTTACTCTGACTGACAATGAAGGAAATGCTCTTTCATGGGCAAGTGCTGGTGGTCTTGGATTTAGAGGTTCAAGAAAATCTACTCCTTATGCAGCACAGATGGCAGCTGAGACTGCAACAAAAGCTGCACTTATTCATGGTTTGAAAACTGTAGATGTTATGGTAAAAGGACCAGGTTCTGGACGTGAAGCTGCAATCCGTGCCCTTCAGGCTTGCGGACTGGAAGTAACAAGCATCCGCGACGTAACTCCGGTACCACACAACGGTTGCCGCCCACCAAAACGCAGAAGAGTCTAATTGATTTAGAATATTAGGAGGTATTTGAGAAATGGCAGTAAATAGAGTGCCTGTTCTGAAAAGATGCAGATCCCTTGGCCTGGATCCGATTTATTTAGGAATTGATAAAAAATCCACAAGACAGTTAAAACGTGCAAATCGTAAAATGTCTGAGTATGGTTTACAGTTAAGAGAAAAACAGAAAGCAAAATTCATCTACGGAGTTCTGGAAAAACCTTTCCACAATTACTACGACAAAGCTGACAGAATGCCTGGACAGACTGGTGCAAACCTTATGATCCTTCTTGAGAGCAGACTTGACAATGTAGTATTCCGTATGGGATTTGCAAGAACAAGAAAAGAAGCTCGTCAGATTGTTGACCACAAGCATGTACTTGTAAACGGAAAATGTGTAAACATTCCTTCCTACCTTGTAAAAGCCGGTGATCAGATCGAGATCAGAGAAAAATCCAAAGGTTCTGAAAGATACAAAGGTATCCTTGAAGTAACTGGCGGACGTCTTGTTCCGGAATGGATCGATGTAGATCAGGAGAACTTAAAAGGAACTGTAAAAGAACTTCCTAACAGAGAAGCAATTGATGTTCCTGTAAACGAGATGCTTATCGTCGAGTTGTACTCCAAATAATCCATAGGATTATATCATAGAAAATTACCTGGTAATATTTCTATTATTTATACGATTCAGTGGTTGATTATTATCTTCCGCTGAATTGTAGTATTTGAATGAATACCCCTCAAACTTTTATTAACCCAGAAGGAGGGAACCCTATAGTGTTTGATTTTAATAAACCTAAGATCGAGATTACCGAATTATCTGAAGATAAAAAATTTGGCAGATTCGTAGTTGAGCCTCTGGAAAGAGGATATGGAACTACACTTGGAAATTCTTTAAGAAGAATTATGCTGTCTTCCCTGCCGGGTGCAGCTGTAAGCCAGGTTAAAATTGATGGTGTGCTTCACGAATTCAGCTCCATTCCGGGCGTAAAAGAAGACGTGAGCGATATTATCATGAATCTGAAGAGCCTTGCTATTAAGAACCACAGCACAGACAATGAGCCGAAAACAGCATACATCGAATGTGAAGGAAAAGGTGTTGTAACTGCAGCTGATATCCAGGCTGATCAGGATATCGAGATTATGAATCCGGATCAGGTGATTGCTACTTTAAACGGTGGCAAGGACTGCAGACTTGCTATGGAGCTTACTATTACAAAAGGCCGCGGATATATCAGTGCTGATAAAGGTAAATCTGATGATATGCCGATCGGTGTACTTGCAGTTGATGCTATCTATACACCGGTAGACAGAGTCAACATGACTGTAGAGAATACACGTGTTGGTCAGGTAACCGATTATGATAAGCTGACACTGGATGTGTATACAAACGGTACACTTGATCCGGATGAGGCGGTAAGCCTTGCAGCAAAAGTATTAAGCGAGCACTTGAGCCTTTTCATTGACCTTTCCGAGAATGCAAAGACCGCTGAGGTTATGATCGAGAAAGAAGACAATGAGAAAGAAAAAGTCCTGGAAATGAGCATTGATGAACTTGAGTTATCTGTTCGTTCCTATAACTGCTTGAAGAGAGCCGGAATTAATACAGTTGAAGAATTATGTAACAAGACTTCTGATGATATGATGAAGGTTCGTAACCTTGGACGTAAATCATTAGAAGAAGTTCTTGCGAAACTGAAAGAGCTGGGCTTACAGCTTCAGCCTGCAGAAGAGTAAGAATTGATCAGGTTATTGGTTCTCTAAGGGAACAATAACCAGTTAACAAAGAGATATTATACGGTGGGGATGCCTAAGCAGTCGGACAGTAAGACCGAACAAGCGTGCCCGGCTGTCCCACAGATGGAGGAAAATTAAATGGCAAAATATAGAAAATTAAGCAGAACTTCTGACCAGAGAAAAGCATTACTGAGAAGCCAGGTAACAAGCCTTTTATATCATGGAAAAATTGTTACTACAGAAGCTAAAGCAAAAGAAATCCGTAAAATCGCAGAAGGCCTTGTAGCTATGGCTGTTCGTGAAAAAGATAACTTCGAAACTGTTACTGTAACTGCTAAAGTTGCTCGTAAAGATGCTGAAGGCAAGAGAGTAAAAGAAGTTGTTGACGGAAAGAAGAAAACTGTATACGATGAAGTACAGAAAGAGATTAAGAAAGATGCTCCTTCCAGACTTCACGCTCGTCGTCAGATGATGAAAGTTTTCTACCCGGTTAAAGAAGTACCTGCAAAGGGTGCCGGAAGAAAGAAAAACACTAAAGACGTAGATATGGTTGCTAAGATGTTCGATGAGATCGCTCCAAAATACGCTGACCGTAACGGTGGTTACACAAGAATCGTTAAGATCGGACCGCGTAAAGGCGATGCTGCAATGGAAGTACTGATCGAATTAGTATAATCCAGCCAGATTTTCGATTTTATATTTGTCCAGACGATGATAAGACTGCATATGTATGGTGTTCATGCCGTATATATGCAGTTTTTTTTGTTATGCTATAGGAAATCACTTCCTTGTAACATAACCGTTTATTACCCTTGATTATTTGAGCCAGATAGCGTAAAATCGTAGAGTATATAAAAACCATATTGATGAAGAAGTGTTAAATAAGACATTGGACTGTTACAAAATACGAGAGCAAAAGATAAGCGAGGAATACAAATGACCGGCAGGAGATTGAAAAATTGAGGCAGAATACGAAAAAGAAACGATCAGGATTTGGTTATTTCATCAGGATGTTTTTGTTGTTGGTGGAATTACTGGCTGTTACACTGTTTCTGTGGGGAAATGATGCTTATTCCATATCTGCCACCACACCTGAATTTAAGTGGGAAAATTATAAAACGATCGCACATGCACTGGGAGGGATTGGTGATAAAACCTATCTGAATTCAAAAGAGAGTTTTCTGGCAGGCTATCAGATGGGGTGCAGGTTGTTTGAAGTTGATCTTGTGAAGACATCTGACAATGTATGGGTGTGCCGCCATAGCTGGTATCAGTCTCTTGGACAATGGGAAGGCGATGAAAAGAAAGTTCTGTCCTCAGAGGAATTCTTATCCCGGCCCATTTATGGAAAATATACGCCTATAACATTTGAAGATCTGCTGGTTCTGCTGAGTGATTATCCGGACGCTTTTGTGATGCTGGATTCCAAACAGTATTCTCTCCGTAATTATCAGAAGACGGTGGAGGACTATGCTGATTATATCGAACTTGCAGAAGCGGCAGGTGTTCCGGATGTGATGGGACAGATCATACCGGAAATCTATAATCAGGCAATGTTTGCCGGAACAGCACTGCTGTATGATTTTCCTGGATATATTTATTCCTTATGGCAGGAATATTCTACAGAAGAACTGACTGAGATTGCAGCATTCTGTAAAGAAAAAAATATTCAGGCAGCTACAGTCTATTATAAATACTGGTCAGAGGATGTGCAGGAGATTTTTGACAAAAAAGGGATCAGGTTATATATTTATACTGTGAATGACCTGAAGGAAGCACAATATTATATGCAAGAGGGTGCGGCAGGTGTATGCTCAGACTATTTGCAGGATACTATGTTTAACTGAGTTGTTCTGCCGGCATTATGAAATGATCATAGAGGATTATTATAGCTATAGCTGTTCCGGAATGAATAAGGGTAAAGATATCAGGAGCAAAAAGAATTTTAACAGGATATAGCAAGAATTCTCCCTCCTCTATAGGTGGTAGATGAATTGCAAATAAGAAAATGAACGGCAGTGGCGGGCGGAGAGAAATCGGTATCTCCCACTGACATGAGGCAAACCACAGTCAGTATGTTGTTGACACGTCAGACTCTGTGAAATTACCGACTGTGAGTTGAAACAAATAAGCGGCAATAACAAAGATTATATTTATAAAGGAAATTATCATACACAATGAAAATAAGAGTAATGATTGCTGTCTGTGCAGCAAAATTTGTAGGATACGTATGTAAGAAAATGGGAAGACAGGGTGTGACCTGGGCAGGAAAAGTGGCGATTAAGATCTGTCCGGACATTCTGGAACAGCTTTCCTCACAGGTACGAAAGGCTATTTTTGCAACCTGCGGTACAAATGGAAAGACAACTACCAACAATATGCTCTGTGCGGCACTGGAAGCGGAAGGACAGAAAGTAGTCTGTAACCATACAGGTTCCAATATGCTCAATGGAGTTGTTGCCGCATTTGTGCTGGCTTCGAAATGGAATGGTAAAATTGATGCGGACTATGCATGCATTGAGGCCGATGAAGCATCCACCAGACATATTTTTCCGAGAATCAAACCGGACTATATGCTTCTGACAAATCTTTTCCGCGACCAGCTTGACAGATACGGAGAGATTGATATCACTATGAACATTCTGGAAGAAATGATGCGCAAGGTTCCGAAGATGCAGATTATTGTAAACGGTGATGATGCATTATCCGCATATCTTGCCATGGATTCCGGGAATCCATATGTAACTTATGGTATCAGTAAACCGGTGATCAAATCTGCGGCAAATGAAATCAGGGAAGGACGTTTCTGTAAGCGATGCGGTGAAAAACTGGAATATCGTTTCTATCATTACAGCCAGCTGGGAGATTATTATTGTCCAAAATGCGGATTTGCAAGACCGAAGCCGGATTTTGATGCGGAGGATGTAAAGGTAGGCGACCAGCTCAGCTTTTGTGTAGAAGGAAAACACATTGTAGCAAATTATAAGGGATTTTATAATGTGTATAATATACTGGCAGCTTATGCGGGAGTGAGGACTGCGGGATTTGCGGGAGAGCATTTCGGGGATATGCTCCGCAGATTTAATCCGGAAAACGGACGTATGGAGCAGTTTCGCATTAAGGGAACAGGAGTAACCTTAAATCTTGCCAAGAATCCGGCGGGATTTAATCAGAATATTTCCGCAGTGATGCAGGATCAGGCACCGAAGGACATTATTATTGCGATCAATGATAATGCTCAGGATGGAACAGATATTTCCTGGCTCTGGGATGTTGACTTTGATCTTCTCGGAAATGATTCAGTGAAATCTATTACTGTAAGCGGTATCCGCTGTCAGGATATGCGTCTGCGGCTGAAATATGTGGATATCCCGTCTGTCCTCGAGGGCGATGTTGAGAAAGCAATCCGCGACAGAGTAGAGGACGGAGTGGGGAATCTGTATGTGCTGGTAAACTATACAGCATTATTCAGTACCAGAAATATTCTGAAGAGACTGGAGGGCGAGAAATAATGAAAATTACAATAGGACATTTATATCCGGATCTTCTGAATCTTTACGGTGACAGAGGTAATATCCAGTGTCTGATGAAGAGATGCCAGTGGCGTGGGATTGAGGCTGAGACCATACCGTTTGAGCTGGATGATAAAATAGATTTCTCGAAGCTTGATATCGTACTTCTGGGTGGCGGTTCGGACAGAGAACAGATGATCGTATGTGAGAAGCTACAGAAAATCCAACCGGATTTTAAGGCTTATGTGGAAGATAACGGCGTTGTCATTGCAATCTGCGGTGGCTATCAGTTACTTGGGAAGTATTACAAAACAGATCAGGGAAACATGAAAGGACTGGACCTGGTAGACTTGTATACAGAGCAGGGCGAAGGCCGTCTGATCCAGAATATCGTTCTGCAAAGTGAGCTGTTTGATATGCCGATCGTTGGATTTGAGAATCATGGAGGAAGAACCTGCATTAATAATAACAAACCACTGGGAAAAGTACTTTACGGTGCAGGAAATGACGGTAAGTCAGGCTATGAAGGCGTAGTATATAAGAATGTGATAGGGACTTATCTGCATGGACCGTTACTTCCGAAGAATCCGCAGCTTGCAGACTGGCTTATTCAACATGCGCTGGAAAGAAAGTACGGAAAAGAAACAGAACTTACACCGTTAGATGACAGTCAGGAAAAAGAAGCAAATGACTATATATACCACAGATTTGTAAGAGGATAATTATGGCGAAATCATGTAATCAAAAAGGAAAAATACTGTATCTGCAGAAAATGCTGTCTGAGACAACCAGCCAAAAGCCTGTCACCATGCAGGAGATTCTGGCAAAACTGGAAGAACAGGGGATTCGAGCTGAGCGAAAGAGTATTTATGATGATATGGAAACCCTGCGTGATTTTGGAATGGATATACATTACAGAAGAGGACGGGAAGGCGGATATTATGAGGAAAAATCCGCTTCAGATAAAACAGAAGCGGATAATACGATAATACATCAGCCGGATGGCGAAACAGGAGAGAAATCTGAAAATGTGCAGGAACAGATTGGAAAAGAATCTGAAGCACCTGCAAAGATCAGTGCTCCGACACCCTCCCAAACAGGAGAGAATTTAAAAGAAATCAGGCTTGTATGTCAGAATTCTACAAAGAAAAAAATCCAGCGTACCTTTGGTTCGGAGATTTTCTGCAAAATAAAGGGGGAGGATAATTTTATTGTAACTGTTGAGGTTGTGGTTGATAAGGCATTTTTTGGATGGTTGACTTCTATGGGAAGAAATGTACATATTCTGAAACCAAAGAAAGCAGCCGTTGCCTATCGGGATTATCTGAAGAACATTGCAAAAGATTATAAGGGAATTGATAAATAAATATGATATCAGAAAGGATCGTATTATGAAAAGAAGAGCAACAGCTATTCTGCTTGGAATAATGGTATCCTCCATGTTCCTGTCTGCCTGCGGGAAGAATGAGGCAAAAGAAGCAGCAAATGAAAGCGCCCAGGTAGAAGAAGAGGGCGTAGGCGAAGTAACTGAGGAAGGTGAAAAAGTAGAGGCAGAAAATAAAAATGCTTCTGATGCCGATGACAGCAGCAAGGCAGGAGACAGTGCAAAATCAGACGAAGACAATAAAGAGACATCAGTGAAGGAGGAAGAAGACGGAGATTCTTCAGGAAAAGATTCAGATGATGAATCAGAGGAAGATGCTGAGGTAACGGAAGCTTCTGCCGGAAAGATAGGTGTGCTTCTTTCTGATGACGATGAGGATGCAAAAATTGACAGCGAAGAGATGACTTCGCAGATTGAAGATGGAGGATATGAGGCAGATGTGAAGAATGCCGGCGGCGATCCTGCGCTTCAGATTTCCCAGATTCAGGAATTTATTGATGAGAAGGTTTCTGCCCTGATCATTGATCCGGTAGATTCCTATGGTCTGACAGATATCCTGAAAACTGCCAAAGAGCAGGAAATACCGGTTATTTCCTATGACAGTCTGATCCGGGATACTGCGGATATCAATTATTATGCAACTTATGATACCAGAGCAATAGGAAAGGATATTGCCAAAGAAATTATCAAAAAAATGGATCTGGATAAAGCCAGAGAGGATAAGAAGTCTTATACAATAGAATTTCTCATGGGATCTCCGGATGACAATGCTGCACTGTTTCTGTGTAATGGAATCCAGGAAGGGCTTCAGGAATATCTGGATGATGGAACACTTGTATGTAAATCCGGAAATACGTCATTTGATGATACAGGAATCATGAGATGGAGCGAGACATCTGCAAAGACAAAACTTGATTCGATTATAAGTGAGTTTTATGCAGAGGAGAAGGCTCCGGATATTATCTGTACTGCATATGACGGATTTGCTTATGCTGCAGAGGAAATTTTAAGTGACAGTGGTCTGGAACCGGGAAGTGATGAATGGCCGATGATCACAGGATATGGCAGTGAGGCACAGGCAGTAAAGGATATTGCAGCAGGTAAAATGTCATTTACCATGTTTATGGACCGTAAGGAACTGGCTAAGGGCGGAGCACAGATGGCCATTGACTATCTGACAGGAGAGAAAGTTGACGTAAAAGATTATTCACAGTATGATAACGGAGTAAAGATTGTGGGAACTTTTACATGTGGAGCACAGATGATCGACAAGGATAATTATCAGATTCTTGTGGATAACGGAACTTATACGGAAGATGAGATCGCTCCTGATCCCACACCGACACCGGAGGTGACACCTGCGCCAGAGGCAACACCTGTGCCGAAAGTGACATTAAAGACAGCCTCAGAGGAAGATTCAAAAGAAGTGACACCAACTCCCGAAACAGAAGATAAATCAGAGGGTGAAACGAGAGAAAATCTGATCTATGATTCCGAAGATAACTCAAAAGTGGAGAAAACATCAGATCAGAAAAAATAAAGAATTCATAGAACAAAAAAAGGATGGATTTTCCCATCCTTTTATAGTTAATCTCTGAAGGTTAAGGAATCATCTGTCATGGAATCAACAATGGCAAGAGATTCAAGACGGATTCCCATATCGCGGATCTCCTGACCGCCATGCTGGAATCCTTTCTCAATAACAATACCGGCTCCTTCAAGAGTTGCCCCTGATTTCTTAACAATATCGATCAGGCCGAGAAGTGCACATCCGTTAGCAAGGAAATCATCAATCAGAAGTACATGATCTTCAGGTCCGAGAAACTTCCTGGAAAGGATCACATCATATACTTTCTTATGAGTGAAAGATTCTACTTTAGTTGTATACATTTCGCCATCCAGATTCACGCTCTGTGCTTTCTTGGCAAAAACTACAGGTACATCAAAGTACTGTGCAGCAATACAGGCGATACCGATACCGGATGCTTCAATTGTAAGGATTTTAGTGATTGGACAGTCGGAGAAGCGGCGTTTGAATTCTTTGCCGATTTCATTGATGAGGGTAATATCCATCTGATGATTTAAGAAACTGTCTACTTTTAAAATATTTCCCGGTTTTACAACTCCATCCTTAAGAATTCGGTCTTTTAAAAGCTTCATAGATTTCTCTCCTTTATATATGTAATTAGTTTGTAGCTGTCGGTAACTATCCGGTACACTGCTTCCCGAAAGTACTGAATAGTTACAGTTACTGTGAATATGCAGAATTCAAAAAAACATCAGGCTGCAAAATGAACAGTAACATTGCTGTTTTGATAATTATAGACTATGATACGCTATAATTCGTCTTCATGCAATTATTTTTGACAAAAAATCTAAAAATAATTATAATAGTCTCAGACTGGTTGGGAAAAACCGCAGGACAATCTGTGTAGATTGCCGTAAATCAGCCGAAGAGGGCTAAATAGTGAAACGGATTGTGAATATCCGTCTTACGGACTGGAGATGGAATATGAAAGAATATGAACTGATATGGGAAATTTTTAATAAATGTCCGCGGAATCAGATGCGTGATGTTTTTGTGGAAGAGCTGGAACTTGAGGATCCGGAAGAATATATCAGAAATAAATTCAAAGGAAAAGAAGTTTCCTATGAAAAAACTGTCCTGGAGGATGGAACCATTATTTTTGATATTACGACTTCACAAATAAAACAGCGTTGCTCCTTTACAGAAATTTGACAAATGTGGTATAATATCATTTACGCTGTACAAAAGTGCTGTAAGCAGGAAAGCCACAGACAGTGTGTGAGGATATAAAGACAGATAAGCGGTAAAGAATCGGATATTCTGAAAGAGAAAGGGGAATGTTATGGCCGAGGAACAAAAGACACATACGCATGTACTGGAGGATGGGACGGTAGTTGAACATTCTCATGGGGAGCATGGGCATCATCACAGTCATGCGCATACAAAGGCAGTGCTGAATCGTATGTCCAGAGCAATCGGACATATGGAATCTATCAAACGTATGATAGAGGACGGAAGAGACTGTGCGGAAGTTCTGATACAGCTTTCAGCAGTGAAATCTGCTATCAATAATACAGGTAAGATTATTCTGCAGGATCATATCGAACACTGTATCGTAGATGCAGTGGAACATGGTGATAAAGAGGCAATTAAAGAACTTGAGGTAGCAATTGACAGATTTGTAAAGTAATATGCGTACTCCAGACTGGCAATAGAGAATATTTTGTTATTGTTCACACATCACTATCCCGCGAGGTGTTTTGGCATGAATATGCCAAAATCCCGAGACATACAAGCCAAAATTCCATTGCCGTAGGCAATCTGGAATGAATTTTGGCTACGTTACTGTGAACGGAGTGAATAGTAACAATATTTTGTCAGTACAGCAGTGCGTAAATATAAAGGAGAAGATTAATTATGGCAAAAGAATGTAACAACACTTCATGCGACAAAGCAAGCTGCGAAGGTTGTTCAAGCAGCAAGAAACAGCAGAGCTTTCAGGCAGAAATGAATGCTCAGTCAAATGTAAAACATGTGATCGGGGTTGTCAGCGGAAAGGGTGGAGTTGGTAAATCCTTCGTAACAGGCTCTCTGGCAAACATGATGGCAGCACAGGGATACAAAGTCGGTATCCTGGATGCGGATATCACAGGACCGTCCATTCCGAAAATGTATGGATTAAAGGGTGCAGCAATGGCAAATGATGAAGGTATCTATCCGATGATCACAAAAAACGGGATCAAGGTAATGTCCATCAACCTTCTGCTTCCTACAGAGGATACTCCTGTAATCTGGAGAGGTCCGGTTCTTGCAAATATGGTAAAACAGTTCTGGACAGATGTTATCTGGGGCGACGTAGACTATCTGTTTGTGGATATGCCTCCTGGAACAGGTGATGTTCCGCTTACAGCATTCCAGTCTCTGCCGATCGAAGGAATCGTGATCGTAACATCACCTCAGGATCTGGTTAAGATGATCGTTAAGAAAGCCTTTAATATGGCTGAGATGATGAAGATACCGGTACTTGGAATCGTAGAGAACTACAGCTATGTGAAATGTCCGGACTGCGGAAAAGAGATCAAAGTCTTCGGTGAGAGCCATATTGATGAGATCGCAGCAGAGCTGAAGGTTCCTGTACTTGGAAAAATGCCGATCGATATGGATTATGCAGCCAAGGCAGACGGCGGATTCTTTGCAGCAATCGACAATCAGTATATTACTGATGCGCTGGCTGTAATGCCGAAATAAGAAAGTTGACCAAATAGCGAAGCGGATTGTGAATATCTGCCGGACTTCAGACTGAAAAACAGAATAGAAAATAATAAGAAGTTCTCATTCAGTAAGAAACGCGATTATAAAAATTGTTGTTTCAGTACTGAGTGAGGACTTCTTTTATTGTACAAAGGCTTTGTAACTGCAGCATAGAAATTTCATAGTATGGAAATTTTATAGTATGAAAATCCTGTAAAAAATTATCTGTAGTATTTTTGAAGGAAATTTTTTGATGAGTATGATGATCATATGGAAGTAAACATTTCAATAAAGCGTTCAGCAGCCTGAGAGACAGTAAGACTGTCATGCTGGGCAAGTATAAGCTGACGTCCGGGAAGAGGCTCTTTTAACATGAGTGGTGTCAGCTGATCATTTTCTTTTAACATATAATCAGGAACGCAGGCAATTCCCAGTCCGATTCGTGCCAGGTCCAGAAGCAGGTCATTACTGTTTAACTCTACTTCAGGAAGAAGCTTGAGATTATGGGCTGTAAATGCTTCCCGCAAATATTCGCTGGTGGTACTTTTGGGGGAAAGCATCAGGATTGGATAGTTCAGAAGCTCCTGCAGTTCGGTCTGAACAGTGTGTACAGGAAAGTAATCCGTATTGGCAACGAATACATCGTGGAATTCTTTTAGCACACGTGTCTGAAAATGGCTGCCAAGTCTGGAATTAGGACAGTTGCATACAATCAGATCTGCCTGACCTTTCTCCAGAAGCTCTGCACAGCCGATGGAGGTACTGTTTGTGACTTTGATACGGACATCCGGGTAGGTTTGATGGAATTTCTGAAGATAATCAATGAGAAAATACCGGCAGATCGTATCGCTGGCAGCAATACGCAGCTGGCCTTTCAGCAGATTGTCTCCTGACAGGAGAGATTCTCCCTCGTCCAGAAGCTGGAGAGCCGGTTTTACATGCTGGAGCAGAAGTTCTCCTTCAGGAGTTAACAATACTTTCTTGGTACTGCGGATAAAAAGAGGATGATTTAGCTTCTTTTCCAGAGTTTTAATGGACTGGCTGACTGCTGACTGGGAGATAAAAAGCTGGCGGGAGGCCTCTGAGAAGCTGAGGGTGGTGGCAACATAGTAGAATACTTTGTATAGTTCAAGATTAATATCCATAGAAATAAATCCTTTCATAAAATAATGTGATGATACAAATTGTCGGCAGCAATGGAACTTTAGAGCTTGTATGTCTCTGGATTTTAGCATATTCATTCCAAAACATTTCACGGATAGTGATTAATTAGTGTTACTGTTCACTCCGTTCTCAGTAACACGCTTCGCGATGCACAGAATTTATGCTAATCGCATAAATTCGCGCGGTATATCTCGGGTTTTCTGTGACCTTCGCTCACAAAAAACACCTCGCGAGATATTACCAGTGAACAGTAACTAATTAGTTACATTAATAAAAAATATAAGATATATTAATTTTACTAATGATATTTCCTATGATACTATAAAGAGAGCAATAGTTCAAGCAGCAGGTTCACTGGAGTCGGGCTGCAAGGTGCTTTTAAAGCATTTTTAAAACAATGCATACATAAGAAAGGAGTTTCTATGAGTAACGTAAGACGTGTCTATGTAGAAAAGAAACCGGCCTTCGCTGTACAGGCAAAGGAATTAAAACATGAGGTCAGCAGCTATCTGGGAATTAAATCCGTAACAGCAGTACGTGTGCTGATCCGCTATGATGTAGAGAATATTTCTGATGAAGTTTTTGATAAAGCATGCAAAACTGTTTTTGCAGAGCCACCTGTAGATGATTTATATCTGGAGAATTTTGAGGCAGCAGCAGGCTCCCGCATCTTTTCTGTAGAATTTTTACCGGGACAGTTTGACCAGAGAGCTGATTCCGCTGTTCAGTGTGTACAGTTCCTGGATGAGAACGCACAGCCTATCATTCGTTCCGCAACTACTTATGTAATTGAAGGAACTATTTCAGATGAAGAATTTGATGCTATCAAGCATCACTGCATCAACCCTGTAGATTCCCGTGAGACAGGTCTGCAGAAACCGGAAACACTGGTAACTGTTTTCCCGGAACCGGAAGATGTTAAGATTTTTGACGGATTTAAGGAAATGCCGGAAGCAGAATTAAAGGAACTTTATGATTCTTTAAATCTTGCCATGACATTCAAGGATTTCCAGCATATCCAGCATTATTTCAAAGAAGAAGAGAAACGTGACCCGTCCATGACAGAAATCCGTGTACTTGATACATACTGGTCTGATCATTGCCGTCACACAACCTTCTCCACAGAACTGACAGATGTAAAATTTGACGAAGGTGATTACAAAGCACCGATCGTAGATACCTACAACAAATATCTTGCTGACAGAGAAGAACTTTACAAAGGCCGTAAGGACAAATTTGTCTGCCTGATGGATCTGGCTCTGATGGCTATGAAGAAACTGAAAGCAGAAGGAAAGCTTGCTGATCAGGAAGAATCTGATGAGATCAATGCCTGCAGTATTGTAGTTCCTGTAGATGTTGACGGTAAAGAAGAGGAATGGCTGATCAACTTCAAGAATGAGACACATAACCATCCTACTGAGATCGAGCCATTCGGTGGTGCAGCTACCTGCCTTGGCGGTGCAATCCGTGACCCGCTTTCAGGACGTACTTATGTATATCAGGCAATGCGTGTAACAGGTGCAGCAGATCCTACTGTTTCTGTAAAAGAAACTCTCAAGGGTAAACTTCCGCAGAAGAAACTGGTAAGAAGCGCAGCTCATGGCTACAGCTCCTATGGAAACCAGATCGGTCTTGCAACAGGCTATGTAAAAGAAGTTTATCATCCAAATTATGTGGCAAAACGTATGGAGATCGGTGCTGTTATGGGGGCTGCTCCCAGACGTGCGGTTATCCGTGAGAATTCTGATCCGGGAGATATCATTATCTTGCTTGGAGGACGTACAGGACGTGACGGTATCGGTGGTGCTACCGGTTCTTCCAAGGTTCATACAGAAGCTTCTATTGAAGTATGTGGCGCTGAGGTACAGAAAGGTAATGCTCCTACTGAGCGTAAGATCCAGCGTATGTTCCGTCGTGAGGAAGTCAGCCATATTATCAAAAAATGTAATGACTTTGGTGCAGGCGGTGTTTCCGTTGCTATCGGTGAGCTGGCAGCAGGTCTGAGGGTAGATCTTGACAAGGTTCCGAAGAAATATGCAGGTCTTGACGGAACTGAGATCGCAATCTCCGAATCTCAGGAACGTATGGCTGTAGTAGTTGACCCGAAAGATGTAGATACTTTCCTTGGCTATGCAAATGAAGAGAACCTGGAGGCAATTCCTGTTGCAGTTGTAACAGAGGATCCTCGTCTGGTACTTGTATGGAGAGGAAAAGAAATCGTAAATATTTCCCGTGCATTCCTGGATACTAACGGTGCACATCAGGAAACAACTGTAGAAGTAGAAATCCCGAATAAAGAAGGTAATCTCTTTGAAGAGCGCCCGGATGTAGCTGATGTAAAAGCTAAATGGATGGAAACTCTGGCAGACTTAAATGTATGCTCTCAGAAGGGACTTGTGGAAATGTTCGATGGTTCTATCGGAGCAGGCAGCGTATTTATGCCATACGGTGGTAAATATCAGCTTACAGAGACTCAGTCCATGGTAGCAAAGGTTCCGGTACAGAATGGTAAAACAGATACTGTAACTATGATGAGCTATGGCTTTGATCCGTATTTATCCTCCTGGAGCCCATATCACGGAGCTGCTTATGCAGTGACAGAGTCCGTTGCAAGAATCGTGGCTACAGGTGGTGACTATAAGAAAATCCGTTTCACATTCCAGGAATACTTCCGCCGTATGACAGAAGATCCTAAGAGATGGAGCCAGCCTTTCGCAGCACTTCTCGGTGCTTATGCAGCACAGATGGGATTTGGACTTCCATCTATCGGTGGTAAGGACAGTATGTCCGGTACATTCAATGATATTGATGTACCTCCGACACTGGTATCTTTCGCTGTTGACGTTGCGAAGATCCAGGATGTGATTACACCGGAATTAAAGAAAGCAGGAAACAAACTGGTATGGCTTCGTGCACCGAAGGATCAGTATGATCTGCCGGATTATGCAGGAATCATGGATCAGTATGAAAAACTTCATAAAGATATGCAGGACGGCAAAGTTGTTTCTGCTTATGCACTTGACCGCCATGGTATTGCAGCTGCAGTTGCAAAGATGGCATTTGGTAATGGCATGGGTGTGAAAATCGAGCATAACCTTGATCCGAGAGATTTCTTTGCACCTGGATTTGGTGATATTATCCTGGAAGTTCCGGATGGTAAGGTTGGTGAGCTTTCCATCACTTATACAGTGATCGGTGAAGTAACTGCTGACGGTAATTTCTCCTATGGAAATACAGTGATCACTGTAGACGAAGCTGAAAATGCATGGAAAGGTACTCTGGAAAAAGTATTTAAGACAGTTTCTTCTGAGAATGATAAAGAGGCAGCTGACAGAGATGAGAAGCTTTATCGTGCAGACAGCATCTATGTATGCAAGAACAAAGTTGCAAAACCTCGTGTATTTATTCCTGTATTCCCTGGAACAAACTGCGAGTATGACAGCACACGTGCATTCGAGCGTGCAGGTGCAGAGGTGGATGTAAAAGTATTCAAGAACCTGACTGCTGAAGATATCCATGATTCTGTAGAGCTTTTTGAGAAAGCAATCGATCAGGCACAGATCATCATGTTCCCGGGCGGATTCTCCGCAGGTGACGAACCGGATGGTTCTGCGAAATTCTTTGCAACTGCATTCCAGAATGCGAAGATCAAAGAAGCTGTTATGAAGCTGATCAATGAAAGAGACGGTCTGGCACTTGGTATCTGTAACGGATTCCAGGCTCTGATCAAGCTTGGTCTTGTACCTTACGGTGAAATCTGCGGACAGAAAGCAGATTCTCCTACACTGACATTTAATACTATCGGACGCCATATCTCCAAGATGGTTTATACTAAGGTTGTTAGTAATAAATCTCCTTGGCTGCAGAAAGCACAGCTTGGCGGTGTATACTGTAACCCGGCTTCACATGGTGAAGGACGCTTCGTTGCAAATGAAGAATGGCTGCAGAAGCTGTTTGCAAACGGACAGGTTGCAACTCAGTATGTAACTCCGGATGGACAGCTCAGCGTTGATGAAGAATGGAATGTCAATGGCTCTTATATGAACATTGAAGGTATTACCAGCCCGGATGGACGTATCCTTGGTAAGATGGCACATAGCGAACGTCGCGGGGACGGAGTTGCTATTAATATCTATGGAGAGCAGGATATTAAGATCTTTGAGTCTGGTGTGGAATATTTTAGATAAAATATTTTTCCAGACGGAAGGTTCCCAGAGGAAGGACAGAAAGCGCTGTCCCTCCTCTGGACTCCACCCTTGCGCTTCTTTTAAGGGCAGCGCCGGGATTGTGGTGTGGAGGAGTGTATTAACTTTGCGTATTCGCCTGGTTGGGCAGCGCCCTTTTTTGATGATGAAAATAATAAAAACTATTGCAATTTCGTGGCTTTTTGAATATACTATATGTAACAGAGTTGCCCGAAGCCTTTTTGGCATTGGGGACCAAGCTGAGACTTGTGCTCAGCTTTTTTACGTTAAGGAGTGATTTTATGGATTTGAAAAAGCCATTGACTTTTGATGAGCAATTGGATAAGTTAGCTGCCCATGGGATGATTATCAGAGACAGAGAAAAAGCAAAAGATATTTTGAATTTGTGACATAAACATATTTGCAGCAGTCAAAAGAAGAAGCAACATGTTTGAAAGAAAAATTAAGTCAAAAATGCCGCAGCCTTTGAAAATATTGGCTGCGGCATTTAAAATATATGATATGTTTGATGTAAAAAACATCAGGTTCTCAACCAGACATTTGGGTAAGTCAAGACGATGCTTCTGATATAAGATATGCAACATTAAAATCATCATATACTTGAGAATTTAAATGCATATCTTCATATAACTTGATATAGTCGCCGATTGTTTTGCCAAAAACAGAACTATTACAATTATTGCATGTGTTATCCTCTGCATATATATGAGTGTTTCCATCGTTGTCCTCAACAAATAAGAGAGTAACATCTATTTTATCTTCTGTTAACCAGAAAGAGATATATTTTGAAAGAGTCCCATCAATTTCTGTGGCACCATCCGGAATTTGCTCATCTGATTCCAGCTCATTAATATGTTCCCAAAAAATTTGAGGAGAGAACACAAGTAATTTTAAGTTTTTTTGAGAGTCTTCTGAGTACCATATATGTGCTTCTGTGTTGAGATAGTCGGTTATATTAATATCCGTATCTGCCGGTAACTCATAAGTTTCACCGACGTCGGAAGTCAGTGAAAAGGTTTTTGTATGATTAGAATAAGAAGTGACAATCCCCTTGACAAAATAGTAAGTTGTATCTGACTCACTGTCATAATAAGAGCCGGAACCATCTATATCATAAGATACATGTTGCCCCTCAGGCTCCTTAGGGGCGGAAAGGGTGATTAGATCTGAGGGGGCTTTGCCAAAAGCTTGTCCGGATAGCAATATACTACCGAGTACGATACTGCCTGCGATACATAGAATTTTTACATTATTCATGGTTAAATGGCCTCCTTGTTTAGTTGTTGAATATTATATCAATTAAAGTGTGAAAATTGTAATTTTGACTTATCGAAATATGTTTTAGAAATGAGTAGGATTTCGGTTATTTTTGAATATGATAAAGAATAAAGACACAAGTATTGTTCGGTTTATTAGTCGTGTTCCAATGGTTACTGGAAAATAATTGATGATTACAAATACAACGTAATATTATCAATAGCAAAGCTATAGGATTTCAAAAATGAAGTCTTATAGCTATTTTTGTGTAGCAGTAAAAATTGTGAAGGGTATGTTTGGGAAAAATATTTTTGATTACTTGATTTGAATCAAGCGGTGAAATTGCTATTTGTCAGACAATAAGATATAATTAGAGAAAATCTTGTTTGCAAAAGAACAGGATAAACAGTAACTTTAAGCAAGATGGTTTTGTCTGGTGATTTTGAGAGTGTAAAAAGGAAAAAGTATGAGTGATGAAAGAAAAAGGGAAAATGAAGAGGAAAAACTGAAAGATTTTTTTCATAATGTGATAGGAATAAAATCGGAAGCTGTGCTGGAGGTGTTGGCGGAGAACTCGGAAATCTGTAAGTTGAAAGCAAAAACTTTGCTGATGAAAGAGAACGAGAAGGTAAAGCTTTGGTAGGGATCATGAATTTGGACAAGCAGATAACCTCTTTCCTGACAGTGGAGTTGATAACGGATTGTGAAATTGTAAGGATATCAGCGGATGTTCTTCGAAAGCTGGCTATGGAGAATATAGAAATTGCTCTGGTCTGTAATCGAATGCAGAGTGTGGCATCTATGAGGGAATATGAATACAGAAAAATGATTCTTACCTGTAATCCGGTACAGAGATATGAATATTTCCTGGAAACCTATCCGGGGCTGGAAAAATATGATGGGGCTTGACAGAGCTGGAAAGTAACCTGGGCCAAGACAAAAGGTGCATCTGGTTATGAAGTATACAAACTGACTGGAAAGACATGGAAAAAAGTCAGTGACACAAGATCCACTTCTTTTACAGATAAGGGATTAAAAAAGAATACTACTTATCAGTATAAAATCCGCGCATATCAGACAGTGAAAGGAAAGAAAGTTTACAGTGCGTTCTCATCTGTGAAAAAAATTAAAAGATAAGGAGCTAAGAGGAAGAAAAAGTTCTCAGCGATTTTGACAGGTGTTTTTTGATACTGTTTTGTATGGTAATGTCAGTAACTGTAAATGCTGCGCAAAAAATACCTGGAAGAGTAAAAATGGTAAGTGCGTATTCTGGATCCGGATTGCGAATATCCGCTTGACTCAGGTTCATGTTACATGGGACAAAACGACAAATTATTCTCAGATGGATTATCCAAGTCAAAATGAATATAGCAGAGGATGACCTGTAATGGATGCAAAAGTGCAAATCCCAAAGAACCGGATGTGGATGATGGAATTTAATGAATATTACGTTTTCAAAGCAGTAGGATGAAAGGAATATGACCTTTCTCCTGCTGTTTTTCTTTCTGAATAAATCCAGGAGATATAGAATTTGATGTGGTAAAGCGATAAAAATATAGTTTTAAACTATAACTGGTGCTAGATATTATGAATTGGCATATTTGGAAGTGTAGTGGTATAGTATGTTCATGCTCAACGGAGCGGGGAATAAGAGAGAGGGAGAATGAGATGTCTGGGATTGTGATTGAGAAGGTCCGGAAGTCTTTTGACACGAAAGATGGCGTGGTCGAGGCTTTGAAGGATGTGAACCTGAATATCGATTCCGGTGATATATATGGGATTATCGGTATGTCAGGGGCAGGTAAGAGTACATTGGTACGATGTATGAATTTTCTGGAGATTCCCACAGAGGGACAGGTTCTGATAGATGGGAAGGCTCTTGGAGATTTGACAGAGAAGGAATTGAGGAAGCAGAGGGAAGAAATCGGTATGATCTTCCAGCATTTCAATCTGCTGATGCAGAAGTCAGTGATCGATAATGTCTGTTTTCCTCTTTATATAAAAGGAAAGAAGAAGGCAGAGGCCAGAAAGAGGGCAGCAGAGCTTTTGGAGATCGTTGGTCTGGGGGACAGGCAGAATGCTTATCCTGCACAGCTCTCTGGTGGACAGAAGCAGAGGGTTGCCATTGCAAGAGCACTTGCATCGGATCCGAAGATCTTACTTTGTGATGAGGCTACCAGTGCACTGGACCCGCAGACTACTTCTTCTATTCTGGAATTGCTGAAAAAGATTAACAGACAGTTTGGAATCACCATAGTGATCATTACTCATCAGATGTCGGTTGTGCGTGAAATCTGTACACATGTGGCGATCATGTATGAGGGTGAAGTGGTTGAGAAGGGACTGGTTGCAGATATTTTTGCAAATCCTCAGTCAGAGGTTGCCAAAGAACTGATCCGAAAGGATACAGGCTCTGATATCGACGCAGACAGCAGACTGGATGCAGGCAGGGAAAAAGGACAGGCAGAGATCAAAAGCGGTGAGAAAATACGAATTGTATTTTCAGAGAATTCAGCTTTTGAGCCTGTGATCGCAAATCTGATCCTTACCTTCGGAGAACCGGTAAATATCCTGAAGGCAGATACCAAGAATGTAGGTGGTGTAGCCAAGGGAGAGATGATACTGGAGTTCATGGAAGGCAGCACCAGGACAGAAATGATGAAGCAGTATCTGAAAGAAAAAGGTTTAGCAATCGGGGAGGTGACAGAATATGTGGGATCATGAAACAATAATGATGATCGTCCAGGGTGTGGGAGAAACACTTTACATGACAGTTCTTTCCACAGTTCTGGGATACCTGTTCGGACTTCCTATGGGAGTGCTGCTGGCAGTGTCTGATAAAGAGGGACTGAAACCAAATGCAGTGTTGTATAAGATACTGGATGCAATTGCAAATATTGTGAGAAGTATTCCGTTTCTGATCTTACTGATCCTGCTGATTCCTTTTACCAGAGCAGTGGTGGGAAAGAGCTATGGATCAACAGCAACGGTAGTTCCTCTGGTAGTGGCTGCCATTCCTTTTATCGCACGAATGGTGGAATCGTCTATTAAAGAGGTAGATGCAGGTGTGATCGAGGCAGCCAGAGCTATGGGTGCCAGCAATATAAGGATCATCGTGAAGGTTCTTCTGGTAGAAGCCAGAACTTCACTGATCACAGGAGCGACTATTGCGATCGGAACGATCCTTGGTTATTCAGCCATGTCCGGTGCAGTAGGAGGAGGCGGACTTGGTGATATCGCCATCCGCTATGGATATTACAGATATCAGTCAGATATTATGATCGTTACAGTTATCCTGCTGGTGGTACTGGTACAGATTTTCCAGTCAGTGGGAATGATGATCGCAAATAAGATTGACAGAAGAAAGTAGTTTTAAGAAATCGTTGATTATAAAATGGTTATGTGGTTATGAAAAAAGTTAAAATATAAAATTCAGGAGGACAATTATTATGAAAAAATTAGTGGCAGCAGTTTTAACAGGAGTATTAGTGGCAGGAACATTAAGCACAGGCGTTTATGCAAAGGATGATGACAAAACCATCACAGTTGCAGCATCTGCAACACCTCACGCAGAGATCCTTGAGGAGGCAAAACCGCTTCTTGAGAAAGAAGGATATGAACTTGAAGTTACTGTATTTGATGACTATGTAAGACCAAACGAGGTAGTTGAGAGCGGTGAGTTTGATGCAAACTACTTCCAGCATATTCCATATCTGGATCAGTTTAATGAGGAGAAGGGGACACACCTTGTAAATGCAGGTGGCATTCATTATGAGCCATTCGGAATCTATCCTGGAACAAAAGACAGCCTGGATGATCTGGAAGACGGAGATTCCATTGCAGTACCAAATGATACCACAAACGAAGCAAGAGCACTTCTTCTTCTCCAGGATAACGGAATCATCACACTGAAAGAGGGTGCAGGATTAAATGCAACTGTTAAGGATATTGCAGAGAATCCTCACAATGTAGAAATCGTAGAGCTGGAAGCAGCACAGGTAGCACGTGTAACAGGCGAGACAGCTTACGTAGTATTAAACGGAAACTATGCTCTGGAAGCAGGCTTCTCAGTTGGAAAAGATGCACTTGCATATGAGAAATCTGATTCTGAAGCAGCAAAGACATATGTAAACGTAATCGCAGTAAAAGAAGGCAATGAAGACAGCGAAAAGATTCAGGCACTTGTAGATGTACTGAAATCTGATGAGATTAAAGATTTTATCAATGAGAAATATGATGGTGCAGTAATTCCTTTTGAAGAAAGCTCAGATGCAGAAGAAGCAGATACAGAAGATGTAGATGATGCAGACAGCAAAGATGCAGAAAATGCAGATGACACAGCAGAAGAAAATGCAGATACAGCTGACACAGCAGAAGACGCTGAATAAGTAAAGATAACAGGAGATTCCTTTTTCAGGTAAAACTGGGAAGGGAATCTTTTTTTGTACAAAAACATATAGGATTTCCATGAGTTTTCTGATACAATCTATAGTAATTCCATAAAAAACAACAGACAATCCGATTTATCGGGAAACTGATATAAAATTATCATGGTGATGCGAAAAAATGTGACCAATTTTTGATTGTCGGCGGTCGGTTATACCAAAGCAGGAGAGATTGTATGAAAGAGAACAAGATATGGAACGATTATTTGCCAGAAGACATGCAAGAACACTGGACTGTATATGAATGTCTGAAGGAAAGTGAAGATTCATCCACTTTCCTGGTGAAAGAGACAGTTACCGGAATCCTGTGCGTGCTTAAATGGGGGCGTAACAGGCAGGCAGAGTTTCTGCGCAATGAAATGGAAATCATGGAAAAAATGGCGGACAGGAAATTGTCCGGGGTTCCAAAGGCATACAGGATATTTGAAGAAAATGGCGAAGTGTATCTGGTAAGGGAATATATAGAGGGAATGTCTCTGGCTCAGATGGTTTTGCAAAAAGGTGGCATATCAGAAGCGGAAATCTGCAGGATCAGCAGGAAGATATGCCAGACAGCAGAGCAGTTTCAGAATCCGGATGAGCCTATGATACACCGGGATATAAAACCGGAGAATATAGTGGTCACACCTGGTGGTGAGGTGGTATTCATTGATTTCGGTACTATGCGCAGTTATAAAAAAGACGGGTCGCGTGATACTTTTGTGGTGGGTACCAGAGGAACTGCGGCGCCAGAGCAGTATGGCTATATACAGACAGACCAGCGTACAGATGTGTATGCAATCGGGCAGACAATGCTGTATATGGTTTCAGAGAGCTATGAAATGAATCAGCTTTCTGAGTGTGCAGTGAGCCGGAGAATGAAAAAGATAATAGAGAAGGCCTGCTCTTTTGAGCCTGATAAAAGATATGGAGATGCTGCGCAATTAAGGAGAGCAGTTGAGAAATGTCAGGCGAACAATAGAAAAAAGGTTTATAAAAAAGCAGGCGCAGTCTTTGGACTGATTGCAGCAGGTTATATACTGGCAATTTTTTCCCAGGATGGCACAGTGATTGAAAATAAAAGGATTGAAACTGCAGAACAGAGTGCGGCAGAAGAACAGATACAGGCAGAGATAACCTTCAGAGAAGAACTGATAGAAGAAGCCGTGCGCAAGGAACTGGGGCTTTCAAAGACAGACAAAATAACTGCCTCTATGCTGGAGGATGTAAGGAAACTCCGCATTGTCGGAAAAGAAATTCTTGATGATGAGGACACATTCTGGGGTGAAGGCCACCATGTGGATGGAAAGGACAGCAGCTTCGGATCTGTGCGCGGAAATATTACAGATCTTTCGGATCTGGCACAAATGGTAAATCTGGAGGAACTTGCGCTGTGTAACCAGAAAATCGAAGATATTTCCGGGTTAAAAGAGTTGCCTTTGAAAAAACTTTATCTGAGCAAGAATATGATCACAGATTTCTCTGTGCTTTTGAATCTGATAGATCTGGATACCCTCTGTATTATGGAGAATCCGGCAGAGAATCTGTCAGTGATTGGAGAATGCACAGGCATTTTAAGATTAAATATACAGGGGATGAATCTGACAGATATAGACTTTCTGAAAAATCTGAGCCTGGATTACCTGGATATGAGTAATGTGGAAGTAGAAAACAATATATTTGAGCCATTGGCAGAGATGAAGAAACTGGATACTCTGTGCATGTGTGATGTAAATGAGGCGGCTGCCGAAACTCTTTCGCAGATGAGTACCTTAAAGGCGCTGTTCATGTGGGGGGATAGTACCATACTGGAGAATCTGAAACCATTGAAAGGGATGACACAGCTGGAGACACTTGCATTCACAACACAGATTTCCTCGTTGGAAGGAATCGAACAGTTTCCTTCATTAAATTTCCTGTCAGTGAGTTTCAGCCTGGTGAAAGATCTGTCTCCTGTCACAGGAGCAAAGAATCTGCAGGTAATAGATATTTCCAATGCAGATATTGAAAATTTTGAACCGCTGTTTGGACATTCGGGACTAACAGAGGTACACTGTACAGAGGGACAAAAAGAAAAAATCATGAAGATAGATTCTTCCCCTGATTTTGAAATTTATACATAAAAAGGGACAAAATTGTCCCGCTCTAAAATGGGCAGATATGGTACACTTAACAGTATCATATCTGCTTTTAAATTATGGATCAGTCATCAGATAACGGATAGTGGTAAAGATCAAAAAAAACAACCTCGGGTTTTGACAGAAGGGAGATATGAACAGGAAAGAGGTGTGAGAAGAAATGAAAGAAACAGAAGAAATCATGGGAATGATAAAAGAGGAAGGCGCCGCATATTTTGCAAGGGAACGAGGAAACAAGGTAGAGGTAGGGCTTTATCTTGAGCATATAATCGAAGAGCGTGGAATGAAAAAGAAAGACATTGTGCGAAAGCTGAATCTGGAAGAATCCTATGCACGAAAACTGTTTGGCGGTCAGCGAATCCCCACAAGGAAAATACTACTGCAGTGTGCGTTTCTCCTTTCTCTTGATCTGTCGGATACACAAAGGCTTCTGGATATCGGTCAGAAGCCGAGACTTTATCCGCGCGTACGTTACGATGCAGCAATTATTTATGGACTGGAAGAGAAGATGACACTAGAAGAGATGAACAGCTTCCTGGATGAAATAGGGGAAGAGATTTTACTGTAAAATATTTTTGAAAGATATCCCTGAAGGGATTCTGAACGCTGTCAAAAATGAAGATGGCAGTGTATAAAATTACAGAGGTACTAAAAAAATCATTCTCGCAAATTGTGCAAGCTGCGATTACATCTTGCAGGGTGCTTTTTTTAATACACTCAAATCCAGAAAAAGGAGGGTTTTACGTATGAAGAAAAAACAAGTCGCATTATTGTTGGCAGCACTTATGTGCATAACATCTGTGGCAGAAAGCGCAGCTGTTATGGGTGCAGAATTTTCTTCGGGGGAAGAAACTGTAGAGATGCAGGGCACGGAGGAAGAAGCCGAAGCAGAGGATACGGCAGAAATCTGGACATCCGGGGAAGAAGTATCAGATTTTGGTACGGACGAAGCGCCGGAAGTGGACGGATTTACATCAGAAGAATCAGAGGCATCGACAGACGCAGCAGGTGCTAAACAGGTAAAAGGATCTTTTGAAGTGGCATACATAACAGAGGAACAGTACAATAATGCCCTGCAGAATGAAGAACGTCCGGAAGTGGACATGAAAACAGTAGAAGACACTACTTTTTCAAGTGCGTTAAACAGTATCGAAGGAGAAAATACAGGATACTGTTTTGTAAGCGTCCAGGATCTGGAAGATGCAGCAGACTTTGTGGCTCCTGAAGGGATGACAGTACTGGTGGAGAATGCAAGAGCCAGAAGTATTACACCGAACGGAAACATCGCATTCTGGGGTATGATAGATCCGCCAGAGACGATTGAAATCAAAGAAGGAAAAGGAACGACAGCTTTCTTCTGTCAGGATATGAGAAGCGTATTAAAAGGAACTGGTTCCGATGATAAAGTGATCTTTTGTGGGCAGAATAATGCGATAGGTGGTATTTCCGGAGTGGAAAATATATATCTGAGAAATAACAGCCATGATCTGCAGGTATTTGGTGCCAGTGAATTTTTTAATATTTACAATGAAACGGATAATATCAAAAACAATCCACAGGAAGAAAATGCTTTTTTTATACACATTGTAAACAGTAAGACTGCTCCGGTATTCCATAAAACATTTGACTGGGGTACTGGCGAGTTTGAAAATGAAAATGGAGAGAAGTGGAGCAGTCCTTACGGAATTGGAATTATATATAATACATCAGATGAGAAAAGTGAATGGGAAGATATTCCTGTTCCGGCTGGTACACAGGCAGTGAAGTATGATATGTCTGACGAAGATATTGTGGAAATGCTTTCCAGAATTTGGGTCTATTCAGAAGATGGTACGACTCAGGATATGAATGGAAAAATCTGGAATCCGGATAAAGATAATGCGGTTGATCTTCAGGAATTCCGGGATTGTGAAGGAATGTCAGCAAAGGAGATTTTCGAGGCACACGGAAGGGCAGAATTCCCTGATGGAGGATGTGTGTGGATTAATGTCGCACCGACAGCACAGGCGGAAAGATATATAAATGCATATCAGAAGAAGAACAATGCCAGTGGCTATTATCTGATGAATATGAAAGCTAACACCAAGATCAGTGGAACGCTTACTGTTCCAAGTGCTGCGAAAGCACTGAAGATAGAGGGACAGAATAATTATGACGAAAGCACAGATACAGATAATTTTGTTCCGGCTTCAATTTCTTCTGTAAATGTTCCGGCAGGCAAGAAACTGTCACTGTCCAGGATTCTTGTAAAGGCGAATACTTTAACCTTTACAGGCTCTGGAGAAGTGGAACTTATGAATGCCAGATTAAATGCAAATGTAACAGCAGATAAAATTAAGATTGCGGATGCTGTAGTGAAGAGCCTGAACTGTAAAGAACTGACATCAGAAGAGGGTGTATGTCTGGTTGTATCTGAATATCTGAATTTTGAGAAAGCAGTGATTAATCCGGAAATAACCATTTATGGACAGCCGGGAGCTTATCTGAAATTTGGTGAAATTGACAGTGCAGAATACTCTCAGACAGCAATTCCGCAGATTTATCTTGGAATAAACGGAAAACAGACAGCGCAGCTGTATATAGGTGGAGCATTGAAACTTGGTACATATGAAACGGAAGGTGAGACATATTCAAGAAATCTGATCGTTCGACAGTTTGATACAAAAGAAGCGCAGGCAGCAGGCGTTCCCGTATCGAAAGACTGTTTTGATCCAACATATAGGTATGCATGGGATGAGATAGAGGATAATGACTGGTTTTACTTTACAAAAATATACAAGAATGAAGAAATAAATCTTGTTACGGTCAATGCTGGTCTGGATGAAGAATATTCTACAAACAGACTTCTGGCGCAGTTTAGATTTGATGTAAATGGTGAGAAAAAATATGGAGTAGTACTTCCTCGATACATTCATCTGGATGAATTCGAAGATTTAACAGCCGGAATTGATGGAAATAAACATCGTTTATTTTATGTAGACTGGTGGACAAATGAAGAGAAAATAAAAGCTGTTGAGATTCCTGCATACTATGAGTTCTCAGGTCAATCTCTGAACAGCATCGCATCTGCACAAATTTCTACAATCAAGACTCAACTTTATGCAGGTAAGGCGCTTAAACCGTCAGTAACAGTAACCTTAAACGGCAAGAAACTGAAAGCCGGAACAGACTACACCGTTTCCTATGCAAATAACACAAAAGCCGGCTCCACAGCATCTGTGATCATTACAGGTAAAGGCAATTATGTTGGCACAGCGATCCAGAATTTCGAAATTGCGGCGATTCCGGCAAAAGGAAAGGTATACACATCCGGAAACCTGAAATACAAGGTAACTAAATCCGCATACAAGAATGGAACAGTAAGCGTTTATGCTCCGGCAGAGAAAAATCTTACAAGTGCATCTGTTCCTGCAACAGTAAAAATTAATGGTTATACATTTAATGTAACAGCAATTGGTGATAAAGCATTTAATGGCTGCACAAAACTGAAAAAAGTCACGATAGGATCCAAAGTAACCACAATTGGAAAACAGGCGTTTAACGGATGTAAAGCGCTGACTTCTATTACAGTTAATTCTAAAGTGCTCAAAACAGTAGGAGCATCTGTATTAAAGGGAATTTCTGCTAAGGCAGTAATCAAAGTTCCGGCAGCAAAATTAAGTGCATACCAGAAGCTTTTCAAGGGCAAAGGACAGAAAAATTCTGTAAAGATTACAAAATAAGAAATAGAAACAAAGATTATATAGCTAAAACCATACAGTTAAAATTATATAGAGGCAGAATCAGTAAAAATTTCTGCTACACATAAAAAGATAGTTCTTGAAGAAGAAGCCCGGAATTAGTGTACCGACAAGATTGTTTCAAGAATCAACTTGTCGGTACATCAGAGTTGTTGTCATGAGCAATTCTGTTTCCGGGTTTCATTAACCTGTATTTCTTTGGAAAATTCAGGTGGTAAGATGAATTTAAAATGTATGAACAATTAGAAAAATAAAAAAAATTAAAAAAGTTTCAAAAAAGGTGTTGACATCCGACAAAATCCATTATATAATAGCAAAGCAAGTTACGGAGCGGACAACAAATAAGCCGCCTGAAACAAGCACAATATGGAATCTTAGCTCAGCTGGGAGAGCATCTGCCTTACAAGCAGAGGGTCATAGGTTCGAGCCCTATAGGTTCCATATCTTAAAAGAAAATGGCGAGATAGCTCAGTTGGCTAGAGCACACGGTTCATACCCGTGGTGTCGAGGGTTCGAATCCCCCTCTCGCTACTTGACAGAGAAATCTGTCACCAACAAATATGGAATCTTAGCTCAGCTGGGAGAGCATCTGCCTTACAAGCAGAGGGTCATAGGTTCGAGCCCTATAGGTTCCATATCTTAAAAGAAAATGGCGAGATAGCTCAGTTGGCTAGAGCACACGGTTCATACCCGTGGTGTCGAGGGTTCGAATCCCCCTCTCGCTACTACACGAAAGATGAGTCTGTAAATCGAGTGAAAGGTTTACAGGCTTTTTTATGTTGCCGGCATATTCATACAAAAATATACAAAATTTCTTTTTACTATTGCCATAATCCCCAAAATCCTTTATAATGCAAAAAGGTGAAAGCAAAAGTTCATTGTAATGACAGTAGTATGAAATGATAACAGGGTAGTTATTCAAAAAAAGGATAACTGCCTTGTTTTTGATTATAGGAAAAATCGCTATTGTAAAACCTTTTGCCGAATCACATCAACATTCACGAAAGAGAGGGAAAGGAATGGAGAAACAAGAGAAAAACACAGTAACACCCTACGACCTTGATGGAAGGCCGCCACTGAAGCTGGCGATTCCTCTTGGTTTGCAGCATGTGCTGGCTATGTTCGTAGGTAATCTTACACCGCTTCTGATCATCACAGCAGCCTGTGGAATCGAAGCCGGCGGAGAACTGCAGGTAGCACTTCTGCAGAATGCCATGCTGATTGCAGGTATTGTAACATTGGTTCAGGTATTTACCATAGGACCTGTGGGTGGTAAACTCCCCATCGTTATGGGAACCAGTTCCGGTTTTATTGGCGTATGCCAGAGTGTTGCAGGAGTCATGGGTAATGGAGTGGTTGCGTATGGTGCAATTATGGCGGCATCCTTTATCGGCGGTCTTTTTGAAACTGTACTGGGAAGCTTCCTGAAACCACTGAGAAAATTTTTTCCGTCAGTTGTAACAGGAACCGTTGTATTATCAATCGGTCTTTCACTGATCGCTGTTGGTATCAGTTCTTTTGGAGGCGGAAGTTCCGCTAAGGACTACGGTTCTCTGGAGAATCTGTTTGTAGGTTTTGTAGTTCTGGTTGTAATTGTCGTATTAAAACATGGAACAAAAGGATTTACAAGCTTTGCATCAATTCTGATCGGTATTATCGTAGGATATGTGCTGGTAAGTATTATGGCAGCAGTTCTTCCTACCACATTTACCTATGTGGATGATGCAGGTGCAACAGTAGAAGCTACCAAATCCTGGGTTCTTAACTGGGATAAAGTAGCAAGCGCATCCTGGTTTGCAGTGCCGAAGATCATGCCTGTTAAATGGGTATTTGATGCAAGGGCAATCGTTCCGATCTGCATCATGTTTATTGTAACAGCTGTAGAGACTGTAGGTGATATTTCCGGTATCACAGAGGGCGGTCTTGGAAGAGAAGCTACAGACAAAGAACTTTCTGGCGGCGTTATGTGCGATGGTCTTGGATCTTCACTGGCAGCAGTATTTGGCGTACTTCCGAATACTTCTTTTAGCCAGAACGTAGGTCTGGTTGCAATGAACAAGGTTGTAAACCGTTTTTCAATTGCAACAGGCGGTATTTTCCTTATCGCATGTGGTCTGTTTCCTAAACTTGCAGCACTGATCTCCATCATGCCTCAGAGTGTACTGGGCGGTGCGGCAGTTATGATGTTCTCATCTATTGTTGTCAGCGGTATCCAGCTTATCACAAAATGGCCGGTAACTCCGAGAAACGTAACAATTGTCTCCGTTGCACTTGGTCTTGGCTATGGACTGGGGGCAAACTCAGCAGTCCTTGCACATATGCCGCAGGCAATCACATTGATCTTCGGCGGTTCAGGAATCGTACCTGCAGCACTGTTTGCTATCATTCTGAATATCGTGCTTCCACCGGATGAGAAATCCGAAGTTGAGATTGCAGAAGAGATTCTTGACATGAAGAAAAAAGAGGCACAGAAGAAATAGCAGTAGAATCAACTTGTTGGCACACTGGGATTGTTCGAAAGTGAATAAGTAAAACAATAAAAAGCGCGAAACTGGGAATATCTGGTTTGCGCTTTTATTCAGATTATAGTGAATGATTATCTGGTGCAGATGTATGTGGCGAAAACAGACTGCAGATGTCTGGAATGAATTTTGGCTACGTTACTGAGAACGGAGTGAACAACAACGTAATGATAAAAATATGTTATTGAAAATGAAATTCAGGGTTGACAAATATAGCTTCCGGTGGTAAATTAAGTGTAAATTTAACAGATTAAACCGATGAAGCGGAAGTCAAAGCAGTCATGCGCGCACAGAGAATCCGGGCAGGTGAGAGCCGGGTGGAAATGCAGTCTGCCAAATGGACCGCTGAGGGCACAGTGAAAGGTTGAAGATTACAGAGCAGACTAAGTATCCTGTGACGTGAGGCATACGTCAGTTGCCGGGAATATGAAGGTATTTCGCAAAGAGTACGGTTCAAACCGTAAATCAAGGTGGCACCGCGGGTGAAGTATATACGCTCGTCCTTGACAGAAAAGATAATTCTGTCAAGGGCGGGCTTTTTTATGTTCCTGGCAGAAACTGAATTAATCACAGGAGGTGTTTCCATGTATCCAACATTAGAAACCATCAGGCAGCTTGCACAGACAAAAGAATATCGTCGTATTCCTCTGTGCAGAGAACTTTATGCAGACAGATATACACCGGTAGAGGTAATGCGCATTTTGCGAAAAGCCAGCCGCCATTGTTACCTGCTGGAAAGTGCCAGCCAGACAGAAGTGTGGGGCAGGTATTCTTTTCTGGGGTATGAACCGTCCATGGAGATTACCTGTACAGACAGAACATTGAAGATCCGGACAACCGATGCTGAGGGAAAAACAGAGGAAACCGTAAGGCAGGTCACACATCCCGGTGATACTCTCAGAGAAATCATCCGGAAATATAAAACTCCGGTAATGGAAAAGATGCCTCCTTTTACAGGCGGTCTGGTAGGATATTTCTCCTACGATTATATCAAATACAGTGAACCAAAGCTGAAACTGGAGGACAGGGAACAGCAGGATTTCAGGGACATGGATTTAATGCTTTTTGATCAGGTGATCGTATTTGACCATTTCAGACAGAAAGTACTTCTGATCACAGGTGTGATGGCAGATGATCTGGAAGCCTCCTACGAGAAAGCAGTAAAGAAATTGGAGGAAATGGCGCAGCTGATCCGAAACGGGGAGCATATGGAATTTGAACCGCTGAGACTTCAGTCAGAAATACAGCCGAAATTTCCGAAAGAAAAATATGCAGAGATGGTGGAGAAAGCCAAACATTACATCAGAGAAGGTGATATTTTCCAGGTAGTACTTTCCAATCCCATGCGTGCGAAAGCAACAGGAAGCCTGTTTGATACTTACCGGGTTCTTCGGGCATCTAATCCTTCTCCTTATATGTTTTATTTCTCCAGTGATGACATTGAACTGGCAGGTGCTTCCCCGGAAACCCTTGCGAAGCTGGAAAATGGCACCTTAAGTACCTTCCCTCTGGCAGGAACCAGACCAAGAGGAAAGACAAGAGAAGAGGATAAAGAACTTGAAGAGGGACTTCTGAAAGATGAGAAAGAGCTGGCAGAACACAATATGCTGGTAGACCTGGGAAGAAACGATATTGGAAAGATCAGCAAGATCGGAACTGTAAAAGTAGAAAAGTATCTCTGCGTAGAACGTTTTTCCCATGTAATGCATCTGGGCTCTACAGTAACAGGGATTATCAGGGATGATAAAGATGCTGTGGATGCAGTGGACGCAATCCTTCCGGCAGGAACCCTTTCCGGAGCACCCAAATTCAGAGCCTGCCAGATCATCGAGGAACTGGAGCAGAGCAAACGAGGCATTTACGGAGGCGCCATCGGATATCTGGATTTTGCAGGAAACCTGGATACCTGTATTGCCATCCGCCTGGTTTACAAGAAAAACGGAGAAATCTGTATCCGTTCAGGTGCCGGAATCGTGGCAGACAGTGTACCGGAAAAGGAATTCCAGGAATGCTGCAACAAGGCAAGAGCAGTGGTACAGGCAATTGAACAGGCACAGGAGGGATTAGAATGATATTACTGATCGATAATTATGACAGCTTTTCCTATAACTTATATCAGCTCATCGGCACAGTGGAACCGGACATCAAAGTAGTGAGAAACGATGAGTGTACACTGGAAGAAATCGCAGAGATGAAACCGGAAGCCATCATTTTATCTCCTGGTCCGGGAAGGCCGGAGGATGCAGGTATCTGTATTCCGGTGATTAAAGAATTTGCAGGAAAAATCCCTATCCTGGGTGTGTGCCTGGGACATCAGTCCATCTGCGAAGCCTTTGGAGGAACAGTTTCCTATGCAAAAGAGCTGATGCATGGAAAGAAAAAACTGATGTATAAAGCAGGAGAAAGTCAGCTTTTCAAGGGGCTGCCGGATACCTTTGCAGCAGCCAGATATCATTCCCTGGCAGCGTTAAAGGATACCCTGCCTGCAGAACTTAGGGTAACAGCAGAGTCAGAGGACGGAGAGGTCATGGCAGTGGAACATACGAAATATCCTGTGTTCGGAGTACAATTTCATCCTGAATCTGTAATGACACCGGACGGCAGAGTGATGATAGAGAACTTTATGGAGGTAGTGAGAAATGATTAAGGAAGCCATTATTAAATTATCAAAGAAACAGGATTTAGCTTATGCGGAAGCAGAAGCTGTAATGGACGAGATTATGAGCGGTCAGGCAACGCCTGTACAGATGTCTGCTTATCTTACTGCATTAGCTTTAAAAGGAGAGACAATTGATGAAATCACAGCTTCCGCAGCAGGAATGAGAGCTCACTGTATCAAACTTCTCCACAACCTGGATGTGCTTGAAATCGTGGGTACCGGCGGAGACGGTTCTAATTCCTTCAATATTTCCACTACTTCTTCTCTGGTGATCGCAGCAGGCGGTGTTCCGGTTGCAAAACATGGAAACAGGGCAGCATCCTCCAAATCCGGTGCAGCAGATGTTCTGGAAGCACTGGGAGTGAAGATTACACTGACGCCGGAACGCAGTGCAGAGATCCTGAAAAAGATCAACATCTGCTTCCTGTTTGCGCAGAATTATCACATTGCAATGAAATATGTGGCACCGATCCGTAAAGAGCTAGGAATCCGTACTGTATTTAACATTCTTGGACCGTTAAGTAATCCGGCAGGTGCAAACATGGAACTGATGGGAGTTTACGATCAGTCACTGGTGGAGCCACTGGCACAGGTTATGGCAAATCTGGGCGTTAACAGAGGAATGGTTGTCTATGGACAGGACAGTCTGGATGAGATTTCCATGTGCGCACCTACTTCTGTATGTGAGATCAGGGATGGCAAATTTACTTCCTATGAGATCACACCGGAACAGTTTGGATATGAGAGATGTGAGAAGGGTGCCCTGACAGGTGGTACACCTGCAGAAAATGCAGAGATCACAAAAGCAATCCTGAAAGGTGAGGAAAAAGGTCCGAAGCGTCAGGCGGTATGTTTAAATGCAGGTGCAGCACTCTATATCGCAGGAAAAGCCACTTCTATAGAAGAAGGAGTGAAGCTGGCAGAATCCCTCATCGACAGTGGTGCAGCACTGAAGAAACTGGAAGAATTTGTAGAAGAGACAAATAAATAAAAAACAACGAAAAACTACTAATGTAAAGGAAATCTGTAACTGTCCGGTAATCTGCTGACTGTGGATATACAGAACAGTTACAGAAAAATCATAGAGATTATGAAGAATATATTAGAAGAAATAGCAGCCAGAACAAGAGAAAGAATTGCAAAAGAAAAGTCAGATATTTCTGTTTCGGAGCTGGAGAACCAGATTCAGGAAGTAAATAAAAATGCAGGGCAGAAAATCACATTTCTCCAGGCATTAAAAAAAGATGGTATGTCCTATATCTGCGAGGTAAAGAAAGCCTCCCCCTCAAAGGGACTGATCGCACCGGATTTTCCATATCTGGCAATTGCAAAGGAATATGAACAGGCAGGTGCAAGTGCAATCTCCTGTCTCACAGAACCTTTTTATTTCCAGGGAGCAGACCAGTATCTGAAAGAAATCGCAGCCACTGTACAGATACCTGTACTCCGCAAGGATTTTACAGTAGATGAATATATGATCTATCAGGCGAAATCCCTTGGTGCTTCCGCGGTATTGCTTATCTGCGCCATCCTGGATGACGGAGAATTAAGAGCATACAGACAGCTTGCAAAAGAGCTGGGACTGGATGCACTGGTAGAAGCACACGATGAGTACGAAGTGGACAGGGCCTTAAATCTCGGGGCAGAGATCGTGGGAGTCAATAACCGGGATCTGAGAACCTTTCAGGTAGATATGAATAACAGCATCCGCCTGAGAAAAATGGCACCAGACAATGTAGTTTTTGTTTCCGAGAGCGGAATCCGCACCCCGGAGGATATCCGAATTCTTTATGAGAATAAAGTGGATGGGGTACTGATCGGGGAAACACTGATGCGAAGCCCGGACAAGAAAGTAGCACTGGAAAGCCTGAATGGCAGCCCGTTACGCTGAAAGATCGAATATTATCTGAGAGGATAGAATATGACCAGAGAACAACAGCAAAGAACCAAAATCAAAATCTGTGGTCTGAAACGCCCGGAAGACATTACCTATGTAAATGAAGCAAAACCTGATTACTGCGGATTTATCATAGAATTTCCGAAGAGCAGCAGAAATGTTACAGGTGCATTGGTGAGAGAACTTACTGCAAAACTTAATCCGGACATTATCCCTGTAGGTGTTTTTGTAAATGCAGCACCTGAGCGTGTGGAGGAACTGCTTCTTGACGGAACTATCCATATTGCACAGCTTCATGGACAGGAAGATGAGGCATATATACGGAGAATCCAAAAGAATACAGGGCATCAGGTTATAAAGGCTTTTTCCGTAAAAACAGCTCAGGATATTGAAAATGCCATGAAAAGTCCGGCAGATTATATACTGCTTGATCAGGGTGGCGGTGGAACCGGACAGACCTTTGACTGGTCACTGATCCCGGAGATAGACAGACCGTTTTTCCTGGCAGGAGGACTGGGTGCAGATAATCTGGAAACAGCCGTCCGGACTATTCATCCCTATGCAGTAGATCTGAGCAGCAGTGTGGAGACGGATGGAATGAAAGACAGAGATAAGATTTTGAAGGCAGTTCAACTGGTGCATATGAAATAAGATAACCGAATCAAGTAAGTCACCTGCTTCAATTGCGAAAAGCAATAAGCAGTGGGTGGGGACTTGCTTGTATCAGGAGGAGTGCAAGCTCCTTCTGATAAACTGCGGAGCAGTTATTCGGTGTAGAGCCGCGTAGCGAAGCGGATTGCGAATATCTGCTTGACTAATTCAGAAAGAACATAGAATACTCTGACCGACCATCTGACAGGCCAGGGATTACATACATAAAAGGAGGACATATACAGATGTCAAAAGGAAGATTCGGCATCCATGGAGGACAGTACATTCCGGAAACACTGATGAATGCTGTCATTGAACTGGAAGAAGCCTACAACCACTATAAAGATGACCCGGAGTTTAACGCAGAGCTTACAGAGCTTCTGAACGAATATGCAGGAAGACCATCCCGTCTTTACTTTGCATCTCACATGACAGAAGATCTGGGTGGAGCAAAAGTATACTTAAAGAGAGAAGATTTAAACCATACAGGTGCTCACAAAATCAACAATGTACTTGGTCAGGTACTTCTTGCAAAAAAAATGGGCAAGACCCGTGTCATTGCAGAAACAGGCGCAGGTCAGCATGGTGTGGCAACAGCAACAGCAGCAGCTCTTATGGGTTTGGAATGTGAAATCTTCATGGGAAAAGAAGACACAGAACGTCAGGCATTAAATGTATACAGAATGCGTCTTCTGGGTGCAAAGGTCAATGCAGTTACTTCCGGTACTGCAACACTGAAGGATGCTGTTTCCGAGACAATGAGAGAGTGGACAAACCGTATTTCCGATACACATTATGTACTTGGTTCTGTAATGGGACCTCATCCGTTCCCTACAATTGTTCGCGATTTTCAGGCAGTGATCTCCAAAGAAATCAAAGAGCAGATCCTTGAAAAAGAGGGTAGACTTCCGGATGCAGTGCTGGCATGTGTGGGCGGTGGTTCCAATGCAATCGGAACATTCTACAATTTTATCAATGACAAAGATGTCCGTCTGATCGGATGTGAGGCAGCAGGACGTGGTGTAAATACGGCAGAGACAGCAGCCACCATTGCAACCGGCAAACTGGGAATCTTCCATGGAATGAAATCTTATTTCTGTCAGGATGAATATGGTCAGATCGCACCTGTATATTCCATTTCCGCAGGTCTGGATTATCCGGGAATCGGACCGGAACATGCGCATCTCTATGATACAGGACGTGCAGAATATGTACCTGTCACAGATGAAGAAGCAGTAGAAGCATTTGAATATCTCTCCAGAACAGAGGGAATCATTCCTGCTATTGAGAGTGCTCATGCAGTAGCTTACGCAAAGAAAATTGTTCCGCAGATGAGAAAAGACCAGATCGTGGTCATTACAATTTCCGGACGTGGAGATAAGGACTGCGCAGCAATCGCGCGTTACAGAGGGGAGGATATCCATGAATAAGAGAATTACAGAAGCATTTGAAAAAGGAAAGGCATTTATCCCGTTTATTACCTGTGGAGATCCGTCTCTGGAAGTGACAGAGCAGCTTGTCTATGCAATGGAGGAAGCTGGTGCAGACCTGATCGAGCTTGGGATTCCGTTTTCTGATCCTACAGCAGAGGGACCGGTGATCCAGAGAGCAAATGTGAGAGCACTTTCCGGTGGTGTGACTACAGATAAGGTATTTGACATGGTGGTAAAGATCAGAAAGAACAGTTCTGTTCCTATGGTGTTTATGACTTATGCAAACGTGGTATTTTCTTACGGAACGGAGCGGTTTATTAAAACAGCTGCAGAAATCGGAATGGATGGTTTGATTCTGCCAGATGTGCCATTTGAGGAAAAAGAAGAGTTTGACAGTGTATGTAAGAAATACGGTATTGATCTGATCTCTCTGATCGCGCCGACTTCTCATGAGAGGGTCGCACAGATTGCGAAGGATGCGGAAGGGTTTGTGTATTGTGTTTCTTCTCTTGGTGTTACAGGAACAAGAACTAATATTACTACAGATATCGGGGCAATGGTGAAGCTGGTAAAACAGGCGAAAGATATTCCTTGTGCAGTTGGATTTGGAATTTCTACGCCGGAACAGGCGAAGAAGATGGCGGCGCAATCAGATGGAGCGATTGTAGGATCTGCAATTGTGAAGTTGTGTGCACAGTATGGCAGGGATTGTGTGCCCTATGTGAAAGAGTATGTGAAGTCTATGAAAGATGCTGTAATGGAAGCTTAAATATTGAAAAGGGGACGCGCAGAAACATATTTCATTTCGTGTGCGGTTTCGGAGCCTAAGAACTTCTAAGTTGCTAAAAATATGCTAAAAACATAAGAAAAATGACCCAAACTCGCCGCATGCTGCGGCTCAGACAGTGGGTCATTTTTCTTATAACGCATATTTTTATCAGCTAAGAAGTTCTAAGACTCCTGCAAATGCACACGAAATGAAATATGTTTCTGCGCTGTGTATTGGTATGAACTGGAGTAATTCGTATCTTTTATAAGAAAGATTTCAGAATTTGCAGAACTCCGTTTTCCCAGTAGGGCGGGCAGGTATTTTTGGCGGCAGCCCGGACTTCGGGGCGGGAGTTGGAGACTGCGTAGCTGAGACCGGCATTCTGAAGCATTTCAATATCGTTGAGGTTATCTCCGAAAGTGCAGGTTTCGTCAGGTGAAATTCCCAGATATTCCTGAAGGAAAGCAACGGAAGGATCTTTGCCGGAACCTGGGGCAGTACAGTCCATCCATTCCTTGCCGGCGGCAGCCATAACTGTTTTGCCTTTCCAGGTGGGAGTAAATAAAGGGGCGCACATTTCCTCACAGGCGTTGGGGTGGTAGACAGCAAATTTGTTTACCTGCTGCCCCTCGAGTTTTAACATTTCCGGAACTTCATGGATATCATATCCGTAAGAATCTCTCAGCCAGTGAAACATCTGGCTGCCTCCGTCTTCTGCGAAACAGCGTTCAGGTGTGGAAATAAAATAATCACAGGAAGGCATATTCTCTCTTACCATAGAACACATTCCTTTCCAGATTTCGTCCGGCAGAGTATCCACTTTCAGAATCTCCTTCGGAGTCCGTACAACAGTTCCTCCGTCAGAGATATAAAGCAGTCTGTCTGCGACAGGGGCAAACAGTTTTCTCTCACTTCTGTACTGCCGTCCGGAGCATGCCACAAACACAATCCCCTTATCAATCAGCCTTCCGATAACCTCCATATACTCCCTGTCAATCGCCAGAGTCCCATCCTTCACCAGAGTCCCATCTATATCTGAAGCAATCAATTTAATCATATGAATAAGAAATCCTTTCTATAATAAATACAATAGGCATTTGCGAAACTCTGAACCTATTGAAAATACTGGTTTTTCGTTTTACAATTACCTAATAAATACAATCCCCATTTTATCACGCCAAAATATAACTTGCCATAAAAAATTTAGAAAAATTGCAACTATTCACCAGTCCCGGTTCATGCGTTACCATCCTGCAAAATGTTCTGTGAGGAAATCTCATCTGCATAGCCTGTCGTTGCAAGGCGCATTACTGTGAACGAAGTGAGCAGTAACAGCTCGGCAGTCCCGCAGCCAGCCAACAGGCAGGAAATATTTTTGGTTTCAGGTGCATTTGCAGTGGGTGTAGTAACTCTTGGTGCGTGGGAATCTGCGTTATTCAAAAATTGCTCACTGTCTGAGCGAAGCGAGTTTGAGCAATTTTTGAATGTTTTTAGCAGATTTCCACACACCTAGAGTTATTAGCCCGCGAAACCGCACCTGAAACCAAAAATATTTCCTGTCGTCCCCAATTTTTTTGCCCGCCAAACCCCATTGACTTTTCCACCCTTTTTTCTTATATTATATAAATAGAAATCTGCGTACTCTGAAAACTACGCATTTAAACCCTGAAAAAAGGAGAGTTGCTCGAAATGAACAAAAAAATGCTCTTTGTTTTCAATCCCAAGGCAGGTAAAGGCAAGATCAAAACAAACCTGCTTGATATAGTAGATATTTTCAACAAAGGCGGTTATGAAGTCATTATCTATTCCACACAGAAACCAAAAGATGCCTACGAGAAAGCCAAAGAATACGAATCCAAAGTGGACCTTATCGTATGTAGTGGCGGAGACGGGACTCTTGATGAGGTGGTTACCGGAGTAATGGAAAAGAAGAGTTCCATTCCCATCGGATACATTCCGGCAGGAAGCACCAACGACTTTGCAAACAGTCTCTTTATGCCGAAAAGCATGACAGATGCCGCTTCCATGATCATGGAAGAGAAACTTTATCACTGTGACATCGGCAGATTCAATAACCAGAGCTTTACATATATAGCAGCTTTCGGTCTTTTCACAGATGTAGCCTATCAGACAGATCAGGATCTCAAGAATATCCTTGGCCATGTAGCCTATCTTCTTGAGGGAGTGAAACGCCTTTTTGATATCAAATCATACCATATGAGAATTGAATCCGAAGAATTAACTGTGGAGGATGACTTCATCTTTGGAATGATCACCAATTCCCGTTCAGTGGGAGGGTTCAAGAACCTTACAGGCAAGAACGTGGATATGAATGACGGACTTTTTGAAGTCACCATGATCACAAGACCGAAGAATCCGCTGGAATTGCAGGAGATCATGACTGCAATGCTGACAGCAGAGGACAATACAGATCTGATCCATTCTTTTAAATCAGCCAGGGTGACCATTACCTCAGAAGAACCGGTACCATGGACTCTGGACGGTGAATACGGCGGCAGTCATACACAGATAGAGATTGAAAACTGCCACGAAGCACTGAATCTGTATCTGAAAAGTACAAAAAATGAGGAAACCAGATCAATTGGAATTTCCCCGTTAATAAATAAAAAGGAGAAATAAAATGGGTGAGTATATCAATGTAGTAGAGACTTTTGGATGTGATGTGTTTAATGATTCCGTCATGCAGGCACGACTTCCGAAGAAGATCTACAAAGAATTGAAAAAAACCATAGAAGAAGGCAAGGAACTGTCTATGGAAATTGCGGATGTAGTAGCACACGAGATGAAAGAATGGGCCATCGAGAAAGGTGCCACACATTACAGCCACTGGTTCCAGCCCCTTACAGGTGTGACAGCAGAGAAACACGATGCTTTTATCACAGCTCCGATGGATAACGGTAAGGTCCTGATGTCTTTCTCCGGAAAAGAACTGATCAAAGGTGAACCGGATGCATCTTCTTTCCCGTCCGGTGGATTAAGAGCAACTTTTGAAGCAAGAGGATATACAGCATGGGACTGTACATCACCGGCTTTTGTCCGTCATGATGCAGCAGGCGGAACACTCTGTATTCCTACTGCATTCTGTTCCTATACAGGAGAAGCACTTGACCAGAAGACCCCACTTCTTCGTTCTATGGAAGCAATTAACACCCAGGCACTCCGTCTGCTGAGACTTTTCGGAAATACAACTTCTAAGAAAGTAACTCCGTCAGTAGGAGCAGAGCAGGAATATTTCCTGATCGATAAAGAGAAATGGCTTCAGAGAAAAGACCTGATCTATACAGGCAGAACTCTTTTTGGAGCTATGCCTCCGAAGGGACAGGAAATGGATGACCATTACTTTGGAAGTATCCGTCAGAGAATTTCCGCATACATGAAAGAGGTAAATGAAGAATGCTGGAAGCTTGGAATTCCTGCAAAGACACAGCATAATGAGGTTGCTCCTGCACAGCATGAGCTTGCACCGATTTATGCACCGGTCAATATCGCAGCAGACCAGAACCAGATGATGATGCGTATCCTTAAAAAGGTTGCCAGCCGTCATGGAATGCGCTGTGTCCTTCATGAGAAACCATTTGCAGGTGTGAACGGTTCCGGTAAGCATAACAACTGGTCTCTTACCACAGATGACGGAATCAATCTTCTGGATCCGGGCAAAACACCTCATGAAAATATTCAGTTCCTTCTGGTCCTCACCTGTATCCTGAAAGCAGTAGATGAACATGCAGATCTTCTGCGTGAATCTGCGGCAGATGTGGGAAATGACCAGAGACTTGGCGGCCATGAAGCACCGCCGGCAGTGATTTCCGTATTTCTTGGAGAGCAGCTGGAGGATGTTCTGGAACAGCTGGTCAGCACAGGAACAGCAACTCACAGTAAAAAGGGAAGTAAGCTGGAAACAGGTGTTAAGACTCTGCCTGATTTCATGAAGGATGCCACAGACCGTAACCGTACTTCACCTTTTGCTTTCACAGGAAATAAATTTGAATTCCGTATGGTGGGCTCAAGAGATTCTATTTCCGCATGTAACGTAGTCCTGAATACGATCACAGCAGAAGTATTTAAGGAAGTATGTGACCGTCTGGAAAAAGCTCCTGATTTCGAACTGGCGGTACATGACCTGATCAAAGAATATGCCACAGATCATCAGAAGATCGTATTTAACGGAAACGGCTATGCGCCGGAATGGGAGAAAGAAGCTAAACGCCGCGGACTTCCGATTCTTCCGAGCATGGTAGATGCAATCCCTGCACTTACTACAGAGAAGGCAGTGAAACTCTTTGAATCCTTTGATGTATTCTCAAGAGCTGAGCTTGAATCACGTGCAGAGATTAAATATGAGATTTATTCTAAAGCAATCAATATTGAAGCAAAGACCATGATCGACATGGCAACCAAGCAGATCATTCCGGCAGTTATCAGATATACCACTGTTCTTGGCGAATCTATCAATACAGTGAAAACAGCGGGCGAAGGACTGATCGATGTAAGTGTACAGCTTGACCTGCTTAAGAAAGCATCAAAACTCTTAAAGGCTGCAAACAGTGCCATGAGTAAGCTGAGCAAACTGGTTGAGAAGACCCCGGAATATGCAGAGGGACGGGACAGAGCCGTATTCTGCAGAGAAAAGGTGGTTCCTGCAATGGAAGCTTTACGTGAGCCTGTGGATGAACTGGAAATGATCGTAGATAAGGAAATGTGGCCGATGCCTTCTTATGGAGATCTTGTATTTGAAGTATAATGCTGTAAAAATATAAAGAAGAATGCTATAATGAAAGGGTCGTGAATCTGTAAAAGATAAGCGGCCTTTTTCTATAACACAAACTGGACTATAATAGTTATATAAAGGAGAACTAAATGGAAGAACTGAAATTTCTGGAGGAGCAGCAGGTAGCCCCTGAACTGATAAAGAGAGTAGAAGAATTCCGCAGCCGATATGAAGTGGCACCGGAAACAGCAGGCAGGATTGTGAAACCATCCATTCCATTTTACGGAAAAGACATTCTGGAAATGGCCATTGCCGGACTGCTCAAAGGGGAGAATCTGTTACTCACCGGTCCGAAGGCAACAGGAAAAAATATCCTTGCAGAGAACCTGGCATATATTTTCAACCGTCCCGCATATAATGTTTCCTTTCATGTAAATACCAACAGTGGAGATCTGATCGGCACAGACACTTTCGTGGACAACGAAGTTAAGTTCCGCAAGGGAACTATCTATCAGTGTGCAGAATACGGTGGTTTCGGAATCCTCGACGAGATTAATATGGCAAAGAACGATGCAGTTTCCGTTCTTCATGCAACTTTGGATTATCGCCGTTCCATCGATGTCCCGGGCTATGACAAAATTGATCTTCATCCGGCTGCCCGTTTTATCGGAACTATGAATTACGGTTATGCAGGAACCAAAGAACTCAATGAAGCGCTGGTATCCAGATTTCTGGTCATAGATATGCCGGCTCAGACTGAAGAATCCCTGGAATTTATTTTCCGCCGGATGTTTCCGAATATAAAAGAAAACGCCAGAACACAGTTCATCGGAGTATTCCTGGATCTTCAGCTTAAAGCCACAAACAGTGAAATTTCCACCAAACCTCTGGATCTGCGAGGTCTCCTTGCAGCCATGAAGATTGTAGAAACCGGACTTTCTCCGAGAAAAGCAGTTACTATGGGAGTGGTGAACAAGACCTTTGACATTTTTGAGAAAGAAATCGTAGAGGATATTGTGAAAACCAGAATTCCGGCAGACTGGACAAGGGATGATGTATATGAAAGATGAGAAAATCGTAGAAATCGACGATTACCGTCTGGAACTGGAAAACAGGATCCGCAATCTCCTCTGGACTATCAGCGGTGATTACACGTTAAATATGAAAGTAGACGTTTCCCTGTATCTGCGCTCAAAAGCAATCGCTCTGTATGACGGCATCAAGCAGGGCGCTCTGGCAAAATATTATGACAGAAATCTGTTGGGTTTATATCTGGTAAAAAAAGTTTTCTGCCAGGCAGGAGAGGGAGAACTGACTGCAGTAGCACAGCTATGTGTAGAAGAAGCAATCGGGGACAAAATCTGTCAGGAACGTCCGGGAGTCCGGGAGATGCAGAAGGAAGCATTCGAGGATATCCTGGATCAGGAGTTTGAACAGATGCCCGCATACGGAGATATTCTTGGCCGATTGAAGATTGCCATCCTGCGTGACCGTTTACAGAATGGAAACCATTATGTAGAAGAGCGTCTTCGAAAAATCCGCGACATGGTTTACAAAGCCAGAACAGCTGCAGACACTATAGAATTGATCCGTATTATTGACAGTCTTTACAACACTATCATTGATCCGGATTTTGAGAAAGATCATGGAACACTGGAACAGGTTATGGCAGTCACCATGGAAGAACTGACAGAATATGACTGGGAAGATTTTCTCACAGAAGAACTTTATGAGGAAGCTCTGGAGAGTTACATCGAACAGATGACAAATAAGATTACGGACATGGAAGACACTGCTGTCACTGAAGAAATGGAAAAACAGCGCCAGACCAAACACAAAATTACAATTCTCACAGAGGAAGAACTTGAGAAAGCATACACCTATGTTGAGTTGAATTTCGGAAAAACTTATCTCACTCCAGCAGAAGAGAAGCGAATGAATTATCTGATGTGCAGGGAACTTCACAGGGACTGCAGCCTTTATTTTACAGAAGGAATTCTCAAGAATCCGGTGAAACGAAATTATCAGTACGAATATGCAGTGCGATTAAAGAATAAGAATATCTGGCTCTACCATGACAAACACAGGATTGTAAAGCAGAACATCGCATCCCTTACAGACCTTTTGCGAAAGACACTGGTGCTGAAAAGCGAGACGCAGGAAGTACTGTCAGACAGAGGAACGATCATTCCGTCCAGACTCTGGCGTGTGGGCAGAAGCAGTGAAGCAAATCTGTTTAAAAGAGAATTGAAATCTGATGCATCTGATTTCGTAGTAGATGTGCTGATCGATGCCAGCGGTTCCCAGATGTCCAGGCAGGGAGATGTGGCATTACAGGCTTATATCATCAGTGAAGCATTAAGTAATGTAAACCTGCCTCACCGTGTCATGAGCTTCTGCACATTCTGGGACTATACGATCCTTCACAGATTCCGTGAGTACGATGATCCACAGTCAGCTAATGAAAATATTTTTAATTATGTAACTTCTTCCAATAACAGGGATGGACTTGCTATCAAAACCGTAGGATACGGTCTGCTTCAGAGATCTGAGGAGAAAAAAATCCTCATTGTATTAAGTGATGGAAAACCATATGATGTCATCGTAAACAGACCTCACGCAAAGAACCCGGAACCTTATATGGGAAAATATGCAGTCAATGACACTGCAACAGAAGTACGGCATCTGCGAAACCTTGGAGTAAGTGTTCTGGGAGTGTTTGCAGGGGAAGAAAAGGACCTATCCACAGAAAAAAAGATATTTGGAAAAGATTTCGCATATATCCGGGATATTTCGAATTTTTCCAGAATTGTCGGGAGATACCTGATTAAACAGTTGGATTCAGATGAATAGACTGATAAAACAGGGTAAAAATATGCTGTTTGAGCGTGCTGATATGTTAAGAGATTATCAAGTTAGCACATTAATATGGTAAAGTGCATAAAAAACCAGTTTTTTCACCTTGCCTTTTTGTATAAATTTCGCTATAATGTTCTATGTTTATAAATCAATACAAAAGGGAGAGGAAATCATGAACGAAAACAAAGAGTTCAAACCGTATATTCCGGCTGACAAGATCACACCAGAATTTACGGTGACATCCATCATCATGGGTGTTATCCTTGCAGTCATCTTCGGTGCAGCCAATGCTTATCTTGGTCTGCGTGTTGGTATGACTGTATCTGCTTCCATTCCGGCAGCAGTTATTTCCATGGGCGTAATTCGCAAGATCATGAAAAAGAACTCCATTCTGGAGAGCAACATGGTCCAGACAATCGGTTCAGCCGGTGAATCACTGGCAGCCGGTGCAATTTTCACAATGCCTGCTCTGTTCCTTTGGGCAGAAGAAGGACTTTGTGAAATGCCGGGTATCGTGGAAATCACATTAATCGCACTTTGCGGTGGTGTTCTTGGTGTACTTTTTATGGTACCACTTCGTAACGCACTGATCGTAAAAGAGCATGCAACACTTCTTTATCCTGAAGGAACTGCCTGCGCAGATGTTCTTCTTGCAGGTGAAGAGGGTGGTGCAAACGCTGCGACAGTATTCTCAGGTATGGGAATCGCAGCGATCTTTAAATTTGTCGTTGACGGTTTAAAGGTAATCCCTGCAGACGTTGCAGTAGCATTTAAAGGATTCAAAGGTGAAATTGGTATGGAATGCTATCCTGCACTTCTCGGTGTTGGATATATCGTAGGACCAAGAATCGCATCCTTTATGTTTGTTGGTTCTCTTATTGGCTGGATGGTGCTGATTCCGGTAATCTGTCTGTTCGGAGCTGATACAGTTATGTATCCCGGAACAGAAACAATTTCTGCTCTTTATGCAGCAGGCGGAGCATCTAAAATCTGGAGTACTTATGTAAAATATATCGGAGCAGGAGCTATCGCAACAGGTGGTATTATTTCTCTGATCAAATCCTTGCCTCTGATCATTGCAACCTTCCGTGATTCCATGAAGAGCATGAAGGGCGGTAAGAATACAAGTACAGAAAGAACTGCACAGGATCTTCCAATGAACGTTATCCTGATCGGTATTGTGGCAATGGTTGCGATCATTTGGCTTGTTCCGGCTATCCCGGTTAACCCGATCGGTGCGCTGATCATCGTAATCTTCGGCTTCTTCTTTGCAACTGTATCTTCCCGTATGGTTGGTCTTGTAGGAAGCTCCAACAACCCTGTATCAGGTATGGCTATCGCTACACTTCTGATCGCAACAATGGTTATCAAAGCATCAGGCAAAACAGGTATCGATGGAATGAAAGCAGCAATTGCGATCGGTTCCGTAATCTGTATCGTAGCAGCGATCGCAGGTGATACTTCACAGGACTTAAAGACAGGTTATCTTCTTGGTGCAACTCCTAAGAAACAGCAGATCGGTGAGCTTATCGGTGTTGTTGCTGCCGGTCTTGCTATCGGTGGTGTTCTTTATCTTCTGAACACTGCATGGGGATACGGAAGTGCAGAAGTACCTGCTCCTCAGGCAACTCTGATGAAGATGATCGTAGAAGGTATCATGGGCGGAAAGCTTCCATGGACACTGGTATTTATCGGTGTATTCCTTGCAATTGGTCTGGAAATCTTAAGAATTCCGGTTATGCCATTTGCTATCGGTCTTTACCTTCCAATCTACCTCAACGCTGCTATCATGATCGGTGGTGTTGTTCGTATGTTCGTTGACGGCAGAAAGAACGTTGATGCTAAGACTAAAGAGGTACAGGCAACAGACGGTACACTTTACTGTGCTGGTATGATCGCAGGTGAAGGTCTTGTAGGTATCCTTCTTGCAATCCTTGCAGTAGTAAACGTAAGCAGTGTATTTGATCTCTCCGGAAGCATTAACCTTGGTAATGCAGGCGGCGTGATCCTGATGTTACTTATGATCTTAAGCCTTCTGAAATTCAGCATCTGGAATAAGAAGAAAGCCTGATCAGGCGGGGATGATAATATCTAAATGAGTAAAAAGAAAAAAGAAATACAGATCAATTATCTGGATCTCATTCCTGAGCGCAGTGCACAGCTTCGCTGGCATACGGATATCAGGGGGAGAATGGTGCTGGAAATAGAGAATAAGGGCGCGTTTAACACAATCGCCCAGAAGCTGTTTGGAAAACCCAGATATACGAAGATACATCTGGATGACAATGGCACATTTATCTGGCCACTCATAGATGGCAGGAAGACAGTGGAAGATATTGCTGCACTGGTAAAAGACGAATTTGGGGAGAAGGCAGAGCCTTTATATCCAAGGATCGTTAAATACTTCCAGATAATGGAGAGTTATCATTTTGTAAATTTTATCAATAAGCCTGAAAAATAAGGTAAGAATAAGAGCGGGAGCAGTCCTTCATGGATTGCTGCCGTTCTTGTAGTTTATGGAAGAATAATTACGGCACAGTGATAAAGCGGTATCTCTGGCTGATATTCATGAAAGCATAAAACAAATATTATTTTTACAGAATACAAGGAGGCGAATGAATGAAGTTAGTAAATGGAAAACGATCACAGCTTCTGGAATATCTGATGATCATAGCAGGAACCGGATTAATGGCACTGGCGATCAATTCCGTATTTGATGCATCAGGTATGGTAACCGGAGGCTTTTCAGGTATCGCGATCATTATAAAAGCAGGGAGTCAGGGAATCATTGACGGTGGTATCCCTCTCTGGGTAACAAATATGGGTTTGAACATTCCACTGTTTTTGATCGGATGGAAGATTAATGGATTCTCCTTTGTAAAAAAAGCTTTGATAGGAGAAATTGCTCTGTCCACCTGGCTTGCCATAGAACCTGTATGGAATCTTGCTGGCAATGATCTTCTTCTTGCCGCACTTTACGGTGGTGTGATCCAGGGTGTGGGAATCGGTCTTGTCTTTCTGGGCGGTGGAACAACCGGAGGAACCGATATGATGGCAGCTATCATCCAGAAATATCTGCAGCACTATTCAATCGCACAGATCATGCAGGTTATAGATGCAGGCGTTGTACTGGTGGGTATGTATGTGTTTGGCATCCACAAGGCACTCTATGCGATTATTGCGGTATATCTGGTGACAAAAGTATCTGACGGTTTGATTGAAGGTCTGAAATTCTCAAAAGCTGCCTATATCATTACAGCAAAGCCAAAAGAAATAGCAGATATGATCATGAAAGATCTGGACAGAGGTGTAACAGGCATCAGTGCCAGAGGAATGTACTCAGGACAGGATAAACTGATGCTTTTCTGCGTGGTAAATAAAAAAGAGATCGTAATGCTTAAAGAAAAAGTAGATGAAATTGATCCGGAAGCCTTTGTGATAGTGACAGATGCCAGGGAAGTTCATGGAGAAGGTTTTATTGAAAAAAAGTAACACAAAAAAATATATAAAAAATTGTAAATTTTTTTCTCTTTCCTCTTTCATTTTTGGTAAATATATATTAAAATACAATACAGGTATAAGGTTTTATGGTTAAAACGGAAAATAAACACTATAGGATGAGAAGGGATTAAAATCAGATGATATCGAATCAGGTGCTTCAGAATACTCTTGAAGGGTTAAAAGAGATTTCCAGAACAGAATTTTGTGTACTAGACACAGAAGGTAAAGTGCTTGCAAGTACTTTTGCAGATTTTTCCATTGCAACACAGGATGTACAGGCTTTCGTAGAATCACAGGCCGACAGCCAGCTTGTAAAGGGGTTCCAGTATTTTAAAGTCTGTGATGACTATCAGTTGGAATATATACTGGTTGCCCATGGCGACGATGAAGATACTTATATGGTCGGCAAGCTCGCCGCTTTTCAGATCCAGAATCTGATTGTAGCGTATAAAGAACGCTTTGACAAAGACAGCTTTATCAAGAACCTGCTTCTTGACAATCTGCTCCTTGTTGACATTTATAATCGTGCGAAGAAACTGCACATTGAGGCAGATGTCCGCCGCGTAGTCATGATCCTTGAAATGCCACAGGAGAAAGACCACAGCTCCATGGAAAGCGTGAAGAGTCTTTTCGGTGGTAAAAGTAAAGACTTTATCACAGCAGTAGATGAGAAGAGTATTATCGTAGTCAAGGAGCTTGAAGATGGTGAGAATTATCCTGAGATGGATCAGCTTGCACATACTATCCTTGATACTCTTGGAATGGGAAATGACGGTAAGACACATATGGCATACGGTACTATCGTCAATGAACTGAAAGAAGTATCACGTTCCTATAAAGAAGCCCGCATGGCTCTTGATGTAGGTAAGATTTTCTTCGGAGATAAAGAAGTGATCGCATACAGCTCTCTGGGAATCGGACGACTGATCTACCAGCTCCCGATCCCACTCTGTAAGATGTTTATCAAAGAAATCTTCGGCGGCAAATCCCCGGATGACTTTGACGAAGAGACTCTGGTCACAATTGATAAGTTCTTCGAGAACAGCCTCAATGTTTCAGAGACATCCAGACAGCTTTACATCCACAGAAACACTCTGGTCTATCGCCTCGATAAACTCCAGAAGAGTACAGGTCTTGATCTCCGCGTTTTTGAAGATGCCATTACATTCAAGATTGCACTCATGGTAGTACGTTATATGAAATATATGGAAACACTGGAGTACTAATGCCGTATTTTAGCGGAAAATCGGCATTTTGAATAACTAAAAATAGCTATTTGTCAACCATTTGTCTACCGTTTTTTGAGCGGTAGACAATTTTTATTTAATGGCAGCCTCAAAAAGAGCAACTGCCTGGTCCTGCATTTTATCGGTATTTGTGATGTAACGTTCAATAGTTGTCTTGATATTTTTATGACCAAGACGCTCCATGATAGTCTTTATAGGGACTCCATTCTCTGCAAGAATAGTTCCGTGTGTATGCCGGATACAGTGAGGATGGAAGTCATCATATCCGAGCTTCTTCTTGATTATTCTGGTACAATACTTCATGTGGTTCGGTGTTAACATTTCTCCATTCTCTTTTGTGAGGGGCCATACTTCAGAATATCCATCAGGTACTTCCTGATCTGCCTGCAGCCAGTGCAGATGATTCTCTGGATCTACATAAGTCTTTGTATAATATTCCCCATATCGGATCTGATTCATTTCCATAACACTAATTTCAGATTTTAATAAGGATTCCAGAGTAGATCCTATTTTTAATGTTCGTATAGAGTCATACTTTGGATTCTTATAAATCCATTCGCCATTCAGATTCTGTTGCATCTGCCGGTTGATCGATATCGTATGCCTGTCAAAATCAATATCATGCTTTAGATCAAGACCAAAACATTCGCCAATACGCATACCAGTGTGATAGCAGATCATAAGTGGCAGGTAATAGTAACTGCCATTAAAGTGATCCGCAATATCGTTCCATTCCTTAAGACTGCAGACGTGTTCCGTGTGCTGTTTTTTCTTTTGCGAAACAGGAACCGAAGGCAGTCTGGTAAAGGTGCAAGGATTGGTTTTTAGGTACTGGCAGGGATAGATGGCATATTTTAATGATCCGGACAGAATCCCACGATAATTGGCAATGCTCTGTTCAGAGAGATGCTTCTCAGACTTTAAACTGTCAATCCATTGTTGGATGGCAGCAGGAGTAAGAGAAGCCAGCTTGTAATTGCCTAAAGCAGGTTTTATATGTAATCGGATAGCTGATTCATAAGCATCGTAAGTATTATCGGTGAAGTTACTTTTAATATGTCCTTTAAGCCAGAAATCCAGATAATCAGATAAAGACATTTCAGATGGTTTAAATACAACACCTGCATTGTCATATTCTGCTTTTGCCTGCGTGCCGGCGGCAAGAGCTTCTGCCTTGGTCTTAAAACCTCCTTTCGAGATAGACTTCCTCTTTCCGTCTACTCTGGCACTCTCGAAGCTGTACTCCCATCCCTTTCCACGCTTTCTCGTACGTAATTCTCCCATGATATCACCTTCCTTATCTAATTTTGGGTATAAAAATAACAGCCACACAAACGTTCGGCTTGTGTAACTGCTCCGAAGATGATACAATATCTTTGCTAAAATATGAGATCTCTTCGGAGGTCCCGATCACCGTCTCAGTACGCCAATACTGGGGCGGTTTTTATTTTGCTATAAAAGTTTTTACTGATTATGTGTAATCACATCTAAAACCGATAATATTTTGTGTGCCTCTTCAAATGCGGTCTGATATTCTTTACTATTGGTTTTAATTGGTTTAGTAACTAAAGGAATCAAGATACAGGGTGTGTCGAAATTATTCAATGTAACTTTGATATATAAGGACTCAATACACTTTTTCTGAACACGCTTTCCTGTAATTGCACCAGCTACAGCTCCGAATCCACCAAATACAGCACCTCCGACAAGCGCTTGACCAACACCACCGCTTGTAACAAGCGCATCATCTTCAAGGAGGTCATAACTTACAAGATCAGAAAAAGGATACCATTTATTTGCACCAACTTTATTCTTTCCACCAGTAATTAATTTTTCAGCTGCAATAGACATTCCCATTGTGCTTACTGCCATAAGCCCCTTGAATGATTTACCAATAATACCAGATTTTTTACCATTCGTAGGTACGGTTCCGTGAATCTGGAACATTCGGTTTGCCTCATCAATTTTAACAGCACTTATTTTTTGTGTGGCATGTGGTTTTTGAAATGAACCACTGTCTGCATGATTGACAGGGGAGACATTATCAAAGGTCATTTCACTTATAGGGCACCCACAATTAGGACATGCAGGAGCTTTATCGGAGAATTCTTTTCCACATTCAGTACATTTTATTAATGCCATATGCATTTCCTCCTTACATTGTAAAATATCATTCAGCAGCAATTATCTTTATTACTGCAAATGGTTGAAAATAAATTATGTAATTATCAACTGAAACACATAGTCCGTATTTTGATTTGTAACAAGCAATAGCTTCCATTAAATATTCTTCCGAAGCATCCAGATATTCAGCCATTTCATAAAGATTCCTGCATCCGGATTCGTAAGCTCTGATCAGCCCGGTAAGTCCAATCTTTAAATTGTACCCATAAAGCCGGGCTCTGTATTCCTGCTTGCGATTCTCAATCTTAGTTTGATCCAGAATGTCTCCGGAGCTGGTGCAGTGGTGACCTATTTCTTCAGCCAACACACAAGCTTTTTCTGAAGGATTCATATCTTTATTTATAGCAATGACACCATCGCAATATAATCCTTTAATATTTGAACTATCAAAAGAATATTCCATAACATCTATACCGTCTTTGCAGGCCATGTCTTGCAATTCTTCATAATTCATGTAAATCCCTCCCGCTCGAGTATATGAATAATTATTATTTACGTTTATTTTTTACAAATTCTGCAAATTGGCGAATTTCGTTTAATTCATCTTCTGTATATTCGCTTCCATCAAAATGAGCAGCAATGGTAGTTGGCTCTTCAGATGAATCATCTGCTAAATAATCAATAGTACAACCTAAATACGCAGATAGTTTTTTTAAAGTAGATAATTTTACATTATCAGTTCCCTTGGTGTAAAAACCAGCAATAGTTGTATATGGAATACCTGCTTCTTTAGAAAGAATTGATTTATTAATTCCTCTTTCTGCCATTAGTGCATCTAATTTATCCGTAAACGCCATAGTAATTTTACCTCCCGTTGATTCTTATTATACATATAAATATAACTTTGTAAAGTAAAAAATTACCCTGCATAGTAATAGAATATATTTTAGGGGTTGACAAATTACCCTGTAACGTATAATCTATAATCAAAGTTACCCTACAGGGTAACGGAAAGGAGGAACGATGTTTTACAATTTAAATGCAGAAATGGGAAGAGCCAAACTTACTATAAAAAAGTTAGCAGAACTCTCTGGCATAAATTATGAATCTTTAAAGTTAAAGCTTAGAGGAGTAACAGAATTTAAGTTACGTGAAATGGTTGCAATAAAAAAGAGAGTTTTTCCAGACAAGACACTAGACTATTTATTTGCGACTGAGTCAGATCGGAAAGAATCAGCATAGAGGGGAGGCGAGGTGAAATGCAATTTCAAAGTATTCAATTAAATAACGGAAAAGTTTTACAGGGAGAAAAAATTGGAGAACTTGTTACTGAAATAGTAAACAAATTCTCCGAGTCAGGGTTGTCTTGTGATGAGGCAAAAATTGTTTTAGAAAATGCTAAAGATGTTTTAGGTGAGTTTAGTGTTGTACAGAAAATTGTCTAAAGGTTCTTTTGAAGCATTTCCTGTAGGGTATAAGAAATAGTGTGGAGTTCTTTTCCAGATGTAGCATTTTTAGGAACAGGAATGTTCACACCTGCTTGTAAATCCACGGTAAAAGTTTCGTGATACTTCTTAAGACCTGACTGATATTCTAAAGAAAATGTTACAGGTCGAGTTAATTTTGTATAGTCAAGGGCACATATGCGTGATTGTCCAGGAGCTAAAGTAGATCCAACAAAATCTTTCAGATAATCGCGTTCTGAACGGAACTTGTAACAATCGGTGAAATCAAAATCATAATCAAATTTATGAATAATAGCTGGAGAATTACCAAAATTTTTTATAACTATGAATAACATAGGAGTTCCGGTATTTATGGATTGGGGATAGATAGAAATAATTGCCCTAGAACTTTCTTCGATCATTTTTGAATTTTGACGCATGGTTACTAAGGAAATAATAATCGCAACTAAAGCAGTTAAAAATGAAGCTATTATTCCTAAAATTTGAATGATATCTGATGGGGTTAACTTGGCAATAAATTCATTAGACATATATAACCTTCTTTCTTATGTATTAGGTATGTCAGTACCTGTAATACAAGAATAGGAGAAACATAAAGAAATGTCAATGACTAGATATATGGAAAGAGGTGAGAAAAAGATGGTAGAACCATACAGACCATTATATACAGCAAAGCAGGCAGCAGAGATTTTACTGGTTAATGTATCTACTGTATACGACTTGATGAACAAAGGAGATCTCCCGTACCTGATTTTGGGAAAAGGAAACGGAAGTAGAAAGGTACGCGGCAGTGATCTGGAACGATTTATTGAAAGTCAGAAACCAGAGCAGCCAAACAATTAAGTGAAAGAAAGGCAATATTATGAAACAGTACATAATCATAACCCTCTGCATCCTTGCAGGAAAGTATGTGGACCTCCCGATCTGGCTCAATGTTCTGTTCGGGATGTCAGCATTCTGGGCGATAAGCCAGGTAGAAAATGTTAAGGAATCATAAGGAGGAACTGGATGTTTAAAGAAAGAATGAGAGAAGTTTTAGAACTGGTGCTGGAAGTTGAAGAAAAAACAAATGCTCGTGTAGTCTTTGATTACAGCACCAATACCAAAGATTTATGTGTTCATGTTATAGGACATCAGGTACTTATTGCCACTGACAACAAATACATGGAAGAAGATATTCAAACGATAAAAGATTGTCTGAAAGCACTGATTGAAGGTGGAAGAACAAAATGACTGAAGAAGAAAGAATGAGAGAAGTAGAACGGATTTCCAGAAGAACCAAAGAATCCGTCAAAATCCCGCCAGATCAGCAAAGAATCATCCGCATTGTTCGATTTAAGAGCGGAAAACTGGCAACTTGTACAGGAACGTTAGAAGATGCCATCCGAAATGCAAAACGAATGGAAGACCTCTACGGGCCGATTGTACATATAGAATAAAAAAGACTCATGTAATGCGAATACATGAGTCAGGGTGACTTTCTGCCACTTGGATATTAAACCTATCAAAACTATAACATCCAGGTGTCAGAAAGTCAAGATTTAAGCAGGAGAAAACCTGCTATATTTTTAACCTTTTTTCAGGGGCGCAAGCCTCTTGGAAGCTCGATTAGGGGTATTAGACTTACGACAGGAGATGCTATATGAGGTGGGCATACATCAGAGAGACATGGGAGTTTGGCAGCACCATAGAGATAGAGGAAAAGCATACGGGAAGGTATGGTGCGAAGGGACAGGAAAGAGAAGAAAAGAGAAAAGCCACCCCGGAAGAGATAGCCAAACAGAATCAGTGGAGAAGACAGAGAGATGTCAGGAGACTGATCAAGTGGAATTTCTCACCCGGTGATTACTGGATGACTCTTACATACAAAAAAGGTGACCGCCCCACATGGGAGCAGATGAAGAAGGACCTGGGAAAGCTGATCCGGAAAGTCAGAACAAAATACCGGAAGAAGGGATGGGAGTTGAAATACATCTACCGTCTGGCTATCGGAAAGAAAGGCGGCCCTCACGTACATCTTCTGGTAAACCGCAAAGCAGATCAGGAGACCGGCACCGACCAGATCATCTCAGAGCTATGGGAGAACGGGCATATATATTTTGCATCCCTCTATGATGCAGGCGGATATGTGAAACTTTCAGAGTATATCACAAAACCTCTGGAAGAGCACGAGCCAGATGAGATCAAGCGATACAGCTGTTCCCGTAATCTGATCCGAAAAGAACCAAAGCAAAAAGAAATCAAAAGGAGAAGCCTGGTAGATCGACACAAGCAGCCGATCTATCCCAAAGCACCAAAAGGTTATTATGTGGACCCTGAGTCAGTAAAGATGGGAATCAACCCATATACCGGCTATGCATACCGCCACTACACCCTTGTAAAGATAGACAGGAGGATTTAAAGATGGATCAGAAAATGGCGAGAGTAGATATCTCCCTGATTCTTACCAAAAAAATTGGAAAAATAAAGAAGGGCAAGTATACATACATCATTGCCAGCAAAGATTTCCCGAAAAGTGCAGGAAATCCAAGCAGCGCATCAGCGGAAGTAGAAGAAACAACGGGAAACCGCCTTGCCCTTTTATGTCTGGTAGCAGCATTACAGAGATTGCGCCGCCCATCCCTGCTTACAATCCATACAGATAACAGATATCTGCAGAACGGATACCAGAGTCTTTCCGTATGGAAAGAAAACGGATGGACCCGGACAGGAAATCAGGAGTTGCGCAACGCAGATCTCTGGCAGCAGGTAGACAAGCTGCTTAGTGGTCATGCAGTGCGTTTCAAAATAGAACCATAAGCAATTCGCGGAAAGGAGAACACGATGTTCGATAAATTTGGAGAAATGAGTTTGTATACGGAAATCAATGAATTAGCAGCCAATCTCCTGCAGGAGGGAGACTTGGACAGCTTAAAAGAACTGGCAAGGGAAAACGGCATCCCGGATGATTATGTAGAGATGTATCTGGAAGAAGCAATCCCGACTCTCTGTGACTCCACATCTGCTGCCATTGGCAAAATCGACGTGGAATGCGCAGAGCTGAAACCAAAGGAACTGATGCTGGACTGGGTAGAGTATATCAAAGGACTCTGTATGGAAAATGAGATGATCGCGCACCAGGTTCGCAAGAAAGGCAAGAGCCTGAGGGGATGCATCGCAGTTTTACTGGCATATTCTTTTAAGAACCAGATTGAAGTGGACAAGGCGATCATAAAGGCAGCAAAGATTAGTGCCAGCAGAGTGACTTTCGGTATTCCCGGTATGGCAAAAGCGAAGGAGCTGATCAGAGATTATTATCTGGGAGGCAGCAGGAAATGAAAAAGAAAGAGATTGAGAAGATCCCCTTTGCAGGCGGCACGAAAGCAGAGAAGAGATATCTTAATACCATATCCGCCTTTATTCAAGAGATCAAGGAAGAACGCCATCTGTTTGTAGAAGTATATGAAAACAGAAAAGGAAAACGTCAGATTCCCTGGATCAGAATGGTATTTACGGAAAAAGACTGGGGATTTTACTACTCGGAATCCGGGATCTGGTCAGCAGCAGGCCTGGAGAAAGAAAAACGAAAAATACAGTATACCTTTGCGGCCAAAACAAACAAAGCTTACATAACAGAAACAGAGATTGACCGGATATGGAGCTTTAATTCTTGCAAATGGCTTGATAAGAAATTCCATAGCTGGATGGATGTCCTGGAAAGTCTGATCAATGACATTCGAAGTGAGAGAACACAAAAGCGGAGCGCAAACCGCAAGCTGAGACTGGACGAAAGGATCCAGAATACACCGCCGCTTCCAACAGATCTGCAGGAATGGGCAGGGAGAAATCTGTTTTCTGATGAACACTTTTTATATTATAAGCGCCATGGCAGATATGCGGATATTGCCTGCTCTGCCTGCGGACATGTGACAACAATGGCAATCAAACGCGGGGAAAGCTTTGAGAGCCAGTTTGAAACAGTCATTGATCCACCCGTAAATAACAGTCCCGGAACCTGTCCATACTGCAAAGCTCTTGGAACCTATAAAGCCCAGGGAAAGACGAAAGGCGTATATGGCAAAGGAAAATACTGTTTTGTAGCCCAGCCATACAAGACAAACGGGGCAGTGATCCGATATGTAGAGATTGAAAAGATTTACAGACTGGACACAATGGCAGAAGAAAGACGGGAAATCATGCTGGAAGCAAAAGAGAGCTACATCACAACAGAGATTGCCCGGACCTACCTGGAAGAAGGAAAACGTCCCCAGACAGATTATTACAAATATTCTTCCTATACTGGAGAATTCTGGGATGACTGTAATCTGTATGGCATGAACAGCATCAGGATCTCTGAAGCAAAAGTATATGAAAAAAGTTACGAATGGTTAAAAGGCACGTTCCTTCAATATTCAGGAGCAAAAGAGTACAGCAGATTTGAACCAATCTATAATCTCACGGGTTATCTGCAGAAATATGTCCAGTGGTCGCAGATCGAAATGCTTTCCAAGATGGGACTGCACAAGATAGTCAGGGCGATGATCAGTGGATACAGCGGGATTGTCCTGGATCAGAATGCCACACACCCGGAAGACTTTTTAAGAATCCGTAAGGAAAGGATCCAGAATTTAATAGCAGTAGAGGGAAACGCAGGCTATTTAAAAATCTGGCAGATGGAACGCAGGAAAGACCTTCATTTGTCAGAGAAGGAAACTATTTTTCTGGCTGAGAGCTCAATGTACGAAAGCGATATTATCGAAGTGCTGAAATATACGACTGTCACAAAATTTATGCATAAGATAGAAAAATATGCTGGCATAGATATTCCGGACAGTTTCATAGAGCAACAGTTATGCGGACATGCAGCAGGAGTCCTGCGGGTTACCTGCAGCTTATATATAGATTACCTGCATATGAGAATCCAGCGAGAGTATGACTTAACGAATCAGATCTATTTGTTCCCGCGTGACCTTCAGGCAGCTCATGATCGGATGGTCTTAGAGACCAATCAGGAGAAGATCGAAAAGAGAAACCGGGAAGTAAGCGAGAGATACCCGAACATCCGTAAGAATTACCGAAAACTCAGAAACCGGTATTTCTTTGAAGATGAAGTATATCTGATCCGTCCGGCACGATCAGCAGAAGAGATCGTAACAGAAGGACGGACCCTGCACCATTGTGTAGGTGGAGACAACTATTTGGATAAACATGATACAGGAGAAAGCACAATCCTGTTCCTGCGGTTAAAAAAGCAGCCGGAAACTCCGTACATAACAGTAGAGATTCGCAGGAATACGATATTGCAGTGGTATGGCAGCAGGGATACCAAGCCGGATCAGATCAACATCGAGAAATGGCTGAAAAAGTACATCGGAGTATTGAAAGAAAAGCAGGAAATATTAGCCGTAACAGCATAAGGAAACATACATAAGTTGTGTACGTTTGAAAAGGAGGACACTATGGAATATATGCAGTTAAGCATGGATGATTACATCCAGAGCAAAAACGAGATTAAGCAGGAATTGGGCGGGATTGTAAAGAGCTTCGTGCGGATCGGCTGGCAGTTGACCAGGATCAATAAGTCAGAAGCCTATAAACACGATGGTTATAACACAATCGCAGAATTTGCCAAAGCAGAATATGGCATGAACGCATCCGGAGTTAGCCGCTTTATGAAAGTTTATGAGAAGTATTCCGTTTCAGGCGATACCCCGGAGCTGCAGGAGCAGTACAAAGACTTCGAATTCAACAAACTGGTAGAAATGCTCCAGCTTTCGGAAGAAGACCAGCAGATCTTCAAACCAACGGATAAGAGAGAAGACATCCGAGAGTTAAAAGACTTCAACAAAGAAAACGAGAATAACCCCATGAACCTTTTGGACTGGAAGTCAGCCCAGAGCACCGAGGACAAGCTCCGTGCCACGATACAGGAGTTCTTCCGGGAAAAACACGGTGTTCTCAATACCCTTTATTCCAGTGAAGCCTATCAGACCGGAAATATCAAGGAAATGTCCCAGATCATCAACCCTGGTGACAGCATGAGCTATCGAAAAGGAACCGTATTCTTGATGTTTCATCAGGAAGACATCACGGTAAAGATCTTCAATGGAGAGATGAAGAACATTTCCTGGGAGCAGTTTTTTACATATATGCAGGAGATATTTGCCGAAGCGGCAGCAGGAACCAGAACATATGAGAATTACTTCGGAATCTCAGAAGAAACTCCTGCTTCAACACCAAATGAGACTCCAACACCAGCTCCAAAACCGGCATCAAAGCCAGCACCCGAACACAATGTTCAACCTGAATCGGAAATTGCGCCGGCGCAACAGCCGGAACCTGTGGAAAGAGTGGAAAACTCTGTGGATAAAAGTCAAAAAACAGCAGTTGATATAAAAGAAGAGGATAGCAGAGTAAATACAGTGCAGGAACAGCTATCAGAAGAACCTAAAACAGAACCCAAAAATGTAGAAAAAAGTCAAGAAACAGCACTTTCAGAACCAGAACCTCAGATTCCGGGACAGGACAACATCATAAATCACCCGGAATATATGCCAAAATCTGCTGGAGAACCAGCTGATCAGAAAGAAAGCGAACCCAAAACGGAATCCGAACAGCCACCAGAACATGAAAATATTGACACCAACAAAATCGTAGAGGAAGAACCAGAAATTGCGCCGGCGCAATCCGAACCGGCAGCAGAACCTATGACCAGAAAAGAATACATAGATACTCTGACATCTTATGGAACTGCAGAATACATGGCTAAAGCAATGAGGTCTTTCTCAAATGAGACATATAATACGCTTCTGCATACTATTTTCTGGCATGAATGGCTACAAGGAAAAGTAGACCACAACGGAAGGCCGTGGGAAGAATAAGGGTACTCTAAAATCCACATAGATATGCCTGCTCCCAAGCCTGTCAACGGGAGCAGGAGAAAGGAGACGTATGAATCTCAGACAGAAAAAGAAGTTATTTAGAAAAGTAACCGGTCAGAATCCGCCAGGATGGATGCATTACACCAGCCGCCGGTTCTATAATTTCCTTCACAAGCCCTGGGGCGGTCTGGCAGAACTGAAGAGGCAGGAAGCCACCAGAGCAGTAGAAGATTTTAATTGGAATATTCAGAATAGAAACACTCAGATCAGAAGAGCAAGGAGGAACACATGGATAAGATCGTTACATCGATACACCAGATAGATATATCAGATCTCAGATTCCCGATCATAGCAGCATATGAACATCCCGATGATTATCCGGATAAATGCGTTGCCAGGATCTTTGATATGGACAGAGCAACAGACACGGTAATTTTAAAAGATACTATGGAAGAACTACATGAGGATATCAGAAGTCGTTTTCCTGCAGTCTTCTTCAAAGCTACAGAATACGATCTTCCATCAACAAGGGGGTGTTGGATATTATGAACCAGGAAGGATTATTATTTCCGAAAGGAATCATCAGAAAAAAACGAAAGAAACACCATAAAAGCATCATAGACAGAGACACAAAAGGTCAGTGCTTCATCTGCCAGAAACGAGGCTATACCGAACGTCATCACATCTATGGCAGTGCAAACCGAAAATACTCGGAACAATACGGTTTAACCGTATATCTTTGCCCAGAGTGCCATACATCCTCTGAGATAGCCGTACATAGAAACAAAGAAGTCCGAACCACCCTGCAACGGATCGGCCAGAGGACCTTTGAAAAGAAATGCGGCAGCAGGGAAGAATTTGTAAAACTATTCGGTAAAAACTATCTGGAGGATGAAAATGAGCACAAGAGCAGAAATATGTAAACATAGTACAGGACACATCGGAGCTGTAGCAGTATATACCCGTCCCACCTGTCCGAACATGCATATCATCAAAGGTAAATATGTTACAGCCAAAACGAACTGCAAGGACTGTAGATTCTATGAGGAGAGGAAATGAACCTATATGAAATAAAAAACATGGAGACAGGACAGATTGTTGCATCTACAGTTTTGCTTAAAGAAGCTGCAAAACTACTGGACTGTCCTGCATATGCAATATCGAATGCGTATCATAGCAATTATGCTATTTACGGTAAATACAGAGTAAATCAGGTCGATACAACACTGACCCAAAAGGACCCGATATGGCTTGAATGGGATTTATGGAGAACTGTGATTTTGGGAATATGTAGGAGGGGAAAATGACGGGAAGAAACAAAGAAGGCTATCCGGATCCGACAGCAAGTAAAGCAATCCGGGCAGCAGATCGAATGCCGCAGCATACATACAAAGATTATTGTATTCTCAGAGCGATGGCATATCGCATGGGATTACAGATAACAAGAATAAAAGATTTAGAATCTGGAAGGGAATGGAATAGATGAGAAAGCGCCTAAGATATTGGCTATTCGAAACCAGAGGAAAGAAATGCAGATTCTGCTGTTTATTCTGCCACTACTGGCACATATGTCAAAAAGAACCATAAAAGAAGGAGGCCGGGAACTCTCAACAGCTCCCGGCTAAAAGTATGAAAAAGAAAAAAGTTTTATTTGCAATTACTCTTTGCTCTGTACAGGTAATAATATACCCAGAAAATGTGAGCAATATGTGATACAGATTTGAAGAATTTGTGAAAGGGGAGCGATACCGATGGACAAGAATATCCTGGAACAGTACATAGAATTAAAAGAGGAAATCCGTGATCTGCAGGACAGGATAGATAAAGACGAACGCAGGCTCCTGAAAATAAAAGAAGAAGGCGTAGTATCCGACACTGTAAAGGGTACCAGAGCAGACGGAACCCTGGGATCGATCCGGATCACTGGGTATCCAATTCCTGAACATAACCAGGTAAAAAATATGATAAAGAAAAGAGTGGCAAAATTACATATTCTGGAGGATGAACTCCAGAATGCGATTAATGAGGTGGACGATTTTATTGAAAAAGTTCCGAAAAGTGATTTGAGGATGATGCTTAGATTCAGATATCTGGATGATATGACCTGGGCAGCAGTTGCCATGAATATGAATGATCGCTTCCCGAAGCGAAGAATCAAGTATACAGAGGATAGCTGCAGGATGCGCCATGATAGATATCTGGAAAATAATTTGGAAAAATAACAAAATGTTCGGTCGTGTTCGCTTTGATTATGTTAATATGTAAACTGAACTCAGTGAAAATCATACATAATTCAATTCCAAACATTTTCGAACAGAAAATTATAAAAGTCCTTTTAGAAAAACCACCTGGCCCACGGGTGGTTTTTACTATAAAAAAGCAAGGATATTTAACTCAGTTGGTTAGAGATCCCGGCTCATAACCGGGCGGTCCTGGGTTCGAATCCCAGAATATCCATGAGAGCACTCGGAACACTCCGGGTGCTTTTCTATTGTCAATTTTCGTACAGCGTGCACGGCGCCAGCGCAAAACGGTTCTCATTGCTGCTTTTGTGTTAACACCTCCTTTCATGTCACGGCATCAATCGGTTGTCGTGTATGGCGCCGGCAGGACTGTATTTTATAAAAGAAAGAAGGTGAGCCTGAATGACAGAAAAACAAAAGATATTTGCAGATGAATACCTGATAGATCTGAATGCCACAAGGGCTTACCGAAAAGCATATCCGTCTGTAAAACGGGATGAAACAGCAGCCCAGGCCGGCAGCAGGATGTTGAGAAATGTCAAGGTTGCGGAATATATTCAGGAACGGATGCAGGAACGCCAGAAACGGACAGAAATCACCCAGGACAGGGTATTAAAGGAACTGGCAGCCATAGCCTTCGCAAAAGCTACGGATTATGCAGAAGTCAAAGATGGACGGGTAATTATAAAAGATACTGCAAATCTGAATGAACAGCAGATCAGAGCTATTGCCGGAATAAAAGAAGGCAGATTTGGCATTGAAGTGAAGCTAAATAATAAAGAACAGGCCCTGGAACTTCTCGGAAGACATATGGGAATGTTTAAGGATAAACTGGAAGTTTCCGGTTTGGAAGAGGAAAAGAAGAAGCTGGGAGATATCCTGGAACAGCTCCGGGGAGGTGGTTAACCTTCATGAGCTCTCAGAGATTAGTATTATCGGATAAATACAAAGCATTCCTGCATTGCAATGCACCTGTAGAATTTCTTGAAGGAACCTGACCACGGCAGCAGGAAAGACAACCGTTGGACTCTTTAAGTTTATGTGCAAGGTTGCTGAATCTCCAAAGAAATTGCATATCCTTGCAGCTGATGATACAGGAACTGCTGAAAAGAACATCATCAACAAGGATTTGGGAATCCTGGATGATTTCGGAATTCTCGTAGAATATAACGGATCCGGAACAAAAGATGATAAGATTCCACATTTATTGTTTCATACCCCACAAGGAGATAAGACAATATATGTTCTTGGTTATGGAAACAAAAAGAAGTGGAAAAAGGCTCTGGGCGGTCAGTACGGCTGCTTATATATTGATGAGGTTAATACAGCAGATATTGATTTTGTCAGAGAAGCATCAATGCGTTGTGATTATCTCATGGCGACTCTCAATCCGGATGATCCGGGCTTGGATGTCTATAAAGAATACATCAACTGCAGCAGACCACTGCCTGAATGGGAACAGGACACTCCACAAGAAATAAAAGACGAACTGAAAGAAGAACCAAAATCCGGCTGGGTGCACTGGTTCTTTTCTTTTGACGATAATGCAGGACTTCCGGAAGAAAAGAAACAGCAGATCATACAGAATACGCCCAAAGGAACAAAGATCTGGAAGAACAAGATTCAAGGTCTGCGAGGAAAGGCAACTGGTCTGGTATTCCCTAATTTCAACAGGAAGCAGCACGTGGTTTCAGAGAAATGGGTAAAGGTTCAAATGGCAGCAGGGAAACTGAAATTCAAAAAGTTTACCTGCGGTCTGGATACCTCGTATTCTTCAAAATCTCCGGATACGATCGCAATGATGTTCCAGGGAATCACAGAGGATAGGAAGCTGATCACACTGGCTGAGAAAGTGTACAGCAATAAAGACCTGGATCAGCCGCTTGCTCCTTCTGACACAGCAGTAAAATTCATAGAATTTCTGGAAAAATGCCGGAAAGACTGGGGATTTGCAAAAGATACATTTGTTGACTGCGCAGATGCAGCTACGATCACAGAATTAAGAAAATATAAACGACTGCACGGCAGTTTATATAATTTCATAGAATCCTACAAAAAGGTAGAAATCCTGAATCGAATCAAGCTACAGCTTGGCTGGATTCAGCAGAACTGCTATCTGGTCGTAGATACATGTACCAATCATATTGCAGAATTGGAGAAATATTCCTGGGATGAAGAGAAAGACACCCCTGAAGATCGAAACGACCATACGATCAACTCCCAGCAGTATGGTTGGATCCCATACCGGAATATGATCGGATTCGAAACGGAGGAAACGAAAAGGTGAAATGGATGGATAAATTGAATGAGAATATAAAAAAGACAGTCCGGAGCTGGCTAAACGTGCTTCCAGCAAATCCATATAATTTCCAGATCAATGAAATGCTGGACTTTGAGGGCCATGCGATTCGTAACAGGATCTGGTACAGAGGCGACAGCAACGAACTGGAACAGTTCTACCAGCAGAACAGCGAATATGCAGATAAATACAAATTCTGGACAAGTAAATGCTCACCAGGTATGGATATGAGAAAAATCCATACAGGATTGCCGGGATTGATTGTCCGGACACTTTCTTCTGTAGTCCTGCCAGATATGGATGAATTCGAGTTTGAGTCCCCTGCTCATGAACTACTCTGGAAAGAGATAGAAAAAGAGAACAAGTTTCGCAAAAAGATGGAGAGTGCATTAAAAGAGACATTGTTTATTGGCGACGGAGCTTTTAAAGCGGTTATTGATACTTCCATCAGCGATTATCCGATCCTGGAATGGTATCCGGGAGACAGAGTGGAATTTGTTTACCAGAGAGACCGGATCCGCGAGATTGTATTTAAAACTCCATATCATGAGAAGGGCAGGGCCTATGTTCTGAATGAACGATACGGATATGGATACATCATAAATGAACTGTACCAGGGAAATAAGCTTGTAGACATTAAAATGATTAAGGCAACAGAGAACCTTAAAGATGTTACATTTGATGACTCGCTGATTCTGGCGGAACCATTTATGATCTTTGAATCTGCGAAATATGAGGGACGGGGAGGAAGTATCTTTGATGGAAAGCTGGATAACTTTGACTCCCTGGATGAGGCATGGTCGCAGTGGATGGATGCTCTGAGAGCGGGAAGAGCAAAAACATATGTCCCAGACTGTCTGATTCCCCATGATCCTGAAACAGGACAGCTTATAAAACCGAATCCTTTTGATAACCGCTATCTGGCAGCAGAAGGGGATATGAGAGAAGGACAGAAAAATCAGATCATGATGGAACAGCCAGCGATTCCACATGAAAGCTATCTGGCCTCATACATAACGGCTTTAGATCTTTGTCTGCAGGGAGTGATCAGTCCATCTACGCTTGGCATTGATACAAAGAAACTGGATAATGCAGAAGCACAGAGAGAGAAAGAAAAAACTACTCTCTATACCAGAAATTCTATTGTGGAGGCGATGCAGGAAACACTGCCAAATGTAGTAGGAATGTGCATCAATGCCAACAATATCCTTCATAAGCAGTCTATAGAAGAAGTGAAAGTAAATATTCCTTTTGGGGAATACGCCAACCCTTCTTTTGAATCCCAGGTGGAAACAGTAGCCAAAGCAAAACAGGGTGGAATTATGAGCATTGAGCGTTGTGTGGAGGAACTTTACGGAGACAGTCTGGATGAACATTGCAAGGAAGAAGAAATAGCCCGTCTGAAAGCAGAACAGGGCATCCAGGATCTGGAAGAACCGGCAGTCAATATGGAACTTGGTGATTTTGAAGTAGATACAGGAGGCGGAGCAGATGAAAGTAAAGGTAAACAATCGAATATACCGGATGAACAGAAGGGAGTATCAGGGACTTCTTAAAATTGCAAAAGAACAGGTTCCCATGGGCGTATATGCCTTGGAAAAAGCGGATTACGCAGAACTTCGATGTGATCACTGCAGCAGTATCACAAAACTGAAAGAATTAATCAGACAGTTCAAAATCCAGGGATTTAAGGTATTGTCTAATGGCAAAGATAAATAATGAATACGACATCGGAGCTGCCTTTGAAGCGATAGAGAATGAACTTATGGCTTCCATGATTCGGAATATGGAATCTCACAAGCAGGAAGAGATTGACGAGGACAAACAGTGGTCCATGTGGCAGACGGAAATGTTGAAATCTCTGGAAAAGTATAAGCATGAGAATAAAAAGAAGTATGGGAAGCAGTTTAAAGACATCAACGCTAAGATTGCAGAGCTGATCCGGATTGCAAGATCTGAAGGGAAGATGCAGCAGGAGATCACAATCCTGAATGTCATAAAGAACGGATTTCCTGCAAAGAAGATACGTAAAGGTGGTACTGCAGAGTTCTTTAAACTAAATGACCGAAAACTGGAAGTTTTGATCAAAGCCACGACAGATGACATGAAGAAAGCAGAAACAGCAGTTCTTCGAATGGCCAACGATCAGTACCGGAAGATCATTTATAACGCCCAAGTATACGCCAATACAGGTGCAGGAACCTATGAGAAAGCAGTAGATATGGCAACCAAGGACTTCCTTAAAGCCGGCTTGAACTGCGTAGAATATGCCAATGGTGCCAGACACACCCTTGCAGACTATGCAGACATGGCAATCCGAACAGCTACAAAAAGAGCTTATCTGCAAGGCGAAGGAGAGAAACGAAAGGAATGGAAAATTTACACTGTAATCATGAATAAGCGTGGAAGCCCATGCCCTTTATGTATTCCTTTCGTAGGCAAAATTATGATTGATGATGTTTGGAGCGGAGGCCCTAAAGATGGGATATCTCCGATAACAGGCGTTAAATATCCTCTGATGAGTGCAGCCATAGCCGCGGGGCTTTATCATCCACGCTGCCGTGACAGCCACACTACATACTTCGAAGGAATCAGCACTCCGCCTGATGGAAGATACACCAGAGAGGAGCTTAACAATCTTGCAGAGAAAAATCACAAGCAGGAATGGCAGCAGTATGCTGAACGGCAGGCAAAACGTTACGGCCGTCTGGCTGATTATTCGCTGGATCCAGAAAACCAGAAAAGGTATGCTGCAAAGCGGGACGAGTGGAAACAAGCAACAGAAAAACCTGTTGTAAAAACACTTGACTCTGATATAATAAAATTACCGAGATACGAAGACAGTGTAATTCCTAAAGCAAAGTTTACAGAATATGCTTTAAATCCTGCCAAAGACCCTAATAAAGCAAAAGCTTTTGAATTGGCACTGGGATATACATCTGAAAATGCAGATTACCTGATTGAACAGATCCGTAGCAATCTTCCATTATACAAGGCAGTAGAAAAAGGAGACAGAGGCTATGGAATGACCTATGAGGTAATCATGGATATTACAGGGCCGAACGGAAAAACAGCGAAGGTATTAACTGCATGGATTGATGACCGAAACAACGGAGAAATAAGACTTACAACTGTTCATGTCGATTAGGAGGCGAAAATGTTGATCGAATTATATGAAAAATACAAGCTCAAAGATGGACGAACCGGAAGAGCTGTAGAGCTTCTTGGAGACAGAAAGGCTTGTATATTTGAAGTTGATAAAAAAGGCTTTGATGAAAAAGTGATAACTGTTTTAGCAGATGAAATAGAAAAGAAGTTATAAATACCACCAGTCAGAAATGGCAGGTGGTATTTTTATACGCATTTTTAAGAAAGAGAGGACGTAAGAGATGAAAAAATTATTTATCAGTCAGCCGATGAAGGGAAAAACAGATGAGGAGATTCTGACAGAACGCAGGAAAGCGGTCAGGAGCGCAGAAAGACAGTTAGGAGAACCTATAGAGGTTATTGATTCTTTCTTCCAGTCAGCACCTGCGGATGCAAAGCCTTTATGGTTTCTTGGAAAATCACTGGAACTGTTATCCGGAGCGGATATTGCCTACTTTGCAAAAGGGTGGCAGGAGGCAAGAGGATGTAGAATTGAAAATACATGTGCTATTGAATATGGTATTACGGTTATCGAAGATTACACGGCGAAATAGGAGGTGGCGGTATGATTATTACAGGAATGGCGCATTTTCAAAGCGTATGTAAAAAGAAACTGGTGGAATGGTACAACAAGAGCGGCCTTTCAGATACACCATTGACCCCACCAATTGATTTATCCAATGTATTTGTGGTCTGGTCTTGCAAGACCTTGCAGAATTATAAATGTTTAGTATCCACTACGATTAGTGGCGACGGTATTTATGCAGAGTACACGTACAATGGCAACAAACAGGAACTGTACGAAGATGTATATAAGAAACTGACAAATACTTGCCATACGGAGGAATAAGGGATGAAAAAAGTTATTGCAGTTATAGCGCTGGCATGTTTTATTTGCGCTGCTTTTTCTGGATGCACAGAGGCAGATCAGGTGTCGCAGAACATTTCACAGGAAGCGGATAATTTCAATGTTACCAGAAAACTTACCGTTTTAAACGCCAGAACAGATACTATTTTGTTAAACCTGACAGGAACATTTGCCCTGAAGAATAATTCTGATAATGAACTGGAAGTGATCATTGAAACTGCAGAAGGGAAATATCAGAAAGACTACGTATATTTGAATGATTATACGATGTATGTAGTCGAGGACATTTCCGGATCAGATGTAGATAAATACCATTATGAGATTAATTTTCTTCCTGAGTTTGGATTGAAAGTGACACATAATGAGTAATTGCGCCGGCGCAACTGGAGAGGAGGTGAGCAGGATGAAGATTAGAGTTACACATGACTTCTATGACAAGGAAAATGATTTGAAACTCCGAAAAGCCGGAGATGAATACGAAGTAACAGAAGAAAGAGGCAGAAATTTGGTATCTTTCAAAGTAGCCAAAGAGATCAAAAATCAGAAAGGCGGTGATCCGAAATCTCCCGCTGAGGCGTAGGGTGAAACGCCTTATTTTTATGCCCGAAGGCTGAAAACTACACGGAGACACCGGGTTAGCAACTGTTCATGTGAGACACACGTAAAACTGTATCAGTGCAGACAGCACGTAAAAAACTGTAAAGGAGCACACAAAAATGTTTAAGAGATTTAAATGTAAATTACCAATGAACCTGCAGACTTTTGCCGAGGGAGAAACTGGCGATGGTAGTGCAGCGGGCGGCACGGGATCTGAAGGTGGAACACCGCCGGCAGGATCACAGACACCTCAGTTTGATTATGACAAACTGGCCAGTCTGATTGCAGGAAAACAGACAGTAACAGAAGAAACTGTTCTGAAAGGCTACTTTAAACAGCAGGGGCTTTCAAAAGAACAGATGGATCAGGCGATTGCAGCGTTCAAACAGCAACAGGCGGCCAATACTCCTGATGTAGTAGGACTGCAGAACCAGATTACAGAAACTCAGAATCAGCTGACTGCGGCTCAGGCAGCAGTGCAGCAGGCGCAGGTAGAATCAGCGGCGACTATGATGGCTGTAACGCTTGGAATTGATGCAAAGACGATCCCATATGTACTGAAAATGGCTGATCTTAGCCAGGTTATTGGACAGGATGGAAAGATCAATGATGAAACCTTAAAGAATGCAGTAAATAAGGTTCTGGAAGACATCCCTGCATTAAAACCTCAGACAGATGGAAAAACCGGGTTTACCCAGATTGGAACCGGCGGCAATCCAGCACAACATTCACCACAGACATCAAATCAGACAGCAGTTCCAACAAAACGATGGAACAGATTTAATAATTAAGAAAGAAGGTATAAGATATGGCATTAAACTATGCAGAACAGTGGAGCCCGGAGCTCCTCGAAATTCTGATGCAGGGAACCCTGACATCACCATTTGTAACCAGTAATGTAAGATGGCTTGATGCGAAAACATTCCATTTTACCCAGATGAGCACATCTGGCTATAAAAATCATAGCCGTGAAGGCGGATGGAACAAAGGAACATATACTCAGACAGATCTACCGTATACATTAACTCATGACCGTGATGTTGAGTTTCTGGTGGATAAGGCAGACGTTGATGAGACCAATGCGACTGCATCAATTCAGAATATTTCACGCGTGTTCGAACAGACATGGGTTGTTCCAGAAACAGATGCACTGTTCTTTTCAAAAGTTGCTCGGGCTGCTCAGGAAACAGATATTTACCATGGATCTACAGCAACATCTGCATACACAAAAGCGAAGGTATTTGGCATGCTGAAAGATATCCTTGCAAAAGGAAAACTCAGAAGATACAAAGCAAATGGGTCTCTGATCATGTATGTTCGCAGTGAGATTATGGACGCACTGGAACAGTCTACAGAATTTACTCGTAAAATTGAAATGACTCAGATTGCAGAAGGAGGCCTTGGCATTGAAACCAGAGTAACAGACATTGATGGTGTACCGATCATGGAGGTTATTGATGATGAGCGCTTCTACGATGCGTTTGAATGGGAACCGGAAGGTGGCGGTTTTGAGCCTTTGAAGAAAAAAGCTGAATCTGATTCAGGAGCAGGTGATGGAGTAACTGGCGCACACAAGATCAATGTTCTTGTTGCGTGTGGCCAGACATGCAAAACTGTCCCGAAGATTAACAGCATCTATTATTTTGAACCTGGCGGACATACAAAAGGCGATGGATATCTGTATCAGAACAGATCTTTTTCTGATGTATTCGTATTTCCGAATGGACGAGACGGAAAGATTGACAGCATTTATGTGGATGTAGATACAACAGAGATCGGTGCGTGATCAGAGATGGCTTATGAACCTTATGCAACAGAAGATTATTATAAGTCAGAATATGGTGGAACGAGCATCCCGGAAACTGAGTTAAGAAAATATCTGAAAACAGCCAGCAGGCATATTGATTCCCTGACCTATAACAGAATTGTAGGCCGGGGAATTTCTTCCCTTACAGAATTTCAGCAGGAAATCATCAAGGAAACCGTATGTCGGCAGGCGGAATTTGAATATGAGAATGCAGATGAGATCAGCAGCGTTTTGTCATCCTACAGTATCAATGGAGTATCAGCCCAGTTTGGCAGTTCCTGGAATGTATTTACAGACAAAGGAATTGCAATGAAGAGGGACGACTATGCATTTCTCAGTCAGACCGGCCTATGCTGTCTGTTAGTGAGGTGATCATATGAGATATCCATGTCTGGTGCCGAAACGACTTTGCAAGACAGATATAAGCCTGTCATTTGAGCGGGAAGGATTAAATGACTATGGAGAGCCATTAGAACCTGTAAAATATTCAGGAAAATGCAACTACCAGGATAAAGCCCGGACAGTATTAACCGCAGAAAAGAAACTGGTACAGATTACAGGAACTGCATTGTTTCCAGGAGATATCTGTCCAGAACTTCCCGTTATATCCGGTGGTGAAGCTGCCATATTCGGTGTGAAAAGGCGAATTGAGCAGGGAAGGAAAGCCAGGAACCCGGATGGATCGGTAAATTATACGGAGGTCCAGCTGATATGATAAAAGTAAATTCAATAGTAAATCTGGATCTTCCCAAAATCCGGAAACTGACAGAAATGCAGGTAGAAGCTCTGGAACAGACTGCAGAGGCATTGCACACGGAAGTTATACAGGCACAAGTTTTTCCGAGAGATACTGGAAATCTGCAGAACGAAAGCACATTTGTGGATACATCCGAAAGCAAACAGGGGAAAGTTTCTCTGGTATCAACAACTCCATATGCCAGAAAACTGTATTTTCATCCGGAATATCATTTCCATACAGATGAAAACCCGAATGCCAAAGGTAAATGGTATGAGGACTGGCTTCCAGGGGGTAAAGAAGCAGATTACTGTACGAATGCATTTAAACGAATCTACAGGAGGCTGACAGGAATATGACATTAGCGGATGTGAGAGATTATATTGCTGCTCTTAATCTGTCTGAACACGTATACATGGGAAAACTTTCGGATAAAGAAGAGAAATCCATTGGAGTATATAACAGCAAACACCAGTATCTGCAGCATACAGCTCTTGGAGGTCCTGATCAGGAAGGGTATGGACAGAAATACGTAACTTTACTGATTCATTGGAACAAATCCCCAAGAGATACCGAAAAGACAGCTACAGAGCTGTTTGACAAGCTCAGACAGGTCAGAGATGCAACGATCAATAATGAAACCATTAAATTTATTCAGCCACTCTATGAAATCCAGGATGTTGGGACAGATGATTCTGGCATCTATGAAATGGTCATTGAGATGGCTGTTATTTATGAGAAGAAAGGAAAACAGGATGAAGAATAAAACCTTGCAGATGAATTTACAGAAGTTTGCAGGAAAGACAAATGTATTTCCTGTATCAGATAATACTTTTAAAGTTGGAAAAGACAAATCGACAGCTACAACCATTGCGGATATGGAGACATTTTCACCCTCCCTCTCAAATGGTGTGGAGACCTGGACTCCTATGGATGCAGAGGGATGGCAGAGAGCATTAATGACTGCAAAGGCCATGACGATCACACTCAGTGGAAAAAGGAATATTGGAGATACCGGCAACGATTATGTAGCAGGAAAATTATCTAAAAACGGTCATGATGCAGAAGGGTATTTCGAGTGGGGATTACCGGACGGAACTACAATTTCCTGGGATAATGCAGTATTTGATGTGAAAAACTGCGGTGGCGGCGATGCTACAAACGTAGGTGCACTTGAAGTAGACATTATCAGCAACGGAAAACCGACTGTAACACCAGCAGTATAACCTCAGGTTTTCGAGTAGAAAGGAAGAAAATAATGGCAAAAAGAATCAATATTACAGATAAATTGGATTTTGAAGAGAACCCGGTTATGGAGATCGGAACGCTTGAAGTAGAAGTAAACGCGGATGCAGAAACCATGCTCCGGCTGATGGGAGTATTCGCTGAAAAGGGAGACCTCGAAGCAGTAGGAGAAGCGTTAAACCTTATTTTTAAACCTGAAGATGTAGATGCCATTTGTAATCTTAAGAAAAGCGGAAAGAAATTATCTGCTAAATCCCTGATGACAATTGTACAGTCTGCAATGTCTTTGGTAATGGGAGAAAACGAACAGGGAGAGTAGTGACCCGTACTATGACCTGATAGAAGACTTTGATTTGATCATATCTTCTTTCCAGTCACAGTACGGGATACGTTTATCCCGGGAACTTCCAGCGGGAATGAAATGGGAAGAATTCAGGGATTTTTTGATCGGACTTGGGCCGGAGACAGCGCTTGGAAGAATTGTGGCGATTCGTGCAGAAGAGGATAAAGAAACACTAAAAACTTTTACGAAAGAACAGCATCAGATCAGAAATGCCTGGCGAAGTAAAAGAGCCAGAAGATTAGCTCAAACGATGAGTAAGAGTGAAATGAATACGGCTATGAATGAATTTAAAAATATGTTCATGCATATGGCTGGACTTGGAGGTGATTAGAAATTGAAAAGTTAAAAGTAAAGTGCCCTTATTGTGGACACGAGCAGAAAGTACAGTATGCTCCGGATGCAAAATGCCGGGGTGTATTTTTTAAGTGCCAGGCAAGGCACTGCAAGAAAGAATTTGAGATAAGAATCAACCAGGACAAGTAGTGCCATTGTGCCGATGTCCTCATGACAGAGGCAGGTGGTATTATGGCAACAAGTATAGGTCAGATCGGACTTGACCTGGTAGTGAATAAAAATCAGTTCGAATCCCAGATGCAAGGCATTACAGGTCTGGCTAAAAAAGCCGGAGCTGCATTGACAGCGGCTTTTGGAATAAAAAAGCTGGTCAGTTTTGGAAAACAGTGTCTGGAACTTGGATCTGACTTGGCAGAAGTTCAGAACGTCGTAGATGTTACATTTCCGAACATGACGGCCAAGGTTGACGAATTTGCCAAGTCAGCAGCTCAAAGCTTTGGTCTGTCTGAAACCATGGCGAAGCAGTACACAGGTACTTTTGGAGCTATGGCAAAAGCCTTTGGTTTTACTGAAAAACAGGCTTATGATATGGGATCCACGCTGACAGGGTTAGCCGGAGACGTAGCTTCATTTTATAATCTGAGCCAGGATGAAGCGTATACAAAGATCAAATCTGTATTTACTGGAGAAACAGAATCTTTAAAGGACCTGGGCGTTGTAATGACCCAGACTGCTCTTGACAGTTATGCGTTGGCAAATGGATTTGGAAAGACTACTTCAAAGATGACAGAAGCTGAGAAAGTAGCTCTCCGTTATGCGTTTGTACAGGATCAATTATCAGCAGCACAAGGAGATTTTGCAAGAACATCCGGAAGCTGGGCGAACCAGGTACGTATTTTACAGCTGCAGTTCGATTCACTGAAAGCTACGATCGGACAGGGTCTGATAAATCTGTTCACACCGATTATTAAAGCGGTCAATACATTGATTGGCAGACTTGCCACTTTGGCCAATGCATTTAAAAGTTTTACAGAATTGATAACCGGGCAGAAATCCAGTGGATCGAGTACAGTGGAGTCTCCGATATCAAGTTTATCTGATGAGGCAGGTACCGCAGAAGACAGCCTGCAGAGTGCATCTGGCGCAGCGGATAATCTTAGTGAATCGACAAATAAGGTAGGAACAGCTGCAAAAAAAGCAGCAAAACAACTGAGATCCCTGATGGGATTCGACCAGATCAATAGGCTGGATAAAAAAGACAGTACAACAACTTCAAATCCCAAAGGAACGGGAACAGCCAGCTTAGGAGATGCTACTGATTTTGGAAAACTTGCAGAAGGCGATACGGTAATTGACAAAACCAATAAAAAACTGGATTCGCTCCTTAAAAGATGCAAGGAACTGGCAGGACTGTTTAAGAAAGGATTCCAGATTGGATTTGGCGATTCAGGCAAAAAGATTGATTCGATCAACAGAAGTCTGAAAAGCATAGGAAAAAATCTGAAAGAGATATTTACAGATTCGGAGGTTGTATCTGCAGCGAATCGTTGTGCAGATAACATAGCTCTTGCATTAGGAAAAACAGCTGGTGCAGTAACCAGAATTGGCTTAACAATGGCAGACAACCTGCTTGGTGGTGTCGATAAATACCTTTCAAAGAGCAAGAATTATATTAAAAAGAGGATTATTTCAATCTTTGATGCAACTGGAGAGATTGCGAAGCTTTGCGGTGATTATGCAGTTGCGCTTGCAGATATCTTTGATGTTTTTTCAGGAGATGATGCCAAAGCCATTACCGGAGATATTATCCAGATATTTGCAGATGGATTTCTTGGGGCAACAGATCTGGCTGTTAAATTTGTGCGGGATCTCAACGAACTTTGCACAGTGCCTATTGTCCAGAATACAGATAAAATCAAAGAAACCTTAGAAAACCTGTTAAGACAATGCAGAATAGTATTTGACACGCTTGCACAAAGCGTGACGGATAGTTTCGATAAACTGAATCAGGTATACGATGAATATTTTAAACCATTCGTAGATTCCATCACGCAGGGAATATCCGATATTCTCGGAACTTTCTTAGATGCCTATAACACCTATATATCACCAATACTTGATTATCTGGCAGATAAATTCAGTACAGTATGGCAGGAGCATATACAGCCCGCTATAAATGGAATCCTGGAACTACTTGGAAAAGTCTTTGAAAATCTACAGGCATTATGGGAAACATTATTAGTTCCTTTGATTGAATGGATAATCAAAAATATTATGCCTGTCCTTGGCCCGATCATAAAGAACCTTGGAGATCAATTCCTTGACTTCCTGGCTCTTGCAGGAGACGTGATAAAAGGAATAACTGATATTTTAGGAGGATTTCTTGATTTTTGTACAGGTGCCTTTACCGGAGATTTTGATAAGTGCTGGAAGGGTATTGAAGAAATCCTTAAAGGATTCCGTACCATTGCAAAGGCTATTTTTGAAAACATTAAGAAATATGTATTTCAGCCATTTATTGATTTTTTCAAAGGAACATTCAAAACAGACTGGACCAAAGGGTTTAATACTCTTAAAAAGACACTTGATAATTTCTTTGAGAACATAAAAAAAATCTGGGAAGATATAAAAACTGTCTTTGGTGGAGTAATCAAATTTATAGATGGTACTTTTTCAGGAAATTGGAAGAAAGCCTGGGAAGGAATACGTGATATTTTCAGGGGTGTATTTGAAGGATTGGCAGATATTGCAAGAATTCCCATTAATGCCATTATCAGTGCATTTAATGGAGTACTGGGAATTGTAAATGCAATGATCTCCAGGGTTAATAACATCCGTTTTCGCATTACAGTCCCAAGCTGGGTTCCTGGAATTGGTGGAAACTGGTGGGGATTTAATGGATTCAGTATTCCGCAGATAGGAACAATTCCGTTTCTGGCAAATGGCGGTTATGTAAAACCAAATACACCGCAGCTTGCAATGATCGGAGATAATAAACATCAGGGAGAAGTTGTAGCTCCTGAAGGAAAGATGCTGGAAATGGCAAGGGCAGCAGCTGAATTATCCGGAGGAGATACCGCAAGATTATTGCGGGAATTGATAGATCTGATCAAAAATATGCCAAAAGATTTCCCAATAGTGAGTCTGGATCCGGAAACACTGCGGAAATATTTCATTGAAAAAACGAACCAGAATACAAAAGCAAAAGGAAGATCAGAACTGATTTACTAAGGAGGCGTGTATGGCTAAAAGAATATTATGGTCAGGAAATACTACGCTTCCTGCACCTACAGAGATAACAGTAAACGATGAAATCATCTGGTCATCAAACACCGGAAGATCTGCTTCCGGCGAGATGATCGGTGATGTAATCACACAGAAAAAGAACATATCAATCAAATGGGGAGTACTTACAGAATCAGAACTTGTAATAATCAAGAATGTCCTGACTGCAGGGTACTTCCCATTTTCGTTCCATGATGATGGGATTGATCTGACAATCAGTTCCTATCGCGGAACTTTGTCAAAAGAACAGCTAGGTTGGCTTGGCGATGGGATATTTTACTATAAAAGCGCATCGGTAAGCGTGATTCAGAAATAGGAGGAAAAGAAGCATGGCAGCAGAATTAACGATTAATAAGAGCTTAACAGCAAATGGAACCATTAAAGTAGATGACAAGATTGTAATGAGCCTCTTTACAGAGCTTTCAACAAGTACCAATGGTACTGACAGAGTAACCCAGTCCATTCAGGACAAAGAAACATACAACAAAAACAAAAAAGAGATCCGCGCCCAGGTAGCCGCTTTCCAGGAAGCGGTATGGAACATGCAGGATTCTATGGAAGAAGCAGATGACGTAACAGGGGAGGATACCACAGATGAAACTCAGGAATAGTCAGATCATTTCTTTTCTGAATACATATGCTGCAATAAAAGCAAAGAAGCTCCCTGTAAAGCTTGGATACGCGATCAAAAAAAACGTATCTGCAGTAACAGCAGCCTCGGAAGCTTATTCTACAGAAAGAAATGAACTTTTAGAGCGTTACGCACAGAAAAGTGAAAACGGACAGTTTCTGGTAAACGACGGTTGTTATGTGATCCCGGATCAGGAAGGATACGCTAAAGATATTGAGGAACTTCTGAATATCGAAACAGAAGCAGAGATCCAGACAGTTTCTCTTGACGTGTTGGAAAAATGCGATGATTCCAGATTTGACCCGTTGACCATCGAGGAGCTGACTGCATTGGAATTTATGACAGAGTAAAGGAGGTACCTGAATGTATCAGTCAACGGAAGCCTTCGGAAATCTGATACAGCAGGATTCCCGAACATTTAAAAGCCTGATCACTTATGACGACACCAGCATCACGAATGCCAAAAGCATTAAGTTTACCGGCGGATCTGAAGGAGAGGATGATTTCTCCCTGGGGTCTGTAGTGTCCCAGTATGTAGAAGTGACGATCCCGGATTGCGCCGGCGCAATTGAAAACCATGAATTTTTACTGCAGATTGGCATGGACATAGATGGTCTGACGGAATACATCCCCATTGGATATTTTACAGCTGGAAAGCCGAAAAAGACGGAGAACCAGATAGAATTTACGGCATATGACCGTATGATGAATCTGGAAACACCTTTTTCTTCCAGCCTTCCGGATAATACGGATACAATTGCGATATTGAAACACATTGCAGAGATCACACGGGTACCGGTAATAACAGAAGGACTCGATGCGATCACAATGGCAAATCCAAAAGGTTATTCCTGCCGTGAGGTCCTTTCCTATGTGGCCCAGATGTATGGCGGATTTGCTCTCTGTAATCGCCAGGGGCAGATAGAGATCCATACATATACAGACAGTGACTATACGGTAGGGATTGGACGGTACTGGGATAATTTTGAGCATAACGAGTATCCGTTTAACGTAGAAAAACTGACCTGTTATACAGGAAAAGACGAAGAAGGGAACAGCAGCTCCATATCTGCAGGCAGTGGAGCAAGAGCAGTTACCTTTTCCAATCCATTTATGACAGAAGATGTGCTGAACAATATCCTTTCAGCCATTGGCCAGTTTTCCTACATGCCGGGAAATCTGAAACTCTTAGGAGATCCCCGCCTGGATCCCTGGGATATTTTGACAGTAGAGGATCTGAATGGAGATTCTTACAAGGTTCCTGCTATGAAGCTGGAATGGGAGTATGACGGCGGTCTGACACATACGATCGAAGCGGTTGGCTTGTCTGAAGAAGAAACAAATGCAGACTATAAAGGACCACAGACAAAAGAAATGGACCGTTATTACGCCCAACTGGTCATGATCGATCATGCGATGATCAATAAGCTGGATGTAGACACGGCCAAGATCACCTATGCGACGATCACAAACCTGAATGCTACAAACGCAAATATTGAAAAGCTGAATGCAGACGTAGGAAACTTCCGGGATCTGACAGCGACCCAGTTCAAAGCTGCCAATGCAAAGATTGACATCCTGGACGGTAACTATGCCAATATCAAAACACTTCTTTCCGGAAATGCCGGAGTGGGTGATCTGCAGAACATCCACCTGACTTCTCAGAATGCAGTGATCGATTCGGCACTGATCCGAAATGCCGTGATGCAGACGGTCACGATATCTGATCTTTTGGCAGGGACTATTTCTACGGATAAATTTACGATCGTCTCAGATGACGGCGGGATCCGGATACAAGGAGCCACCCAGCAGTGGAAGGACGTCAACGGCGTGGTGAGACTGCAGGCAGGAAAAGATGCATCCGGGAACTTTACTTTTGCACTGTTCGATGAGACTGGAAAAGGGATTTTGATTGATGCAGCCGGCGTTCAAAAAGGCGCAATCGCAGATGGCGTTGTAGTAGACAGCATGGTTTCAGACAATGCGAATATCGCAGCTTCCAAGCTGGACATTGACAGCTTGTTTAAAGAAATTAATAACAGTGCCCAGGTGATCAAGAGCAGCCGGATCTGGTTTGATGATTCCGGACAGAATCTGAACCAGGCATACTCTCAGATCAGCAAAAATATCACTACCGTGCAGGAAACTGCCAACAGTGCCACCAGCACTGCGAAAGCGGCCAGTGATACTGCAGACGCTGCCGCAGATGCAGCCAGAAAAGCCCTGGACACATTATCTGGGATTAGCACACTGGATGCAATCGGAGCATTGCTTGACAATGATGCGCATGTAGTTCATACAAATCCGGATGGAACCGGTGGGGATTATACCACCTGCCATACAACTATGAAAGTATACCTGGGAGATACAGACGTTTCAGACCACATTGACGCAACGAAGGTAACAGTTTCAGAAGGAATCACCGGCACTTGGGATGCCAGAGCCCGAACCTATCAGGTAACAGACATGACCACAGACAGTGGTTATGTAGATATCGAAGCACAATACGGCCTGGAACCGAAAGCTCTCCAGCTCAGCAATGAAGTCTTGGTAATCAGCGGAAAGGTTCTTACGATAAAGAACAACGGCGTCTGGATCAGGAAACGCTTTTCTATCAGCAAGTCAAAAGATGGAAAGATCGGTATTTCTTATAATATTCAGACCAGCACATTAGTCCTGAGAAAACAGAAGGACGGAAAAACGCTTTTGCCATCCAGTGTGACTTTCTCTGCATATAAAAATGACAATGGCCTGATAAGCAGCTATGCAGGGATTTTCCAGATAGAAGAATCCAAAGATTCCGGAAAAACTTATAACATTACCTATGGTTCTTCTGGAACAGAAACGCTGAAAATATACACACCAACAGGACCCGATGTAAACTTGATCCGCTGTATTCTTTATGATACGACAGGAGTGCAGCTACTTGATACCCAGACAGTAGCAATCATTGCAGATGCAGAAGGTCTGGCAGAAGATATCAAAAAAGCCCAGGATACTGCAGATAAAGCAAAAGAGGCAATAACGACCACCAATAATAAGGTAGCAGATATCCAGACGGGAATAGACGGCATCAAAGCAAATCTGTCAGAAGTAACAACAGACCTTCACGGTCTGACAAACAATTCACTGATCTATAATGCCAGATACCATGACAACGGAGATGGAACCACAACATTAACAGCAGTAGTATACAAAGACGGCAGAGAAGTAACAAAAGAATATCCTTCCACCTGGTATAGCTGGACCAGAAAGACAGAAAGCGGCGAAACCTTCCTGGGATATGGCTATACGATCACTGTAAATAATGAAGATTACATGTTTGGCGGTGTTGTAGTCGGACGATTTGAAACCTATAAACAGCAAATGTTAATAGTAAGCACCGGAGCTCTTATCCTGAGCGGAAAAGCTCTCTGCTTCAGTACAGACGCATAAGGCACATGCCAGAAAGGAGACAATATGTCATTACCAGAAGAAAGCGTAGCAGTCAATACCCTCCCGGAAGTAACAACTATCCCAACCGGAAAGAAACTCATCTTCACCGATCCAGACACCAACGAAGGCGGGATTATCACCTTGGAAAACCTCACAAAACAAATATTACAAAATCTGACCTCCCAGACATTCGCTCTGGACCAGGGAAATCTGACACTTTTGCAGGCTTTAAACCAATTAAATAGTAAGACGTCCATCCAGCATATAAATAATGTACTTCCTGATTCATTGCGAACCGGCTTATACGCAGGTATATATGATGTCGGTAGTGAGAATGCCCCATCTGATTACGGAACGGTCATGTATCTTTCTTATACCTATGATACTAACAAGTGGTATACAGCCATTGCTTCAGCAACAAATAATGAGGGAGTGTTTGTATCAACCAAAACAAATGGTGCCGATTGGAACGGATGGCGTAAATTGTCTACGAATTAACTAAATAGTAAGAGCTCAATCGAATATGCAAATGGTACTTTTTCACCTATATACTCAATAACTTTGGATCCCGGAACTACACAATATGATTTATCCAAGTATTCAACATATTCTGTGCTGTTGATATTTTATGCAAATGGTGGAATATCCATCCTTAGTATTTGGCTTGGCAGTTATTCTTTGATAGAACTAAAAAAATCAACGAATGGGGTACAAATCTCATGTGATTTTTCTACTAAGAAAATGTCAATAATTGTTCCAGAAAAAGCTGCAACTATTTTTTCAATCATTCAGATAAAATAGTAAGTCAAATATAGATACCAAAACTATAGCTTATACAGATGATGAATGGAGTGCTCTTGGTGGTACAGATGGATGCATAAAAGATGCTATAGATAAAGAGCTAATTCCTACTGATAAAATGTTCTATAAACAGTTCGTTGCCGGGTCGCGTTATCTGATGGTTGGATATAGGTACTTTAAAGGTAAATATGGAACAATAATACTATACAGATACGGTCTAAATGCCGATGCTAGATATAGTATTGAAAAGGGAATATTATCCAGAGTTTCTTAAGTAAATAGTAAGCTCAAAATTTATGATATGGGACAATATTATAAAAGCTATACTTTTACAGAATTTATGAAAGAAAAATTAAATACTGGGTTATGTATTATCAGTGGATATCAAGGATATACATTTTCTGATTTACCAGAAAATCTAAATGGTGCAATAAACATTATTGCATACAAAGCGACTACTCAATCAAATGGAAAATATTACCAAGGAATTATCTCTGATAGCACTGGAAACCGATATTCATTTGTACTTGATGATAATTTTACAACAATAATTGCGAAAGTATTTTAGGTGGTATTCCCATTTAATATAGGGATGAACAAATTGTAAACCCACCTCTTATATGGCAGAATTGCCCTGTAGGAGGTGCATTATTTTGACAAATATAGAACAGATCCAAAATAGAATACTGGAACAAATGCAGGAAATTCTGTCAAATGAACAATTACAGAAATTAGAGAATGTAATGGCGATAGAATTTCATGGAATTGAAGTGCAGCAGGAATGTACTCAGCTGGTCACATCAGAGAGTCATTGGGAAAAAATTCTCCGAACGTTTATTGCCAGTAAACGAATAGAAAACTGCAGTATAGGAACACTAGAGCGCTACAAGGATTGTATAACCAAGCTGGTTACTTCCCTGAATAAGAGGCTACAGGACATCACAACAAATGACATCCGCTATTACCTAGCAATGTATCAGGAACAGCGTAAGATCTCCATGAGCTACATGGATACGATCAGAAGGTATCTGAGCAGTTTCTTTGCATGGATCAGCGATGAAGGATACATATCCCGGAATCCCATGCGAAGACTCAAGAAAATCAAGGTACCAAGAATGATCAAGAAACCATTCTCACAAGCTGAAATGGAGCATCTGCGCTGTAATGCCGGATGCCAGAGAGATATAGCAATCATGGCGTTTTTATACAGCACTGCGGCCAGAATAGGAGAGGCAGTGAGATTAGATCGAAAGGACATAGATTGGGGAAATAAAGAGGTAATCATATACGGAGAAAAAGGTAAAAAGGAGAGAAGAGTATACTTGACAGATGATTGCGCATATCACCTGCAGAAATATCTGTTTACCAGAGAAGATAATAATCCGGCTCTATTTGTGAGCAATAAGCAACCGCACACCAGATTGGGCAAACAGGCAATACAATCAATGCTTAGGACTCTAGGAAATAAGACAGAGATCCATGCTCATCCACATAAGTTCAGGAGAACATTATTGACAGATGCAGGCAACAGAGGAATCCCTCTACAGGAAATTCAGATGTATGCAGGACATCAAAAACCAGATACAACGATGATGTATGTAACAGTCAGTGAAGAGAATGTAAAAGCATCCTTCAGACGATACATTTCATAATCAGGAACGATTTCATACGGAATTTTTGAGACTGCCAGAGATGGTGGTCTATTTTGCGTGATAAGAAATATTGAAAATAATAGCTGAAAATGGAAACGTTTTGAAATGAACGTTATTAGAGGAAATGGGAAGACTATAATTTTTTTATTTCTATATCGAATCGAGCATATGAAAAAACAACACCTCTGCCCCAATTCCCGATTTTTATGGTTATGCTATTACCTGTCGGGTCACCTGTAACTGATACATTTCCATTATTTATTATCTCTGTGCGTTTTACTTCGTTATCCGACGCACCGTAAATAAACGCCCCAAATTGATTGCTTTCGCTTCCAGCAAGCATTACAAATAAGCCTAATTCTCTCACTGAAATATCAGGTGAATGTATTACTACTGCATCGTATGCAGCTCCATAATTTGTAATACCCTTGCTGTAAATCGTCCCAGTCTTACTATTTGATTAAAGAAAAATCTATGCTAAAGGGCATTCATCCAGGATGTCTTTTATTATGGATTTTTCCAGAAAAGGAGGAAGGCGGTGTGATATTTGAAAAGGAAATCAACATATATGCCAAGGATGCCATCCTGAAACGTTTTCAGGCAAATGAAACAAGTATTTCTATTACTCAAGGAAAGATTTCAGCTCTGATCAGCGAGAGTGAATTGGTTGAGCTACAGAACAGTAAAGCAACCATGTATAGCAAACTGGCGAGCGTACAGATGGATGTATCTGGTCTGACAGAAAATTTCTCAGATCTGACAACAAAGTATGATACAGTAACTGGCCAGTACAGTGCTCTTGATGCGAAAGTAGCGGAATACAAAAGAGGAGTAGATGGTCTATCAGCGAATATTACTGCAGTAAATACAAGACTGTCAGAAAATTATAGTACGACAGAAGCGATGAATGCAGCAATAAAAGCCAGTGTAGATGGGTTATCAACTACAGTATCAAAGACATATGCAACAACAGAGAATTTAACAGCTGCGCAGGAAAGTCTAAGGCAGCAGGCACAAGGATATGCTTCAGATGCAGAGACTGCAGCCACGAAAGCAGGACAGGATGCTGCGAAGGCAGCTCAGGAAGAGGCTTTAAAACTTGCCCAGGAATCTACGGATGAGAAGTTAAAGAAATACAGCACCACAATAGAAATGAATTCGGCAATAAAACAATCAGCTGACAACATTTCTCTGGCAGTTTCTGAAAGCTACGTAAAGAATGATACATTAAAAAGCTATGCAACCACGGAAGCGATGAATGCTGCTATTGAGGTATCTGCCAATAAAATAACTTCCCGAGTGGAATCTTTAGGAGAAACTATAGACCAGAAAAACGGTAATTTCTATGGCCTGGATGTCCCAACAAATAATAATGCGCCAGCATCTGCCTGGACATCAGGAGAGTTGAAACAGCAGCATAATGGAGATATATACATACAAACCACTACAGGAAATACCTATAGATATTTTTATGGTGATGCAGGCCTTATTATAAAGTTTTCAGAAAGTTGCAGAACAGAAAGCGTAACCTATGATTATGTAAAAATTTTCTATAGCGATAATGGAACAATGAAGTGTGCTACAAAATTAGGCGGAACCAGTATTGCAGGAGCAACTGTTTATGTACCAACTCAGGAATTCTATGTATACTGGCATACAGATAGTGGTCAGGACTCTTTCTATGGGTTCAAGATTGATTCTGTCACTCAGGGAGCAGGAACAAAGACTGGATCAGCAGAAGATCTTCCAGGATATACAGCAACAACATTAAGTGCTGAAACATATCCGGAGAGCAGCCATGGCAACTATGGAAATAATGTCAATCAACTTTGGAAATGTACAGGTCCTGTTGTAGGCACGAATACCTCTTTCTGGCAGAGGATAGAAACGACCACTAAATCAGAAGTGAGCTCTTTGATCGAGCAATCAGCAGACAGCATTCGCCTGCAGGCAAAGAAAATAATGTGGCAGAGCGATTATTCCTCTATGACTGAAGCTGGAGAATTAACCTGTACAGGAGCTTCTATTCAAGGTGATTTAACAACAAAGCAACCGTGGAATAACTCTTATAAAATTACTGAACTGAAAGAAGGAGTTATTAAAGGATATAAAGGCGATACGCAAACAGGTCTGCTGGATATGTCAGCATACTACTCAGACAATTTGAGACATGTTGCGCTGAATGGTTTTGACTATCTTCATTTGCAGGCAGGTACAGATATTCTGGTAGAGCAAACAGTTACTTTTGAGAAAGAGATAAAAGTTACAAATGGTTGTAAGCTGCGTGTAAATTTTATAGATTCCATAGTATCTGGAAACGGAATCCAGATACCAGCAGATTTAAATATAGGAGAACCGGGAGTTGCAAGAGAACTATATGTAACTGGAACGATAGAGGCAACTGGGACGATAACAAGCCCTTGGGCAACCAAAAACTATGCCTTTAATACTTCTGCAAATTTGTATATAACATCTGACGGAGTTATTAAACGTGCAATGAGTGGTTCATCTAAGAGATATAAAAATCACATAGCAGATTTAGAGGAAACAGATGCGAAGGGACTATACGGTTTACCTGCTGTACTGTTCAAATATAAAGAAGAACTTCTTAGTGATGAAAGTGAAGACTATAACAGAGTAGTACCAGGCTTTTATGCAGAATCAATGGATAAATATTATCCAGATGCATGCCGATATAATGAATTAGGTCAGCCAGAAGACTGGGATCCAAAGAAACTCCTTCCTGCAGTTGTAAAATTAGTACAGTTGCAGAAAGAAGATATTGATACAGTTAAAAAGTATTGCCCAGAACACGGCCACGGAATCTTAAATGAAGATGGCAAATGCATTATCCTACTTAATGAAATAGAAAACCAGTATTACATAACCCTCACAAAATATGGAGAAGGAGATCTCTATATTTCAAAAAAGGATACCAGTAGTTTCATTGTAACAGGAACCCCGGATCTGGAATTTGACTGGCAGGTAACTGCAGCATAGGAGAACACATGAAGAAGATCAGAGCACAACCGAAAGGTTCTTTTTATTTTACCCAAATTGCGCCGGCGCAATTGCCAGAAAGGAAAAGAGATGGAAACAATCATTTCAGCCTGCATCAGTGCGGCGGTTACATTAATTGTATGCGTGATCAGCAATAATGCACAGCAGGAAAAGACGCGAACTCTTATGGAGTACAAGCTGGAAGAGTTGACCAAAAGAGTGAATGAACACAATAACCTTATCAAAAGAACTTATGCTCTCGAAGAAAAAATGAGTGTACATGAGGAACAGATTAAGGTTGCGAATCATAGAATAGAAGACCTGGAAAGAAAAGGAGAATGATTATGGAACAGATCACAAACTATGTAAAACCGGAACTCATCGTAGTAGCTATTGCCTTATATTTCGTAGGAATGGCACTCAAACAGGCACAGGCAGTAAAGGATAAGTACATCCCCCTTATCCTTGGCGGAATCAGCATTGCAATCTGCGCGATCTATGTGTTTGCCACCTGCACCTGCGGTACCGGACAGGATATTGCAATGGCAATTTTTACAGCGATTACACAGGGAATACTGATTGCTGGTCTTTCTACATACGTGAACCAGATTATTAAGCAGACAAATAAAGACGAATGATTCAGGGGATGAGTGATCATCCCTTTTTCTATTGGAGGAAAGTAAATGGCAACAGCAGCACAGGTAAAAGATTTTATTGCTACACTATCTAAATATGCCATAAAAGAGTATATCAGGCGAAAATCATCCGGACAGAAGTGGATTCTACCATCTGTCTGCATAGCTCAGGCAGCACTGGAAACAGGCTGGGGTACATCAGATATGATGGTAAAAGCCCATGCTTATTTCGGTATCAAAGCCGGAACCAACTGGAAAGGAAAGGTTTATAGCTCCAAGACGAAAGAATGTTATGACGGTTCAACCTTTACGATTATCACAGATCTGTTCCGGGCCTATGACAGCCTTGAAGAATCCGTGGAGGATTACTATGATCTGATCACAAGTCTGGGACGTTATGCCTTTGCCTGCAATCAGACAGACCCCAAAATCTGCATCCAAGCAATCTGGGATGGCGGCTATGCAACGGATCCGGATTATGTGCAGCAAGTAATGGCAATCATTAATCAGTACAATCTCACACAGTATGATCATATGGAAAGGGATGAGACAATGGCAAAAGGAGCATTCAAAGCAGTAGAACTTGCCACATCAAGAGAGGGAAAGAACCAGTACACACAGTCAGATCTCAGAAGTCAGGTATTTGGCGGATATTCAGACTGCAGTTCCCTCTGGTGGAAAGCATTTGAAAAAGCCTATGGTATTCAGATCGGAACCTGGACGGGAGAACAGGTTGAAAAAGGCACTCAGATAGCTTATTATGGAGGAAAAGACCATCTGACCGAAGAGGATTACAAGAACCTGCAGGTAGGCGATCTGATCTACTTCGGTTCCGGCGAAGCGAAACATGTAGAGGGATTCGCAGGATGGAAGAATGGAGTACCTATGTTGTTCGGTCATGGATCCGGAACACCGTCCTATAAGAATGGACTTACATATACTCACAGTGCAAAGTTCTATCAGGCAAGACGATTTTATACAGAGGAATCAAGCATAACATCCGGAAGTGCTGACAGCACAAGCACATCTACAGCAGCAGAAACAGTAGCATATGTGGCCAGAATGAGCAAAGACACAAAAGCCTATGTAGATGCAGGGATTACCAGATCAACTCTGTGGTCAGAGCTGAGAAAAGATACCCTGGTAGACGTGATCAAAGGAAAGACTATCAAGGACGCTGCTGGAAAGAACTGGTACCTTGTCCGGATTGGACATCCATCTGAGGGATTTGTAAGGGAATATGTACCGGCCGGAAGTTTTAGACATCTCAAATAAAAAAAGAGGGCGGTATTTTCGCCCTCTTAGAGACCTAATTAATGTTACTTATTTTATCTTTTAAACGAATGATATTGGCAGGAGCGGAATCTGGACTTAACATACCATGGGGCAAAAAAGAATATTTCTCAATTTCATCTGCCATACAACCGATAGATTCTACGATTTCACTTTTGGTAACGATATTATTATCCAGGAGCAATTCAAAAGCCTGCCTATGAGCTGTTGGACTTTCCAAAGGAATGATATCGTCAAGGGGCTCTCGATGCCAATATTTGTTATATGACATTTGGTCTTTTAAATATTTTATTTGATTTTCAGATAAAAGACCAAGATCAGAACATCTATAAATCATAGCACCTATTGAAACTTTCCACTTTTTTTTCAGTTGAATAAAGTGGTTTATAGAGGTTGAATAGATATCACGAGAAAAGGTTTCCTTGGGCAATAAAAAACAAGCAGCAAATAAATCGGCTTCTTTTTCAATTTTATCATAAGTAACTTTAGATGTTAAATCATCATCCATAAAAGTATTGGCATGCAGAAGAAGATGTCCTAACTCATGAGATAAATCAAACCTAAGTCTGGCATTACTGTATTTATCGTTGCTTCTAAAGATGTACGGCACACTATTATACCATACGGAAAAAGCATCTATTTTTTTATTGTTTAAGTCCATAACGGAAATCATGATTCCATTTTTTTGCAGTACAGAGGTTAGATTATCTATGGGACCATTTCCAAGCTTCCAATAATTTCTTAATTCCTGTGCGTAAGATTCAATTGTGTCTAAATCTAATTCATAACATGAATTGGAATATTCTATAGTTGGCAAATTGACAGCAGGAAAATCAATATAAGTGGAGAGATAATCATTTATTTCTCTAAAAATTGATATTTTTTCGCGAGCAGCATTTTTTGCTTTTTGTGAGGAAGATCTTCTGCTTCGGAAGTATACAGCGCTACTTGAGTTCGACATTTCTGGTACTTTCTTTGTGAAAAAAGACAAAGGGTAGTTTAAGACATTTGACATTTGTCCAACGACAAAACCAGATGGGCTAATCGTTCCAAGTTCATATTGTGAAATTGCCGAGCGAGTTACACCAACTAGATCAGCTAACTCGCCCATCGAAAAGCCTCTGGATACTCGGGCCTGTTTAATTCTGTATGGAACAACTTTTTTTATATTCATATCTGTTCACCATTACTTGTGTTATTGATTTTTTTACTAAATTCCGGTTTAAGTTTTGCGACAGTTTCTTCGACTTCATTGTTTGTTGGGATTACGACCATTTCATTTCTGACAGATAAAATATCTTTATGGAAAACAATACCTTTATAATCGGAAGCCGGAATAAGTAAATCAATATGAGTGCACTCATTTGTTAATGAGTTATACCCGTATGTTAAGACAGCATAATAAGGCTCCTCTACAAAGGCTTCATTGACAAAGTCAAATGAAAGCTGACCGTCACTTCCAATATTTTGTTTAGCATATTTAAGTTTATAGCTAGAAGGTGAGGGGAGATTGTACCATTTATAAGTTTTTCCAGTTGTAAGAATAAAATGTTCGGTTTGTAAATGTAATATAGAACGTTTGTATTTGTTTACCTCTTTTTGATAAGCTTTACAATTCACTTTTTCAGTAAAAGAAGCTTCATAAAGACAGTGCTCAATGCTATAATTCAATAGATTACCTTTTACAGAACTGAATTCTGGATATGAAAAGAATGCGGGATTATCTAGTAATAAAAGGTTAAAAGCAGTTGTAGCTTTAAGAATTTGTTTACATAAAAAAGATGAAAAATCAGTAGTAAAATCAAGATTAGCCATTTTAAGAATATTCATGAATGTACTCCTTTACAAATAATATATTAATTATTATATATAATACATGTGAATAAGTCAATAATATCTTGTAAAATATAAGAAAATGTAAAGTTGGACTTGTTTTATAGATGATTTAAGAATAATTGAGACGATTTAATTATGATTAAAGAACTAGTGTATAATATGTACATCTCGGTTCTGAACACTATATAATAGGAAGAAATCCCGGCAGTACCCATCTGCCGGGAGGCTATTGTATCATCTTTTTTGTCAACCATTTGTCTACCGTGTACAGAAATCTATAGAATATGATAGAAAACTGTAGGATATGAGATAATTACCGAAACACTGATAAATGCTGGATTTGTAACAATATTAGGTTATAATAGACATAACTAGAATACATGAAAAAGGTGGCTAAACAATTTATGAAATATATGGAAACACTGGAATACTGATATATTATAATAGAAGGAAAACTTTCAATGCCTGCCACAGCTTTAATTGCTGCCGCAGGCATTTTTGACCTTTACAAATCCAGCCTTGCAGTGTATAGTTAGAAATCGAGATTGCAATTGATAAGGTATGCAATATCCTGAGACATGCAAGCCAAAATTCCATTGCCGCAGGCAATTTGGAATGAATGTTGACTGCATTACTGTGAACATTCTATGAATCCTCAAAAATCTCTTGCAATCCCCAAAAACATACATTACAATAATGTTACAAATCCATTAACCCATTGGAGGAAAAATCTATGATAGATCTTATAGATGTAAGCAAGTCCTATGGTCCCGGCCTTCCGGCAGTGAACCATGCGAACTTACATATAGATAAAGGTGAATTCGTCTTTGTAGTAGGAAACAGCGGTTCAGGAAAAACAACCCTGATCAAACTTCTTATGAAAGAACTGGATTCCACATCCGGCCAGATCATCGTAAGCGGTGAACGTCTGGAAGGAATGAAACACAGAAGAGTAGCCAAATATCGCCGTAAGCTGGGCGTAGTATTTCAGGACTTCCGTCTTCTGAAAGATAGAAATGTATATGAGAACGTAGCGTTTGCCCAGAGAGTAGTCAACCGTCCCACAAGAGTAATCCGCAAACGTGTCCCGGAGGTGCTTCAGGAAGTTGGACTTGCTGTCAAATACAAATCCTTCCCGGATGAACTTTCCGGTGGAGAACAGCAGAGAGTTGCATTGGCAAGGGCGCTGGTCAACCGTCCGGATATCCTTCTGGCAGACGAGCCTACAGGAAACCTGGATCCGAAGACTTCCGAAGAAATCATGAAGCTTCTGGAACAGATCAACGACAGAGGAACCACAGTCCTTGTTGTAACACACAACAAAGAGATCGTAAATGCAATGAAGAAACGTGTAGTTACTATGCATGAAGGTTCCATAATAAGTGACGAGAAAGAGGGAGAATATCATGAGGCCTAGCACAATATGGTATACCCTGAAACAGGGTATCAAGAACATTAAGAGAAACTGGATGTTTTCCCTGGCATCTATCATTACCATGGCTGCCTGTATTTTTTTGTTTGGCATTTTCTTCTCTATCGTGAATAACGTAAACAATGTTGCTCATAAAGTAGAGCAGGAAGTCCCGATCACAGTATTCTTTGATGAAGGAACAACGAACAAACAGATCAAGGCAATCGGTAAGAAAATTAAGGAACGCCCGGAAGTAGAGAAAATTGAATTCACATCCGCTGATGAGGCATGGGGAGAATTTAAAGAGATATATTTCCAGGGATCTGAAGCGGCAGACGGATTTAAAGATGACAATCCGCTTGCAAACCAGGCAAACTACAGTGTATACATGAACGATATCACGAAACAGTCAGAGCTGGTTTCTTATATAGAAGGGCTGAAACATGTACGTCTGGTAAATCAGTCCGAGGAAGCAGCCAAGACACTGGGAAATGTCAATAAACTGGTTTCCTATGTTTCCATTGCAATCATAGCATTATTACTTATCATTTCTATTTTCCTGATCAGCAATACAGTATCTGTCGGTATTGCAGTTCGTAAGGAAGAAATCGGAATCATGAAGTACATAGGAGCGACCGATGCATTTGTAAGAGCTCCATTCCTTCTGGAAGGCATTGTGCTGGGAGTTATCGGTGCTGCTATACCGTTGGTCGGACTTTATTTCTGCTATAATGCAGCGGTATCCTATATTCTGAACAAATTTAATGTGCTGACCGGTGTGGTTGATTTTATCCCGGTATGGCAGATTTACCAGACATTGCTTCCTATAGGACTGGCACTTGGAATCGGAATCGGACTGATCGGAAGTTTCTTTACAACAAGAAAGCATTTAAGAGTATAATAAAAAGCAGATAAGCATGAAGCTGCCGGAACAATGATATCATATCATAAACCGGCGGCTTTTTTTACAGGAGTGTAGACATGAAAAATAAAGAATTTTGGAAAGGTGCAGTAGCAGGAGCACTGGTTGTGACGTGCATCGGTACAGGTGCCTTTGCGGGAACAGGTCTTGCAGCAAAAGGAACAGCTCTTGGTGATCGCAAGTGTACATCAAAGCTGGCATATCTTGAAGAGCTGATCGACAGATACTATCTGGGAGATAAGGATGAAGAAAAGCTTCAGGAAGGGCTTTATGCAGGTCTTCTCTATGGGCTGAATGATCCTTATTCCAGATATTATACAGCAGAGGAATACGATTCTGAGAATTCTTCCAATGAGGGAAGCTATGTGGGGATCGGCATTCTTATGGAGAAGAACAAAGAAGGCGGAGTAAAGATTGTTGAATGCTATGAGGGCGGTCCCGGAGAAAAAGCAGGACTGGAGGAAGGGGACATCATCAGTGCCATTGACGGGGAAGATATCACAGAGGATGAAGTATCTGATGTTGCAGACATTGTCCGCAATTCAGATAAAGACAGTGTGGTGCTTACTGTTCACAGAGAAGGTGAAGAAGATGCCATGGAAATCACAGTCCCTGTTACAGATGTGGAATTACCGTCTGTTTTCCATGAAATGCTGGATTCTAAAATCGGCTACATCCGCATTACACAGTTTACAGGCGTTACCGGCGAACAGTATCAGGAAGCTTTTGATGACCTGCAAAAACAGGGAATGGAGAAAATGATCGTGGATCTCCGCGATAATCCGGGTGGACTTCTTGATTCTGTCTGTGATGTCCTGCGGAAAATCCTTCCGGAAGGACTGATCGTTTACACCGAAGATAAGGACGGAAACAGAGAAGAGGAAAAATGTGATGGCAAAAACGAACTCCGGATTCCGCTTGCAGTCCTGGTAAATGAAAGCAGCGCCAGTGCATCAGAGATTTTTGCCGGTGCAGTGCAGGATTATGGTATTGGAACGATTGTCGGAACAACTACTTACGGAAAAGGCGTGGTACAGTCCATCCGCCAGCTCTCAGACGGAAGTGCCATTAAACTGACTGTTGCCAATTACTACACTCCAAAAGGAAACAACATCAACAAAACAGGAATCAAACCTGATATAGAGGTTTCTCTGGATACCAGCCTGCTGAATAAGAATAAAGACGAGATCACCCATGATGAGGATAATCAGCTGCAGGAAGCGGTTAAGGCAGTTGAGAAGGAAAAGTAGTTGTTTGGCTGATAGTTTGATGTTATACTGTATATATCTGTATTTATAATAGAAGCATTTTTATTATAGATGAAAAGCCCATTACTGAGCAGGCAGTGGATTTTGATTTGTAGTTGCTAAGACACTGAACAGTTAATGGGCAGAAAGTGAAAAATATCAGAAAAAGAGGGCGACAACATGAGCGAATATGTGATCACCACCGACAACAATTCAGATCTTCCGGAGGAATATCTCAAAGACCATGGAGTAGGCTGCATGTATCTCAGTTATTCCATGGATGGAAAAAATTATACACATGGAAATTTCCTTCCGGAGCATGAATTTTATGAGGCAATGAGAAACGGTTCCATGCCAACCACAGCACAGGTAAATCCTGAAAATGCAAAAGCACTGCTGGAGCCTTACCTGAAAGAAGGAAAAGATATTCTTCATATTGCATTTTCCTCTGCCTTAAGCGGTACATACAATAGCAGCCGTATCGCAGCAGAGGAACTGATGGAGGATTATCCGGACCGCAAGATCATCGTGGTAGATTCTCTTGGCGCTTCCCTTGGTCAGGGGCTTCTGGTTTACCTTGCACAGGAGAAGAAAGAGCAGGGAGAAGATATGGAGACAGTTGCGAAATGGGCAGAAGAGAACAGGCTTCATATGGTACACCTTTTTACAGTCAACGATTTAAACCACCTATACCGCGGAGGCCGCATTTCCAGAACTACTGCAGTAGTAGGAAGTATGCTGAATATTAAACCGGTCCTTCATGTAGACAACGACGGAAAACTCACTGCCATCGGTAAAGTCCGCGGCCGTAAAAAATCCCTTCAGGAGCTGGTAAAGCTTATGGATGAGAAAATCGGCAGCTATCATGACACCTGCCATACCATCTTTATCAGTCATGGCGACTGCGAAGAAGATGCAAATTATGTGGCAGAGAAAGTAAAAGAAAAATACCAGATCAACACGATTATCATGAATCAGGTAGGAGCCACCATCGGCGCTCACTCAGGTCCGGGAACAATGGCTTTGTTCTTTGTGGGAGATGAAAGATAAATTAGTTTTTTTGTAAAATGGTTTCATGGTATCATTATCCTGCGGGAAGATAAATGATACTGTGGAACCACTTTTGATATTACAGGAGAATTTTATGAAATTATTAAAAAAAGCATTCGCATTCACATTTATATTTATGCTGAGCGTTTCAGGACTGACAGGATATCAGGTAAACGCCTCAGAGGAGCCAAAACATTTGGATATCCTGTTCACCCATGATCTGCATTCTCATTTGAACAGCTTTCAAACGATTGTAGACGGGACACAGCAGGAGACCGGCGGGTTTGCCCGGCTGAAAACATTGATCAATGAGCACGAGAAAGAGAATACAGATACACTCATACTGGATGGCGGAGACTTCTCCATGGGAACTCTGATACAGACTGTATATGACACAGAGGCCGCCGAACTGCGGATGCTTGGATATCTGGGCTGTGATGTGACAACTCTGGGAAATCATGAATTTGATTACGGCTCCGATGGTCTGGCAGATATGCTGAACGCCGCAGTCAGTTCAGGCGAAAACCTTCCCAGGATGGTTGTGTGTAATGTGGACTGGGATGCAATGAAAAAAGCCGGCCTCAGTGAAGGACAGAAACAGATTTATGAAGCATTTCAGACATATGGAGTAAAAGATTATACGGTAATTCAAAAAGGTGATGTAAAGATTGCAGTACTGGGTGTTTTCGGCAAGGATTCTCTGGATTGCGCTCCTACCTGCGAGCTTCTTTTCAAAGACCCGTCAGAAGCAGCCAGAGAAACAGTAGAGGAAATAAAAAAGAACGAAGATGTAGACATGATCGCCTGTGTATCACACAGCGGAACATGGGAGGACGAAAAAGTATCAGAGGACGAAATCCTTGCAAAGAATGTTCCGGACATTGATCTGATCGTCAGCGGACATACCCACACACAGTTGGCAGAACCAATCCTGCAGGGAGATACCTGCATCGTATCCTGTGGAGAATATGGGAAAAACCTGGGAACACTTTCCATGACTCAGAAAGAGAATGGACGGTGGGAAACGGATACCTATGAGCTTGTTCCGGTTACGGATGAAATCAAAGCAGATAAAGCCACACAGAAGAAAATAGATGAATTGTCAGATACTGTTGATATCAATTATCTCTCCAATTTTGGTTACACCAGAGAGGAAATTCTGGCAGAGAATGACATTGAATTCAACAGCCTCAGTGAGATGGAAACAAAGCATGAGGAGTTAAATCTGGGAGATATCATATCAGATGCTTATGTATATGCAGTAGAGAATACAGGAGACTCTGACGGAGAAAAAGTAGATGTTGCAATCGTACCTGCCGGAACTGTAAGAGATACTTATACAAAAGGCGATATAACAGTGGAGCAGGTATATAATTCCTTCTCGCTGGGAACAGGAAAGGACGGACTTGCAGGTTATCCTCTGATCAGTGCATATTTAACGGGAAAAGAACTGAAAACAGTGGCAGAGGTAGATGCCTCAATTTCAGATTTTATGACAATAGCCAGATTATATTGCAGTGGAATGAATTTCACCTATAATCCCCACCGCATGATCTTAAATAAAGTAACAGACTGTTATCTGACAGGCAAGGACGGGGAAAGGGAAGAAATACAGGACGATAAATTGTATCATGTTGTCACCGACCTGTACACAGGTCGTATGCTGGGCTCTGTTCTGGACAAATCCTATGGTCTGATATCCATCGTCCCCAAAGATAAAAACGGCAATCCCATAGAGAATCTGGAAGATTATGCAGTCATGGATGGAAAAAAAGAACTGAAAGCCTGGGCTGCAATCGCAGAATACATGCAATCCTTTGAAGACACAGACAAAGACGGAATTGCAAATGTGCCGGAATATTATGATACAACACACGAAAGAAAAGTTGCAGACAACAGCAAAAACATCATAAATCTGATAAAACATCCGAATAAATTTGCAATAGCGATTGTGGGAATCTGTATTGTGGCTGTTGGGGTGATTCTGCTGTTGATCTTTGGGGTTGTAAAGATTATCAGAAGAAGGAGATAGTATTTTACTATAAACATTGCATGATCAGTTGCTCTATCAGGATGGTAAAGGGCGGATATGTGAAAAGCTATTTTATAGTGCAGACTATACAAGGATTTTGGACAGGGATTCTATTTGACAGATATTGAAGAACAGGCACAAAAGATGGCAATAAGAGTAGCCAGAATTTATAGAAAAACGCCAACTGTAAATGTTTATGAGATAGATGATAATATGGCATTGATATAGGGTTTGGTATATAATAGTAATTGTTTACTGAATGAGCAAAAAAATAACGAAAAGAGGAAGGTACATAATGAAAGTATTAATGCTCAACGGCAGCCCGAGAACAAAAGGAAATACATTTATTGCATTAGAAGAAATGAAAAAAGTATTCGAAGTAGAAGGTGTAGAAGCGGAAATTGTACAGGTAGGCAATAAAGATGTAAGAGGATGCATTGCCTGTAGACGTTGTGTGGAATTTGGCAAATGTGTTTTTGATGATGTGGTGAATGAACTGGCACCGAAATTTGAAGAAGCGGATGGAATTGTGGTTGCCAGTCCGGTATATTTTGCTTCAGCGAATGCTACACTGATTGCCACCCTTGACAGACTGTTTTTCAGCACATCTTTTGATAAAACAATGAAAGTGGGCGCAAGCGTGGTCTGTGCAAGACGTGGAGGCTGTTCAGCGACTTTTGATGAGCTGAACAAGTATTTTACCATATCAAACATGCCGATTGCGGCCAGCCAGTACTGGAATTGCATACATGGACGCGAACTGGGAGAAGCTGACAGGGATGAAGAAGGAAAGCAGACCATGCGTGTACTCGCCAGAAATATGACTTTTCTGATGAAGAGTATCGAACTTGGTAAAAAGCAGTTTGGACTTCCGGAGAAGGAAGAACGTGTATTTACTCATTTTATCAGATAGAGCTTCCTGAGTGCTTTTAACAACCGTAGCAAGAATTCCCTCACCTCTATAGGGACGCCACTGAAAAACTGTTTTTGTATACTATATATAGTATCTTAAAGTTGATTGATGTACTTTATTTTGCGCTAATTTATACGCAAAAAGGACTTTTTCAGTGGCCTTCTATAGGTGATGGGATGAATTGCATATTCGAGCATGTCTGCTCAAATTCATAAAAAATCGCAAAAACACTTGTTCTGATACAATAAATATATTATAATAGAAAAAAGAACAATATGCTCTTGGAATTTGGACGGTCGAAATAAGCAATAAGTGAGTG